>Ga0065709_1006122_pt1 | contig 22873 bp, 18 predicted proteins | sample Hoacrofraction14_2_FD_59096 | JGI IMG/M metagenome (GOLD analysis project Ga0065709, IMG submission 59096) | Hoatzin crop microbial communities from Cojedes, Venezuela, sample from fiber fraction 14 v1 | ecosystem: Host-associated > Birds > Digestive system > Esophagus > Crop | place: Venezuela...
CGACCTTCCCAAGGTTGAGAGGTGGGTTCGATTCCCATTATCCGCTTAAGGCCCGCAGCGACAAGCTGCGGGTCTTTTTTTATCCAAAAAATCCTGCAGCCTTCCGTTTATCATATGCTTTGATTCTGGTTTTAATTCATGAGCCGCCTGCGCTTTGCAGGCGGCTCGGTTAATGCGCTTGTGTTTTGAAAATGATTTATTCTTCGGTTTCTTCCGTATCGGAGCCCGCTTCTTCTTCCTGCTCTTTTATGTCGGCTTCGGCGGCTTCAAGAAGCCTGTCGAGGTTTCCGTCAAGTTTTGCTTGAGGTTCGGCTCCATCGCCGCTGCCCTTAGAGGCTTCCTGCGACGGGGTTTCTTCAAAGGTTCCCTCTCCTGCGTTTTCAGCCTCTGCAGCTTCCCCGGCGGCTGCATTTTCTGAGTCGCCCGAGCCAAGGGATTCGGCGTGGACCTTCGCGAAGCTGGCAAGGAGCGCGCCCTCGTCGAGGCGGATGACCCTGACGCCCGAAGCGTAGCGGCCGTGGACCGGTATGTCCGCGACCGACACGCGGATCATCGTGCCTGCCGTGGTTATCGCGAGGATCTCGGAGTCGTCGGTGACCATGCGCATGCCCATGATGCGCCCCGTGCGTTCATTTACAGTGAAGCACCTGTTGCCCTGGCCGCCGCGGTGGTGGTTGGCGAATTCGTCCTTGTTCGTGCGCTTACCGAGGCCCTTCTCGGTGATTATGAGCATGTCGTCGCCCTGCTCGCCGAGCTGCATCGACACGCACTCGTCGTCGTCAGAGAGCTTGAAGCCGCGCACGCCCATGGAACTCCTGCCAGTCGCGCGGATTTCCTCCTCGGCGAAGCGGATGCACTGCCCCTTGGCGCTTACGAGGAAAATGTCCTGCCCGCCGCCCGTATAGAGAACGCGGATTAAGTCGTCGTCCTCGGTGAGAGTGATAGCCGCGAGTCCGTTCTTCTTTACGTTTGAAAATGCTTCGAACGGAGTGCGCTTTACTATGCCCTTCTTCGTTGCCATGACAAGGTAGCGGTCCTTGGTCGTGTCAGGCATCTGCAGCACCGTTGTAACGTGCTCTTCGGGCTGAAGCTGCAGGAGGTTGACAAGGGCCGTGCCGCGCGCCGTGCGGCTCGTCTCGGGTATCTGGTAGGCCTTCAAGCGGTACACGCGCCCCTTGTTCGTGAAGAAGAGGAGCTCGTCGTGGGTCTTCGTCATCATGACGTCGGCTACCGCGTCCTCGCTTAAGGTCTGCATGCCCTTGATTCCGCGCCCGCCGCGGTTCTGCAGGCGGAAGTTGTCGGGGGTCATGCGCTTTATGTACCCGAGCTGCGTCGCGGTGATGACCGCCGGCTCGTTCGAAATCATGTCCTCGATCGAGATGTCGTCGTCATCGAACTCGATCGCGGTGCGCCTTTCGTCGCCGTACTTATCGGCCACGGCGAGGAGCTCGTCGCGGATGACTCCGAGAAGGACCTTGTTGTCGGAAAGAATAGCTTTCAACCTCTCTATCGTAGCCTTGAGTTCTTTGTACTCCGCCTCGATCTTGCCCCGTTCCAATCCCGTGAGGGCGCGGAGGCGCATGTCGACGATTGCCTGCGCCTGAGCGTCCGAGAGGGCGAAGGCTTCGATGAGGTCGGCCTTTGCCTGCTGGACGTTCGCGGCGGCGCGGATTATCCTTATGACTTCGTCGATGTTGTCGAGGGCGATGAGCAGGCCTTCCAAGATGTGCGCCCGCTCTTCCGCCTTGTTGAGCTCGTAGCGCGTCCTGCGCGTGACGACCTCTTCCTGGTGCTTTAAGTATTCGACGAGGAGCTGCTTTAGGCCGAGGACCTTCGGCTCGCCATTGACGAGCGCGAGGTTTATGACGCCGAAGGTGTCCTGCAGCTGAGTGTGCTTGTAGAGCTGGTTTAGGACTACGTTCGCGTTCGCGTCGCGCCTTACCTCGACGCAGATCTGCATTCCCTCGCGTCCGCTGTGGTCGTGCAGGCCCGTTATCCCCTCTATTTTCTTGTTCTTTACGAGCTCGGCTATGGATTCTATCAGGCGCGCCTTGTTGACGAGGTAGGGCAGCTCGGTTATAAGGATTTCGGACTTGCCGTTCTCCTTCGTCTCGATGCGGCAGACGCCGCGGACTTTTATTTTCCCGCGGCCGGTCCTGTAGGCTTCCTCNATGCCGCGCCTGCCGATTATCCTCGCGCCGGTCGGGAAGTCCGGACCCTTGACGTACTGCATGAGGGTGTCGACCGAGGTCTCTTCGCCNTCGATGCGGTCGTTGAGCATGCGCACGAGCGCGGAGACGACTTCGCGGAGGTTGTGGGGCGGCATGTTGGTGGCCATGCCGACCGCGATTCCGGTCGTGCCGTTGACGAGGAGGTTGGGTATCCTCGCGGGCAGGACNGCGGGCTCCTTCTCCGTCTCGTCGAAGTTCGGGAGGAAGTCGACCGTGTTCTTGTTGATGTCCGCGAGCATNTCCATGGAGACCTTGGAAAGGCGGGCCTCCGTGTACCTCATNGCCGCGGGCGAGTCGCCGTCGACGGAGCCGAAGTTGCCGTGGCCGTCGACCATCGGATAGCGCATGGACCANTCCTGCGCCATGTAGACCAAGGCTCCGTANATNGAGCTGTCGCCGTGCGGATGGTATTTACCCATCGTATCGCCGACGATACGGGCGCACTTCCTGTGCGGCTTGTCCGGACCGTTGTTCAGCTCGATCATCGACCAGAGGATTCGCCTCTGGACCGGCTTTAGGCCGTCGCGGACGTCGGGCAAGGCCCTTGCGACGATGACCGACATCGCGTAGTCGATGTACGAGGTCTCCATCGTCTTTTTGAGGTCCACTTCCTGGATTCTGTCAAATACTTTATCGTCCATTACGCCTCTCCATCAGGAGCATCAGATGTCAAGATTCTTGACGTACTTCGCATTTTCCTCTATGAACTCGCGCCTCGGCTCGACCCTGTCGCCCATGAGGGTGGTAAANGTAAGGTCTACCTCCGAGGCCGCGTCCTCGTCGTAGTTGACGCGCTTTAGGACGCGCCGCTCGGGATCCATGGTGGTCTCCCAGAGCTGGTCGGCNTCCATCTCGCCGAGTCCCTTGTAGCGCTGNATCTTGTTGTTCTGGTCGCGCCCGATCTCGCGGAGGATCGANTCGAGCTCCGCGTCCGAATAGGCGTAGTACTGCTTCCTGTTCCTCTCTACCTTGTAGAGNGGCGGCTGGGCCAGGTATACGTGGCCNGTCTTTATGAGCTCCGGCATGAAGCGGTAGAGGAAGGTCAGCATGAGCGTCGCGATGTGGGCGCCGTCGACGTCGGCATCGGTCATGATGATGATCTTGTCGTAGCGGAGCTTCGNGATGTCGAAGTCCTCGTTGATGCCCGTCCCGAAGGCGGTGATCATCGCCTTTATCTCGGCGTTGCCGTAGATCCTCTCGATACGCGCCTTCTCGACGTTCAGTATCTTGCCGCGGAGCGGAAGGATCGCCTGNGTCACGCGCGAGCGGGCGACCTTCGCCGAGCCTCCGGCGGAGTCTCCCTCGACGATGAATATCTCGCAGTGCGACGGGTCCTTGTCCGTGCAGTCGGCNAGCTTGCCCGGCAGCGACATGCCGTCCAGGGCCGACTTCCTGCGCGTCAAGTCGCGGGCCTTCCTCGCGGCCTCCCGCGCCCTCTGCGCCAGGCGCGCCTTGTCGATCGTCATCCTCGCGACGCTCGGGTTCTGCTCAAGGAATATCTTCAGGTAGTCCGCCAGCACCGAAGCCACCGCTCCCTTCGCCTCGGCGTTGCCGAGCTTCTGCTTCGTCTGCCCCTCGAACTGCGGGTTCTCGATCTTGACCGAAATTATCGCGGTAACGCCTTCCCTGAGGTCCTCGCCCGTAAGGTTCGGCTCGGTGTCCTTTATGAGCTTGTTCGCCCTGGCGTAGTCGTTGAAAGTCTTCGTCAGGGCAGTCTTGAAGCCCTCGATGTGCGTCCCGCCCTCGGGAGTGACGATGTTGTTGACGAAGCCGTAAATATTTTCCTTATAGCCGTCATTGTGCTGCAGGGCGACCTCGACTAAGACGTCGCCTTTCATCCCTTCGCAGTAAATGACCTTCTCATAGAGCGGCGTCGACGAGCGGTTTAAGTAAGCGACGAACTCGCTTATCCCGCCTTCGTAGTGGAAAGTCCTCGACTTCCTCTCTTCTCCGCGTTCGTCCGTGAAAATGATTTTGAGCCCGCGCGTCAAAAATGCCATCTCGCGGAAGCGCGTCTTCAAGGTGTCGTAATCGAACTCTATCGTGTTGAAGATTTCCCTGTCCGGGAAAAAGGTAACTGTCGTGCCGTGCTTTTCGGCTTCGCAGGTATCCACTATCTTTAGCGGATACATCGTCTTGCCGCGCTCGTAGCGCTGCTGATAGACCTGGCCGTCCTTGAAAATGCGGACCTCGAGCCACTCCGAAAGCGCGTTTACGACCGAGGCCCCGACGCCGTGCAGTCCTCCCGAGACCTTGTACCCGCCGCCGCCGAACTTCCCGCCCGCGTGGAGTATCGTGAACACGACTTCGACGGCCGGTATCCCGGCCTGGTGGTTGATGCCCACAGGAATCCCTCGCCCGTTGTCGGCAACCGTCGCCGAGCCGTCCTTGTTGAGGGTTATCTCGATCGTGTCGCAGGTCCCCGCAAGGGCCTCGTCGACGGAGTTGTCCACGATCTCGTATACGAGATGGTGGAGTCCCTTCTCCGTGGTCGAGCCTATGTACATTCCGGGGCGGAGGCGCACCGCGTCGAGACCCTTTAGTATTTGGATCTGGTCGGCACCGTACTCAGCGTCCGTCTCGAAATTCTTCTCAAGATCATTTTCATTGATCGACATTAAATGTACTCCTGTCAGGCTTTTATTTCCCTTACTTCTCCGCTCTCTACGCGGAATATCCTGTCCGCCGCGAACTCCTTCGCTTTTATCTCGTCAAGGCCCGTCGTCGTGATCAGGGTCTGCGTACCTTTGAGCGCGTCCACAAGGCAGCCCTGCCGCCCCGCGTCGAGCTCCGAGAATACGTCGTCGAGGAGGAGGATCGGCCTGACGCCCCTTATCCTCTCGATGTATTCGATCTCGGCGAGCTTCAAAGAAAGCGCCGCCGTCCGCTGCTGCCCCTGCGAGCCGTAGGTCCTCAGGTCGGTTCCGTTCACCTTAATCGCCCAGTCGTCCCTGTGCGGCCCCGTGCCGGTGTGCTTCCTCCTGATGTCGCGCTCGTGCATGGCGAAGATCATTTCGGAAAATGAAGCCGCGTCCGCGTCCGGCTCGTATGCTATTTGAAGCTTTTCCCTGCCGCCCGTGAGCCTTTCGTGGACATCCGCCGCGAGCGAGGACATTTCGGATGTGAACTCGCCGCGCTTTTCCATCACCCTGCGCCCGAGCCGGCTTAGCTGCTCGTCCCACACGGAGAGAGTGTCCGCAAGCGAAGGCTTAAAGGAAATCTCGCCGAGCAGGCTGTTCCTCTGATTCAGGCACTTGACGTACTCGGTCAAGTCCTTCAGGTAGATTCCACTCGTCGAGCACAGCACCGAGTCGGCAAAGCGCCTCCTCTCTGAAGGGCCGCGCTTTACTATCGAAAGGTCCTCAGGCGCGAAGAATACCAGCTGCACGGCGTCGAACAGCTCCGAGGTCCGCCTTATCGGAAGGCCGTTGACCGCCGCTCCCTTGCCGCCTGCTTTTTTAAGGTGCATGTCGATTTTGGAGTCGGCCCCGCCACGGATTACTTTCATGCGCAGGTGTGCTTCCTGGCAGCCGAAGCGTATCATCTCGGCGTCCTTGCTCCTCCGGTACGACCTGGCCGTGCCGAGGAGGTATACCGCCTCCAGGATATTCGTCTTCCCCTGGGCGTTCTCGCCGTAAATGAGGTTTACGCCCGGGGAAAGCTCAAGGTCGAGCCTTTCGTAGTTCCTGAAGTTCCCGAGCTGGAGCGACTCAGCATACAATCTCTATCTCTTCTCCCCGGAAGGAGGCCACGTCGCCCGCGCGGAGCTTCCTGCCCCTGCGCGTCTCGGCCTCTCCGTTGACCTTTGCCTCTCCGTCAAGTATCACTGCCTTCGCCTCGGCCCCGTTCTCCACGAGCCCCGCGGCCTTGAGCAGCTGTCCAAGCGTGATATATTCGTCACGCAGCTTAAATTGTACCATATTTCGGCCTCTCCTTGCACCTTAAGTGCCCGTGTTTATCGGCAGCACGAGGTAGTTGTACATGCCCTCTTCGTCCCTGATGTAGCACGGTCCCTTGTCGTTCGTCATATAGAGAGTGACGTTCTCCTCGTCGACCGCCTTCAAGGCGTCGAGGAGCAATCTCGGGTTGAAGCCTATGCGGATGTCATTTCCCTCTTTCATGACGTCGAGCTCCTCGTGCATGCGCCCCATCTGGGATTCGATGCTGATGGAAAGCCCCTCGTCTGTGAATTCGAGGATGATCGGCTTCCTGTCGTTCTCCCTTACGAAGAGGGTCGCCCTGTCGATGCATTCGATGAGCCCCTGGCGGTTCGCGATGACCTTGACCGAATAGTCGTCGGATATCATCTGGTCGACGTCGAAGTACCTGCCGTCGATGAGGCTCGACACGACCGTCGTGTCCTCCATCGCGAAAATGATGTGCCTGTCGGTGAAATAGAGCTCGATGGAGTCGTCCATTTCCCCGCTTATGATCCTCGATATCTCAAGGAGCGTCTTTCCCGGGATTATCGCCGATGAGAGCTGCGCCTCCTCGGAAAGCTCGACGCGGCGGATAGCTATCCTGTGGCCGTCGAGAGCCGTCGCCTTCAAGGTCATGCCCTTCGCGTAGAAGTGCTCGCCCGTCAGGAGGCGGTTGCCGCTGTCGTTCTGTGAGAGCGAGAAAATGGTCTTCGTTATGGCGTTCTTAAGCGCGTGCTGCGAGAGCACGACGCAGTCCTCCCTCTCGACCGTCGGCGGGAAGGTGTACTCGTCGGTCGGCTGTCCGCCGAAGGTAAAATGCGCCTTTCCGCAGTCGACGGAGACCATGTACCTCTCGTCGGAGGATACATAGACTTCGTCCTCGGGGAGCTTCTTGACGATGTCGGAGAAGAGCTTGCCGCTTACGGCGATGCTTCCCTCCTCCTCGACCTTTCCGTCGACGACGGTGTCGATGCCCATCTCGGTGTCGTTCGCTATGAAATGTATCCGCCCCTTGTCGGTGCTTATGACCAGGCACTCAAGGATCGGCATGGTCGACCTCGGCGGCACTGCCTTCATGGCTATGTTGATTGCGTTGACCAGCTCGGTCTTTCCGCATGCGATCTGCATCTGCGCCTCCTCTCTTCGCTTTACGCGCACGCGCGCTGCTGAATGAATTTATTTATTTAAATCAGACGTATTAACATTAAGCGGCGTGGATTTGTGTAAATCTCTGTTAAAACCCTTAATTTATTGACATCGCGGGGCCTTAACGGGTGTGAACCGAACGTCGCTAAAGCTGTGCCTTCGCGGGTGGATACGTGTGCAGGAAAATGTTATCCCCGCGCAAGATCGTCTTATCAACGTGCATTCTGTGGAAAATATTGATGCCTTTATGGCATTATTTTCTTCCTTATAGTGTCGACGTTGCTCTTTGTCTCGGGGTTGGAGGACATCTGCATGTCGATCTTCCTGTATCCCGAGATGACGGTAGTGTGGTCCTTCCTGTTGAGCTTTCCCGCTATGGTCGCCAGCGAGTCGTCGGTCAGCTCGCGGCAGAGGTACATGGCGATCTGCCGCGGGTAGACATACTTCGCGTCCCTCTTCTGGGAGCGCATCTCGTTGGGAGTCATGTTGAAGTGCTCGGCGACCGCCGCGATTATCGTGTCGCAGGTGACGTGGCGGCTGTCGTCGGGGGCGATGAGGTCTTTAAGGATCTCTTCGGCGAGTTCGAGGTTTATCGTGCGCTTTTCGAGGATGCTCTTGGCGCGGATGCGGTTAAGGCAGCCCTCCAGCTCCCTTATGTTCGACTTGATGTTCTTGGCGATGTAGTCGAGGATCTCGTCGTCGAGGTGGTAGCCGTCGGTTTCTTCTTTCTTCCTTAATATAGCCATCCTCGTCTCGTAGTCCGGGGCGGCGATATCCGCGATGAGCCCCATCTCAAGGCGCGACCTTATCCTCTCCTCGAGGATGTCGAGGTTCTTCGGCGGCTTGTCCGAGGAAATGATGATCTGCTTTTTCGCACCGTAGAGGGCCTCGAAGGTGTGGAAGAACTCCTCCTGCGTGCTCTCTTTTCCTATAATAAACTGTATGTCGTCGATGAGCAGGACGTCGATGTTCCTGTACTTCTCGCGGAAGCGCGACATCGCGGAGTTGTTGCCGTTCCTGATCGAGTCGATAAGCTCGTTAGTGAAGTCCTCCGAAGTGACGTAGAGCACCTTCGCGTTCCTGTCATTTTTCAAAATGAAATGCGCTATGGAGTGCATGAGGTGCGTCTTGCCGAGCCCCACGCCCGCGTAGAGGTAGAGGGGGTTGTAGATCTCGCCCGGCGACTCCGCGACCGCAAGCGACGCGGCGTGCGCGAACTTGTTGTTCGAGCCGACGACGAAGGACTCGAAGGTGTACTTCGGGTTGAGGTGCGCCTTCTCCATGATCGCCGAGAGGTCGTCGTCCGGCTTTTGCACGGGCTTTATCTCCTGGCCTTCGGTGATGTAGTGGATTTCGGGGTGGAGCCCCGTCACGTCGCTTATCGCGCTCCTTATGGCGCCGGTATACTTCTTATTTAATACGTTTATACCCATGGTCCCGCTCGGAACCATGAAGGTGACGCTCCCCTCGTCCGCCGCCGCCACTACGAGCGGTTCAAGCCAGGAAGAGTAGGAAATGCTCGAGAGGTCGTTGTCCCTTTTTACCTTCTCGAGGATTTCCTTCCAGTTGTCTTTTATTACAGTCAATGCATCCATTGCCAAGCCTTCTCTTATACTGATCCGTTAACGCCTTAGTGCCCAAGGCCGCTGCGGACAACGCGCCCCATAAAGCTTTAAAGCCCTCGAAAAGCCCTTGCTTCCCTTAAGAAAATGCAGGGCGGACGCGCTTTAAAAAACCGCTCTTTTGCGCTTTGCCGACAGGTAAACATGATAACCGAAAAGGCGTTTTATTACAAGGCGGCGGGAGCGGGGGAGGCTGTGGCTCGGGCGTGGAGAAGGGTGTGGTTTAGCTGTGAATAAGTGTGGATTATGAGGGTGGCAAACCCCTTTTCCACCGAAGGAGGACAGTAGAAAAAGCACATATCTAGAATGCGCGGCCGAGAGGTGGAGTAAGGCGGGGATAAGAGAAGCGGGCCTTTTGCGGCTTTGAATTATGGACAGAGTGGATAAGGTGGCTTTTGCTTTAAGAAAAAGGGAAAAACCACGGGTATTTTTTAAGTTACCCACAGCTTTTCCACAATGTGTGGAAAGCATTCAAAGTTATCCACATATCCGCGAAAAAATTTTTTCTTCTTCAAAATGTCCTGTTCGCGCTGCCGCGCGGCCGGGGAAAGAATAAGGGAATCAGCGGCGAAATGAGAGCGATTCAGGCCACCGCGCCCGCGGCGGGAAGAATAAGGGGATTAGCGGCGAAAGGACAGCGATTCAGAAACCCGTGCCCGCGGCGGCGGTAAGAAAGGCTCAGCGCCCCGACGAAGCAGGGTCGGTCTGCTTTGTGCCTTCGGGAAGAAATAGCCTTGCGCGCAAAGCTTCGCCTTCAGCTGGCTTTAAGGAAGAAGGCGCGTCCTCTGACAGAACGGGCGGTTCCGTCCATCATTTTCAATAAACACTAAGAATAGGCGTGCAGTGGCTTTAAAAGCGCAGGATAAAGCGTCTTGACAAAGTTTTTGAAGCGCAACTATAATGGCAGATGCACATTTGGCAGAAGATCGGTTTTATGATCTTGAGATGTTCCATGCGGAGGCGTAAAAGCCCCGCAGGCTCAAATAAAAGGAAAGGGGATAGACCATGTCCAAGCAGACGTTTCAGCCGAAGAAGATTTCGCGCGCCAGGGTTCACGGATTCCGCGCCAGGATGAGCACCAAGGGCGGCAGGAAGGTCCTGGCAGCCAGGAGGGCAAAGGGAAGAAAGGTACTTTCCGCCTGACGATAGGATTGAAGAAGAAGTGCCGGCAGACCACATGACCATGTGGTCTTTTCTTTTAAGAAGAGGTTGACGGCAGGAATGCAGCGGCTCCGCAAGAACAGGGATTTCCAGAAGGTCTACAAAAGCGGGCGTTCGGCGGCCGACAAGCTCTTGGTGTCCTACTGCATGGACAACGGGAGCGAAGAAAACCGCGTTGGAGTGAGCGTCAGCAAGAAGGTCGGCAACAGCGTCGTCCGCCACAGGATGAAGAGGCTGGTCAAGGAGGCGTTCAGGAGCCGTGAAGAGGATTTCGGGCGCGGAAGGGATATCATTTTCATAGTGAGGAAGAGTGCGGCGGAGGCTGACTTTGAGGCCGTGTCGCATTCTGTGTCGCGTCTTATGAAAAAAATGGAACGCGCCGCGAAGAAGGAATGAAGGCCTGCTCTTTTGGCGGGCTTGATCGTGAGGAATAAGGCGGGGCTTTGAGGCTTTCCGCCTTAGCGTTGGGGCGGCGGTATGCGCGAAATCCCGAAGGAGGCGGCGCTTAGTGCGATCGCTTTCTATAAGAAGAATGTTTCTCCTATAAAGGGGACGAAGTGCCCCTATTGCCCCTCCTGCTCTTCATACGGGGCGGAGGCGATTGAGAAATACGGCTTTTTGGAGGGCGGTACGCTCGCGCTGTGGAGGATAATCCGCTGCAATCCATTTTCACACGGAGGCTTCGACCCCGTGCCTGATAAAACCAAGGAGGAATGACTTTGAGCCTGTACCTTACAAAATCGAACTGGGTGCCGATCCTCAGGTGGATACCGGACCTGCTCGGAATGCTGATGGACTGGATCTTCAATTTGCTGAACCTCATCGGGATTCCGAACGTCGGCGTCACGATCATCCTTTTGACGGTGATCCTCTATATGATCATGACGCCGCTGCAGGTCAAGCAGCAGCGCTTCTCTAAGCTCAACGTGATCATGCAGCCTGAGCTTACGAAAATCCAGAAGAAGTACGCCGGCAAGCGCGACGCGGAGTCGCAGCAGAGGCAGATGGACGAGATGAACGCCGTTTACGCTAAGTACGGTGTCAGCCAGATGGGCTCCTGCGTCCAGACGCTCATCATCCTTCCTATAATGATGGGCCTTTATCAGGTGATCTACCGCATCCCGGGCTACATTACCCTGATCGGGCAGCAGCTCCGCACGGTGGCCGAGGACAGCTCCTTCGTATCATTTTTCAAGGAATTCATAAGCGGGCTGAACAACGCGGCGCTTACTTCGAATCTTGGAGCGGGCACGACCGAGAACGTCATGGATACCGTGTACCGCCTCAATTCTTCGCAGTGGAGCCAGCTCCTTGAGGCGGGGCAGGGCAAGTCCTTCGAGTCGTCGCTGACCAGCCTTCAGGGATACATCGGCAAGGTTACGACCTTCCTCGGGCTCAACATTTCCGACGCGCCGATGGATATCATCGTGAACGGGCTCAAGAACGGGGCTATCCTCCTCGTTATCGTCGCGGTCCTTTTCCCGATAGTGGCCTGGCTCACCCAGTACCTCACGATCAGGATGACCCCGATGCCGAACGCCGAGGGCAGCATGGGCTCTACCATGAAGACGATGAACTTCTTCATGCCCCTTCTTTCGGCCGCATTCACCATATGGCTGCCGACAGGTATCGGCATTTACCTCATAGTCGGTTCGCTCGTCCGCTTGGCCCAGCAGTTCTTCATAAATAAATGGCTGGAGAAGGAGAGCATCGACGACATCTTGGAAAAAGCCGCCAAAAAGGCGGAAAAGAAGCGCGAGAAGGCGGGATACGTCCCTAAGCAGATCACCGACTCCGCGCACATAAAGACCCGCGCTTTAGGGAACATCAGCGACGAAGCGGAAAAGAAGGCTAAGGAAATCGAGGAGGATGCTTCCGATAAGGAATACAACCCCAATTCGATCGCCGCTAAGGCCAACATGGTAAGGTCGTTCGACAAGAGGAACAGCGAGCGCGGCAAGAAGAACAAGGGGAACAAGGAGGAATGAACCTTCCCCGGAGAATTGGAGGTGAACAGTGAATTACGAAGAGTTCAAGGCAAAGACGGTTGACGAAGCTATTACGAAGGCCTGCATCAAGTACGGCGTTACCTCAAAGGAACTCGACTACTCTGTTGAGGACGAGGGCGCGTCGGGGTTCTTAGGGATAGGCAGCCGCGCTGCGGTCATCAAGGCCCGCCCGAAGAGCAATGAAAGCGTCGACGAGGCATTTGAAAAGTCCGAGAAGGAAGCCCAGGCCATCATAGAAAAGGAAAAGGAAGCGGAAAGGGACGTCCGCCCGGCGGCCGAGAAGGCGGCAGAAGAAGCCGCGAAAGCAGTCAATTTTGAAAATGAAGAGCCGAAGGCTGAGGAGAAGAAGGAGCCCGAGCCGATCGACCTCGGCGAGGCGCGTTTCGTGACGGCCGACGAGATCGAGAAGAGGGCCGCTGCCGCTGCCGCAAGGGGCGGATCGGAGAGCTCGGAGAGAAGCGAGCGCTCTTCCAGGGGCGACAGGTATTCCAGGGAAGGCCGCCGCTCCAACAGGAGCGACAGGGGCGAGTCACGCTACGGCAGCCGCGGCGACAGGCGCGGCAGGGGCGACCGCTACGACAGGTCAGACAAATCCGACCGCTACGACAGATCCGATAGGTACGGCCGTTCAGAAGGCTCCGACGGCGACAGGTGGTTCGACAAGAGGATCAAGAGCCGCCGCAGCGAGGGCGGAAGGTACTCTTCTGACAGGTACGGCGACAGGGGCCGCAGAGAGCATTACGTCGACGAGGTTTCCAGCACGCCTTCGACACCGAAGCCGGAGCGCGAGGTTCCCTCTCTCAGTGATGAGGAAATCGCCCGCATCACGGCCGCTGCCGAGAAGTTCCTCGGCGAGGTCTTCGGGGCGATGGGCGCGGAGGTCAACCTTTCCACGGCCTACGAGCCGAAGGACGGATCGCTGAACGTCACCTTCGAGGGCGACGGGATGGGATTCATCATCGGAAAGCGCGGGCAGACGCTCGACAGCCTCCAGTACCTGACCGGCATCGTCGTCAACAAGCAGGTCGAATCCTACGTCCGCGTCAAGCTCGACACCGAGGCCTACAGGTCGCGCCGCGCCGACACGCTCACGAACCTCGCGCGCAACGTCGCGGGCAAGGTCAAGAGGTCGCAGAGGGCCATAGCCCTTGAGGCGATGAATCCTTACGAGAGGCGCATAATCCACTCCGCGCTCCAGAAGGATCCGGACGTCTATACCTACAGCCAGGGAGAGGAGCCGCGCCGCTGCGTGGTGGTGGCGCCGAAGAAGTCGTGAAGAATACGATATGCGCGCCTGCGAGCGCTCTTATGACCTCGGGCATCGGAATCGTTAGGATTTCGGGGCCTGAGGCTTTTTGCATAGCGGACAGGATTTTCCGCTTCGGCGACGCGAGGAAGTCGGCGGCTGCGCTTCCCGCCAACACAGTCCACTACGGCCACGTCTGCTCGGACAGTGAAAAGCGGGAAATAATCGACGAAGCGCTGCTTATCATTTTCAAAGCCCCTCACAGCTACACCGCCGAGGACACCGTGGAAATAGACTGCCACGGCGGCCCGTACATAATAAGCCGGATACTTAAGGCGTGCGTGGACGCGGGCGCGAGGCTCGCGGAGCCAGGCGAATTTACCAAGCTCGCCTTCCTCAACGGAAGGATAGACCTCGCCCGCGCGGAGGCAGTGATGGACGTCGTGAACGCGGCCTCCGGGGAGGCGCTTAAGGCCGCCGAGAACCAGCTTTCGGGCCGGCTTTCGCAGAAGGTTTCTTCGATCAGGTCGCTCATACTGAATGAAACCGCCTTTATCGAGGCGGCCGCAGACGACCCCGAGCACTACAGCCTTGACGGATACATGGACGAGCTGAGGGAGAAGTGCCAAAAAGCGGAAAATGAGCTGCGCGCTCTCTCCGCTTCTTTCGAAGAAGGGCGCGTCGTGCGCGAGGGCGTGCCCGCCGCCCTTCTCGGAAAGCCGAACGCGGGCAAGTCGTCGATCCTCAACCTCCTTTCGGGGAGCGACCGCGCGATCGTGACGGACGTGCCGGGGACGACGAGGGACGTGCTCGAGGAGACGCTTTCCGTCGGCGGACTGACCCTCCGTCTTTTTGACACGGCGGGAATAAGGCAGTCGGACGACGAGGTCGAAAGGATCGGAATAAAAAGGGCGAGGGAGTCGGCCGAGAATGCCTCTCTCCTGCTTCTGGTCTTTGACGGCAGCCGGCCCCTGACGGAAGAAGACAGAGAGCTCGTGAGCCTTTCTAAGGGAAAGAACGCGATCTGCCTGGTCAACAAGGCGGACCTGCCGCAGGCCTTTACGGCGGAGGAGCTGGCGGGCCTTTTCGGCGGGGACGCGGACGGGAAGCCCTCCATAATTGCATTTTCAGCGAAGACCTCCGAGGGCAAGGACGAGCTCTCCGAGAAAATCAGGAGGCTTTACCTTAAGGGCGCGATTCTCGGCACGGGCGAGGCCATGATAACCAACGCCCGCCACCGAGAGGCCGTGGATGCCGCCGCCGAGGCGCTTTCGAATGCCGTCGGGACGATAGACGCGGGCTTTCCCGAGGACCTTTTGACGGTCGATCTCATGGATGCCTATAATTCGCTGGGGCTGATAACCGGCGACACTGCGGGCGAAGACCTGGTAAATGAAATCTTCTCCAAGTTCTGCATGGGGAAGTGAGCGATTTTTAAGAGGATCTGTGCGCAAATGAAGCACTTTGTCGAGGAATATTACGACGCGGCCGTTATAGGCGCGGGCCACGCGGGCTGCGAGGCGGCCCTTGCGCTGGCGAGGAGGGGGCTTTCGACGGTCATTTTCACGATGAACGCCGACACGGTCGCGATGATGCCCTGCAACCCGAACATCGGCGGCACTTCGAAGGGGCACCTCGTGCGCGAGGTGGACGCGCTCGGCGGCGAGATGGCGAAGAACATCGACCGCACCTTCATCCAGTCGAAGATGCTCAACACTTCCAAAGGTCCGGCCGTCCACTCGCTCAGGGCGCAGGCGGACAAGGCCGCGTACTCGCGGAGCATGAAGCAGGTGCTTGAGAGGGAGATGCAGCTCGACATAAGGCAGGCGGAGGCGGCGTCGTTCATAATCGAAGAGGAAGGCGGCGTCAGGAAAATAGCCGGCGTCGTCACGGTTTCGGGGGCGGTTTACCACGCAAAGGCGGTCGTGCTGGCGTCGGGGGTCTACCTCAAGGCTAGGTGCATTTACGGGGACGTGATCACCGAGAGCGGCCCGAACGGGACTCTTCCCGCGACGCACCTGTCGAAGGCTCTGAGGGAGGCGGGGATAGAGCTCGTGCGCTTCAAGACCGGAACCCCGGCGAGGATCGCGAAATCGAGCATCGACTTTTCGAAAATGGAGATCCAGCCGGGGGACGTGCCCGTCACGCCGTTTTCATTTTCTACCGATCCCGCGAGCGTGCAGATCGAGCAGGCGCCGTGCTTTTTGACTTACACGAACGAGAGGACTCACGAAATAATAAGGGAGAACATAGACCGCTCGCCGCTCTACGGCGGGGTCATCCACGCGACGGGGCCGCGCTACTGCCCTTCGATCGAGGACAAGGTCATGAAATTCCCCGACAAGGACCGCCACCAGGTCTTCATCGAGCCGGAGGGGCTTTCGACCGATGAAATGTACATCGACGGTATGTCCTCGTCGATGCCCGAGGACGTCCAGTTCGCGATGTACCGCTCGGTCGCGGGGCTTGAGAACGCGAGAATCGTCAGGAATGCCTACGCTATAGAGTACGACTGTCTTGCTCCAGGGCAGCTCGACCACAGCCTCATGGTGAAGAACCTCAAGGGGCTTTATTCCGCCGGGCAGGTGAACGGCAGCTCTGGCTACGAGGAAGCGGCCGCGCAGGGCATAATCGCGGGAATCAACGCCGCGCATTACATTTTCAAGGAAGAACCGCTGGTTTTGAAGCGCTCGGAGGCATATACGGGGGTGCTGATCGACGATCTGGTCATGAAGGAAAATGCCGAGCCCTACCGCATGATGACGAGCCGGGCGGAATACCGCCTGCTGCTCCGCCAGGACAACGCGGACCTGCGCCTTTCGCGCTACGGCTATGAGGCGGGATTGGTCACTAAGGAGCAGATCGACGCCCTTGAAGCTTTGGAAAATGAAATCCGCGAGGAAATCGCGCGCATCGAGAGGACTTACCTCCCCCCGAGCGACGAGCTTTGCGCCTTCCTCGAAAAATGCGGCAGCACGCCGCTTTCGGGCGGGGCTTCGCTCGCGGACCTCATCAGGCGGCCGGAGCTCAATTACGGGATTCTCGCGCCTTTCGATAAGGGCAGGCCTTCGGTTTCGCGCCGGGCGGCGGAGCAGGTCAATATCGAGGTGAAGTACGCGGGGTACATAAAGCGGCAGCTGTCGCAGGTTGCGTCCTTCATGAAGAACGAGGAGCGTCGGATACCTTCGGACATTGTATATGCCGATGTGAAGGGGCTCAGGATCGAGGCCGCGCAGAAGCTCGAACGGTTCCGCCCCGACAACATCGGGCAGGCGATGCGCCTTGGCGGAGTGACGCCGGCGGACGTTTCGGTGCTCCTTATTTATCTGAAAAGGAACGGGAAGTAAGCAAAAAGGCCGAGGGCACGAAAGCGAAGGCTGAGCGGCACCAGGCAGGCGCGAAATCAACACAGCTTAGAATAAAGGTCGACAGGCATGGAAGAGTGCGCGGAGAGCATCAGGAAAATTCTTAACGGCTGCGGTTTTGAGGCGGGCGGCGCGGAGGCGGAGAAATTCTTCGCCTACTACGAGCGCCTAATCGAGGTGAATAAGGTGATGAACCTTACCGCCGTGACCGAGTTCGAGAGCGTCGCGAAAAAGCATTTCGCGGATTCGGTTTCGATACTCTCCCATTTCGAAGTCCCCGAAGGCGCGGGAATCATCGACGTCGGGAGCGGAGCCGGCTTTCCGGGCCTTCCCATAAAAATAATGCGCCCCGACGTGAGGCTGACGCTTCTGGACTCCCTTGCCAAGAGGGTCGATTTCCTCGAAGGGACGGCGGAAATGCTGGGACTTTCGGGCGTCGAATGCATCCACGCAAGGGCCGAGGACGCCGCAAGGGAGGATAAGCTCCGCGAAGGCTTCGACATCGCGCTCTCCCGCGGCGTCGCCGCGCTCAAAATCCTGGCCGAATACTGCCTTCCGTTCGTGAAGGTAGGCGGAGCCTTCGTCGCCTACAAGGCTGAGACCGCCCGTGAGGAGGCCCTTGACGCCAAAAACGCAGTCGCGATACTCGGCGGAAAGCTCGAAAGCATTGAAAACTTCAGTTTGTGCGGCATGAACCGCAGCCTGGTGGTCGTCCGCAAGGTAAAAGAGACCCCGGGACGGTATCCCAGGAAGGCCGGGACGCCGACGAAAAAGCCGCTTTGAAGGCGTAAAAGAACAACCTCATTCTACCAAAGAAGAACCTCTATGGATTTTTCAAAGTTCAGGTGTTCACGTTGATTTTACAATCGACGGAAAGAACTTTCGCCGTGACGTGGCATCGGTTGTTGCTTTTCCCGAAAAAACACTCCCTTCCGATCACTGGTGTCAGAAGGGAGCAAGGATAATGCATTTTACGAACCGGCCGCCGCATTGCTGCGGAGAAAGGGACTAGGCGTCAGGAGGCACGCATGGTTTTTGTGGCGTAGCGCATCGAATGCCGAGGTGTTTGTCGCTTTCTTATTTCAGTCAGGCTGAAGAGGAGCGTCAGGCACTCTTTTCTTCAGGCACCGCAGCTAAAAGCGGATCGAAAAGCGCGCGCTTGAAGAGACGGCTTGGCACATCAGAAGCTCTTTTCTTCAGGCACCGCGGCTAAAAGGCCGGTACTCTTGCTTAAACGCGAATCCGCCAGATGTCAGAACGCCGAGGTGTTCTTGTCGGCCTCGAGTATTTTGAAGAGGAGTTCGAGAGTCCTCGGAGCGGACTCGAGGTGCGGGTAGCGGCCGACGTGCTCTATTTTCAAAGTATATGCCTTCGGCTGGACCTTCTCGTACTCCTCAGCGGTCTTTTCTTCCTGCGCGTAGTCCGTGCTGCAGATGATCGTGAAGGGCAGCGTGAGCGAGGAAAGGATGCGGCGGATGTCGAAGTTCAGGTAGCGGCCGCTCAGCGAAGCCTGCAGGAACCTTCCGTCCGCGACCCCGATGTGCGCGCCCTCATAGGCCTCCTCCACGGTGCTTTCATCGAGAAGGAAGTCGTTGTAGAAGTACCTGTCCTTCATTATTTTCTTAATGCGCGCCCGCGCGAAGATGATGTTGTAGACCATCGTCCCGAGCACCGGAACCTGGAGAAGGGCCCGCGCGAGCTCCGACTTTTTCGAGGGTCCCGTCGAAAGCTTTTCGAGCGAGGGCGGATTGATGACCGTGAGCGCGGAGAACTTCGTCTTGTCATACGCGGCGGCCGCAATCGCGGCCGAGGCGCTGTAGCCCGAGGCAATCACGTGGACCTTGCGGCAGACGACGTTCTCGATGAAGGCGATGATCGCCTCCGCGTAGTAGAAGTTGGTGTAGGTGAGGTGCGGCTTGTCGGACCTTCCGCAGCCGGGCAGGTCGATGGCATAGACCGTATACTTCGTGGAAAGCTTCTCCACGACCCTCTTCCACTCGCGGCCCGATGCCGCCGGGGTGAGGTCGTGGATGAGGAGGACGCTGGTCTTCCCGCGCCCGTGCACCCTATAATAAATATTCTGGCCGTGCCAGTTAAAGCTGCTGTTTTCTTCGGCGGTCAGGTGCTTCTTCACGGTCGCAAGGCGGTAAATGTGCCTGTTGACCGTGTGCAAGCCCGCGATGCAGCCCGCGCTGAGCAGCGCCGCTTTGAAAAGTCGGTCCTTCTTCATAGTGATCCCCTTATAATCGCACCGATCCTGTGCCCCTATTCCCCTTTTGACCCGCCGTGCCTTCCGGTCTTCTCAGAAAATGAATTCCTTCAGCGCTCCCGCGGATCCCTTATACAGACTCCTAAAGTATACTATATCGTCAAAATCAGTTCAACGCACGCCATCCAAGATGGATCGATGCCTATGGCGAACTCTGCGGCAAAGTGCGCCGCCTTAGAAATGGACGAGCACAGCGGCAACGATCAGCGCGGCGGCCGTGAATGCCGCGAGCTTGAGCAATTGGCTCTTTAGGTTAAAGCCGAATTTTTCCATGCTCCTGCACCCCGCGACTTCGGGAAAGAACTTCTGATAGACGTTCATTTTCGTGAGGAGAAGGTAGTCGAAGAAGAACATGTCGAAAAGCTTGTATCCCGCAAAAAGGATGAAGAACCGCAGGAAAATCTGCCAAAAGCCCATGTGCGAGCGCACTGCGTCGAAGCCCGCGTAGACGAGGACGGCGGCAATCCCCAAAAGGAGGCAGAGGCAAATGACGATTCCAAGGGCGGTCTTCCACGCCGGCGCGTCCGGCCTGCCGGAAAGGCGTTCCTGGACGTCCAGGGGCGCAGTCTTTATTATCAGTTTTAGAAGGAAGGCAATCGCCGCAGCCATGAAGAGCACGAAGAGCACTATCAGGGCGGCGAGAAGGGCAAAATTCATCAGCATATTATTTCCTCAAAACTATTTGTGCCCCGCAAGAGTCTGAGGTGGCGGGGCGTACAGCCGAAGGCGAAAGCGGTCAAAGCCATGTTTGGCAACCGGCCGCTTCAGCAGCGGGTCCCGCACGGACGCGAAATCAGATGATACGGCTTAAAACTTCGGAGCATTACCAGGTTTTTAAATATTCAGAGAGACTCTCGTCGATTTCCTTCCGCGCCTTCAGGCATTCCCGGTGGTGCTTCCTCTCCTGCCTGAAAGCCATTTTCAAAAAAAGCGAAGAGCCTGCGGGAAGGATTTTCCTGACGAGCGACTGCGGAAGGACCGCGTGGGTGCCGTGTTCATAGATTAAAATTCCGGCATCGGCATCCTTGCCCGATGCGGCAAGGCGGGACTTCATCCTTTTTATGTACCTTGCCGTATCCCAGAGGGCGTCGTCCTCGGCGCCGATTAGGAACAGCTTTCCCGCGATATTTTCAACAGGGATGAATTCGTCCTCTTCAAGCGGATGCAGCTCCTCCGACTTGTCGAACATCGCCCGCGACGCCAGGATGTTTCCGCCCTCCTTTGCCTCGGCGACCATGTTATTCCAATAGTCGGGGTGCCTTAATGCATACGGCAGGTAAGGAAGCGGCTTTCCTTCGTAAGAAAGCGAGGAGGCTCCGGCGGGGCGTTCGCGGCAGCCGTCCTTGCCGTCGTGGATGAAGCCTTCCATCACAAAATCCGAAGGCGTCAGAGCAATCGTCAGGCTTATTTCCTGAAAATGAGAAGCCGCCGCGAGAGCCATCATCCCGCCCGTGGACATGCCGATGACGCCGATTTTCGTGCATCCGCGGCTCTGAAGGAAATTGAAGATGCATCGGAAGGTTTCCAGCGGGAACGAGCACAGGCCGTTCCCCTCGATTTTGAGCTGCAGCGCGTTGATGCCGAAACCGTTGAGCCAGGCGGCGGTTCCCTTGGCTATGAAATCGGCCATGCTGCCGCTAAGGCCCATAAGCGATATCATGGCGCGTGAAGAGGGTTCGTCTGTCGGAAAATAAGTCCCGGAAAAGCCATGTACCGCGCTTGAAATGTCCTCTTTTCGCATTGTGCACCTCGTGTCTATCCGCATAGACGCGCCAATTAAGTTAATTGAATCTAACTCGAATAAAAGTTTACCACAGTTCCGCTGGGCAAGAATAGCTGAATCTCTGCAGGAGCGGCTTATGGCCTTGCGCGGCGCAAAGCAAAAAAGTTCCCTGAGGTTTAGCAGAAAATGAGAAAGGGATGCGTTTCATCCCTAAAAACGTGCATTTCGTCGCAAAAGCCAAAAATTTCGAGAAGTTTTGATAGAATCGGAACAGCCAGACAAACGAGCGCGGGCCGCTGCCGTTTTGGGCGGCTGAATTATCATTCGCGGGAAATGCGTTAAAAAGCTGTCGTAGAGGCGTGAAAGAGGGGTAAATGGCTATGGGTACAAGTTTTGAAATTGACATACGGGGAATGAACGAGCAGGTCGATCGCCTGGAAGCAGTGGAGAGGAAACTCGTAAACGTGGTCCAGGGGCTTGAGGATGTTATCAGCGGATTGGGCTGGGCGTCTTCCGAGTATGCCGAGGTAAGGGATTTTTTGCTGAAGAATAAGCAAGACCTTATTCAGCAAAAGGAAGATGTCGCATCGCTTAAGGCAGGGTTGGTATTAATTATATCCATATACGCGCGCGCGGAAGCCTCGTTGATCACCTACGGAATTCAAAGCAGCTTCAAGAAATCATCGACAATGACGAAACGCATCCTTGACGGACGCGATGCCCTTGCCGAGGATTTGGATCTTTATGACGATAAAGGAAGCTATGGCGGAAACCAGGGGGCTTTGGCGGGGCGTATGGTTACTGGCGCAGAACGTCGGCAGTGCATTGCGCAGGTGCGGAAGTACCACCCAGAGTGGGATGTTGATACAATTGATGAGTACTTTGAAACGATGAATTCGGAAGGATGCGTCTATACTGCATGCATCAACACCATTATGATGGCGTATCAGGGTCGGGACGAGGCGTTTGAAAGAACCTTCGGATTCCCACGCACCAACAAGGATTCGGGAGACCTGAACTACAACCTGCTGCTTGTGGATTTTTATACAAGCCGAGACAACCATGTGCAGGGAGTCTTGGGGAAGGACTGCGTCAGTTTGATGGAAGAAATCGGCATTTGGACGGGCATGACGGTCGAGACGTCAAAGTATCGGTTGGGGTCGTACCTGGAGAGTCATGGCGTTGGCATCAAAATGACAGAAATCGAACAAGGCAAGCTGGATATCCAAAATTTTCAGGAAACGTATCTTGGAAAACCCGTGACGGTTGACGTGCGTGGAGCTACTATCTACCGCGCCGACGGTGGGCATCAACAGTATTTGAGCGGCCACACCATGGTTGTGACCAGCGTGGCCGAGGATGGAAGGCTCATAGTGTCAAGCTGGGGAGAAAAATATTATTTGGATCCGAGCGAAGGCCATCAGACTTACCTGGTATACGATTATGAATAAAAAGAGGAAAAGGTTTTTGCTGGCAGCAATCGCAGCTGCTCTTCTCTTGGCGGGAAGCATGGCGGCTTTTAGATGCTCTCGGAACGTACAGCCATATGTGTATGAAGGGGAAGAAAGTATGTCATTTGAAGAAGCTTACTTCGAGAGCTTTGCAGAATGCGGCTATGTCAAAATGAAAGAGGTGCCTGAAGAAGGTGGAGTGAACGGACGCAGCGTGAAATTGAACACCGACGAAATAGGGGAACTTTTATCCTGTCTGCAGAGTGCCAGGCTTAATAACGACATTAAGCCGGATTCTACGACGCGAAATGAATATATTCTCTTGCTTTATGATTCTAACAAGGAGTGGTCGGGATGCTTGGGTGTAGTTGATGGCCATGTGCTATGCGATGACGGCGAGGTGGAATCCGACGAGCTTGAAAGTTTGGTTTTGCGGCTGACGGTAAAGTATTTTCCGAAAAAGTGGTCTTGCCCGAAGCTTTGAACTTCTGCGTTTCAGAGCGAACAGGGATAAATGACGACAGGTCAGAAAGGGCGCAACCCTATAAAAAGAAGCGAGAGCTGAATCTGCGCGAAAAAAGGAAATCGCATTGAGGAGAGGCGATTTTTAAACCGCGGCTTCAATGACTTTTATATTTGCCCGTCATATAATGCAATTGTTCCCGAGGGAACGAGGACATTATCAACTGAACATCGGCAGCTTTAGCAGCTGCATGCATCCCGGTGCAGA
>Ga0065709_1006022_pt1 | contig 22871 bp, 15 predicted proteins | sample Hoacrofraction14_2_FD_59096 | JGI IMG/M metagenome (GOLD analysis project Ga0065709, IMG submission 59096) | Hoatzin crop microbial communities from Cojedes, Venezuela, sample from fiber fraction 14 v1 | ecosystem: Host-associated > Birds > Digestive system > Esophagus > Crop | place: Venezuela...
GTCCCGAAACTGTTGCCTTACATTTTGTCAGTGTTTTTTCGCGGAAAGTTACGTTTTGCAGGGCGATACGCAGTGTGCAATGGGTTGCTCGGCGTAATATTCGGTAAATCAGTCGATTGGGCGATTGCAAAGTGTAGCGTGCAAAAGTGACTGTTTTTTGATAAAAAGGGCGAGGTTGATAGTGAAAAGCATGGGGATGGAGATGTTTTGCAGGGCGTTTTTGAGTTTTTGCAGAGTTTTTAGCATAAGGGCATTTTTGGTGGTTGCAAAGTGTAAGCGTTTCGCGCAACTAACAATTAACAATTGCAAGTGCGATGGCATAGGATGCTGCTCGGCGACCCTTTCAGGGTCGATGGACTCCGCTCAGATGACCACCCCCAGTCGAATCGCAAACCTGCGGTTTGCTCCCATGACTGGGGGTTACTTAGCCGCTTCGCGGCAGGTCACCCTTTCAGGGTGAATGCTGACCATGTGGCTGCGGTGGGAATTAACAATTAACAATTAACAATTAACAATGGTCGGGCTAATGGGGTAGAGGTGTTGCGAGGGAGGGGTGGGTTTCCACGAACGTGTATAATTACGCTGACGAACGTCTATAATTGCGCTCATAAACGTCTATAATTGGCGGCACGACGTGGAAAGAGAAGTAATGGAAGGGCATGGTTGACTGTTTTCGGTTCTTCCCTGAGTTGGAGTTATCCTGAGTGCGGAGTTGTTCTTGTTTTTTTTGGTTGCTGCGTTTGGGGATGTGGCGGTTTTTGTTTATCTTTGCAGCAAATAACGTTTAAATGGATTGAACTATGGAAATCAAGACAGTTGGACTGGCGAGCGACCACGCCGCTTTTCCTTTGAAGCAATTCGTGAAGAAGTATCTGGAGGAGAAAGGTTTAGCGTATAAGGACTATGGCACCTACACTCCTGAGTCGTGCAACTATGCGACCTACGGCCATGCGCTGGCTGAGGGTATTGAGCGCGGTGAGGTCTATCCTGGCATTGCGATGTGCGGCAGCGGCGAGGGCATCTCGATGACGCTGAACAAGCACCAAAGCATCCGCGCGGGACTGTGCTGGATTCCTGAGATTGCGCACCTCATCCGCCAGCACAATGACGCGAACGTGCTGGTGATGCCGGGCCGCTTCATCGACGAGGAGATGGCTCGGAAGATTATGGATGAGTTCTTCGCCACGGAGTTTGAGGGCGGAAGGCATCTGGACAGGATTAAGGCGATTCCGGTGGGAGGAAAATAAATGACGAATGTGGAATGACGAATTACGAATGTCGCTTCGCGATGTTCAAGTGACGAATGAATAAATTAACAACTTGTAATTCTTGCATTTCGCGCCAGCGAAAAATTCATAATTCGTAACTCGTCATTCGTAATTAACAATCACTACTATGAGACGACTTACTTTAATTGCATTGTTTTTGTCGCTGACGCTGGGCGTTTTTGCCCAGAAGAAGGGCACGTTTGAGGCTGGCGACAAGACGTTTTTGCTGAATGGCAAGCCTTTCGTGGTGAAGGCGGCCGAAGTGCACTATCCGCGCATTCCGCGTCCCTACTGGGAGCACCGCATCAAGATGTGCAAGGCGCTGGGCATGAACACGTTGTGCCTGTATGTGTTTTGGAATATCCACGAGCCGAAGGAGGGTCAGTTCGACTTCTCTGGCAACAATGACGTGGCTGCTTTTTGCCGTCTGGCGCAGAAGCATGGCATGTGGGTGATTGTCCGCCCTGGGCCCTACGTGTGCGCTGAGTGGGAGATGGGCGGCCTGCCTTGGTGGCTGCTGAAGAAGAAGGACATTCGCCTGCGCGAGCAGGACCCCTATTTCATGGAGCGCGTGAAGCTCTTTGAGCAGAAGGTGGGCGAGCAGCTTGCGCCGCTGACCATTCAGAAGGGCGGCCCGATTATCATGGTGCAGGTGGAGAACGAGTATGGCAGCTACGGGGAGGACAAGGCCTACGTGAGCGCCATCCGCGACATTGTGCGCGAGAGCGGCTTCAAGGATGTGGCGCTGTTCCAGTGCGACTGGTCGTCGAACTTTGAGAAGAACGGGCTGAGCGACTTGATTTGGACGATGAACTTCGGCACTGGCGCCAACATCGACGACCAGTTCCGCCGCCTGAAGGAGGTTCGCCCCAATTCGCCGCTGATGTGCAGCGAGTTCTGGAGCGGATGGTTCGACAAGTGGGGCGCCAACCACGAGACGCGCGCTGCGAAGGACATGGTGGCGGGCATTGACGAGATGCTGTCGAAAGGCATCAGCTTCTCGCTCTACATGACGCACGGCGGCACGTCGTTCGGCCACTGGGCAGGCGCCAACAGCCCTGGTTTCCAGCCCGACGTGACGAGCTACGACTACGACGCGCCCATCACGGAATATGGCGCAACGACGGAGAAGTTCTTCGAGCTGCGCGAGACGATGGCGAAGTATGCCGACGGCAAGCTGCCCGAGGTGCCCAAGGCGCCGATGGACATCATCAGTGTGCCTAAGTTTGAGTGCAACGAGTTTGCTCCGCTCATTTGCGGCAGCGAGGGCGTCATCAGCACGCCGAGCGAGGACCTGACGTTTGAGGCTGCCGACCGCGGCTGGGGCACGATGGTCTATACGAAGACGCTGCCAGAAATTTCCACGGAAAGCACGCTGAGCATCAACGATGCGCACGACTACGCGCAGGTGTTCCTCAACGGCAAATACATGGGCAAGATTGACCGCGTGAAGAACGAGAAGTCCATCACGCTGCCGCCTGTGGCCAAGGGCAGCAAGCTGGTGATTGTGGTGGAGGCGATGGGCCGCATCAACTTCGGCCGCGCCATCAAGGACTACAAGGGCATCACGAAGGACGTGACGCTCACGGCGAAGATGGAGGGCTTTGAGGTGGAATACACCATGCGCGACTGGCAGCGCGAGTTCATTCCCGACGACTATGCCACGGCGGTGAAGGCGCTGAAGCAGGGCAAGACGGCTCTGGCTTCGGAGGCTGCCCAGACCATGGGACAGCGCGGCTACTACCGTGGCTACTTCAACCTGAAGAAGGTGGGCGACACATTCCTCAACTTCGAGACTTGGGGCAAGGGCCAGGTGTATGTGAACGGGCATGAGATGGGCCGCATCTGGCGCATTGGCCCGCAGCAGACGCTCTACGTGCCGGGTTGCTGGCTGAAGAAGGGCAAGAACGAGGTGATTGTGCTCGACGTGATGGGTCCGCAGCAGACCAGCGTGTGGGGTCAGGACAAGCCTGAGCTCAACAAGCTGCAGCTGGAGAAGACCAACAAGCACAACAACATTGGCGACCGCCCCGACCTGAACTCCGCAACACCCGTGAAGGAAGGCAGCTTTGCCCAGGGCAACGGCTGGCAGACAGTGAACTTCGCTCCTGCCAAGGGCCGCCTGCTCTGCATCGAAATCCTGTCGAAGCACGCCGACAACTATGCCGACGGCGTGGCCATTGCCGAGCTCTATGCGCTCGATGCCAACGGCGAACGCCTTTCGCGCGAGCCTTGGACAGCGAAATATGCCAACAGCGAGAAGGAAGTGCCGGGCAACCACACCCTCGACAAGGTGTTCGACCTGCAGGAAAGCACCTACTGGAGCACGGAGGCAAGCGCCGCCCTGCCCCACCTCATCGTTATCGACCTGGGCAGCGAGCAGACCGTGAGCGGACTGCAATACCTGCCGCGCGCTGAGAAGGGCGCTCCGGGAAGCGTGAACGAGTACAAGATTTACATCAAATAAATGGAACGGCATGGCAGAAAGGCACCACTCCTTATATAATATATAATAGGAGAAACGCCTTTCTGCCATGCTCTCTTTGCACACAAATCGGCACAAAAAGGTAAAAAACGCGCAAGAACCACGCTTTTTTTTTCAAAAAGAACACATTTTTGAGATAAAATAGTTACCTTTGCACGATGTTTTGAAGAAACATGCAACCAAAGTCTTACCTTGTTGCACGCTTGAGCCGCTGAAAGACAAGTGATGAGGACAAGCAATCATGCGCGTGCGACACAATTATTCACTGAATGGGATTACTACAAGAAAAGCTTAGCAAGTATAGAGACCCTCAGAAGTTCATGGAGGCTGGCATCTACCCCTATTTCCGCGAAATAGACAGCCATCAGGACACGGAGGTGACCATGAGCGGCAAGCGTGTGCTCATGTTCGGAAGTAACTCATACATGGGCCTGACCTACGACCAGCGCATCATCGACGCTGCCATTGCGGCCACGAAAAAGTATGGCACGGGATGTGCCGGAAGCCGTTTCCTCAACGGTACGCTCGACCTGCACGTGCAGCTTGAGCACGAACTGGCTGAGTTTGTCGGCAAAGACGAAGCGCTCTGCTACAGCACGGGCTTCAGCGTGAACGCAGGTGTGGTGAGCGACCTCACGGGACGCAACGACTACATCCTGGGCGATGACCGCGACCATGCCAGCATCGTGGACGGACGCCGACTGAGCGTTTCCACCTTCTTCCACTACAAGCACAACGACATGGAGGACTTGGAGCGCGAACTGAAGCGCTGCCGCGAGGACGCCATCAAGCTGATTGTCACCGATGGCCTCTTCTCCATGGAGGGCGACCTCTGCAAGCTTCCCGAAATCATTGAGCTGAAAAAGAAATACAACGCTACGGTGATGGTGGACGAAGCTCACGGCATCGGCGTCTTTGGCAAAGGCGGACGCGGCGTGTGCAACCACTTCGGCCTGACCGACGACGTGGACCTCATCATGGGCACGTTCTCCAAGTCGCTTGCAAGCATCGGCGGTTTCATTGCTGCCGACAAGGACACCATCAACTGGCTGCGCCACACCAGCCGCACCTACATCTTCTCTGCATCGAACACGCCTGCAGCAACGGCTGCCGCACTCGAAGCGCTCCACATCATTCAGAATGAGCCCGAGCGCCAGGAGAACCTGTGGAAGATTACGAACTACGCCCTCGAGCAGTTCAAGCAAGGCGGCTTTGAGATTGGCGAGACCGAAAGCCCCATCATCCCGCTCTATGTGCGCGACACCGATAAGACTTTTGAGGTGACCAAACTGGCATTCGAGAAAGGCATCTTCATCAACCCCGTCATTCCGCCCGCTTGCGCACCGCAAGACACGCTGGTTCGCGTGGCACTCATGGCCACACACACCAAGGAGCAGGTTGACCGTTGCGTGAGTGCGCTTTATGATTGCTTCAAGGAGTTGGATTTATTGAAACATGAATAAACAGAAGACCTTCCCCAACTTTTGTTCGGGAAGGTTTTTTTGAATAGATAGGAATTTTACCATGTGTGGAATTGTAGGATATATCGGCAAGCGCCAGGCCTACCCCGTACTCATCAAGGGACTCAAGCGGCTGGAATACCGCGGATACGACAGCGCTGGCGTTGCACTCATCAATGATAAAGGCGACCTTTCCGTCTATAAAACCAAGGGAAAGGTGGCCGACCTCGAGAACTATGTGAAGGAAAAGGACGTGAGCGGAACCATCGGCATTGCCCACACGCGCTGGGCAACGCACGGCGAGCCCAACTCCACCAATGCACACCCCCACATTTCGCGCTCGGGTAACCTCGCCATCATTCACAACGGCATCATCGAGAACTATTCGGTGCTGAAGAAGCGCCTGGCGGCCAAAGGCATCGAGTTCAAGAGCGACACCGACACCGAAGTGCTGGTGCAGCTCATCGAATATATGAAGGAAAGCAAGAAACTCGACCTGCTTTCCGCCGTGCAGCTGGCGCTCAGCCAAGTCATTGGCGCCTACGCCATTGCGCTGCTCGACAAAAACGACCCTAACACCATCATTGCCGCGCGCCAAAGCAGCCCGCTCGTGGTGGGCATCGGCGACGGAGAATTCTTCCTGGGCAGCGATGCCTCCCCCATCATCGAATACACCGACAAGGTGGTCTATCTGGAGGACAAGGACATTGCCGTCATCCACAGAGGCGCATCGGAAGTGGAGTTCTACAACATTGAGAATGAGAAGCTCGACCACGAGGTGAAGAAGATTGACCTCGACCTCGGGCAGATTGAGAAAGGCGGCTACCCCCACTTCATGCTCAAGGAAATCTTTGAGCAGCCCAAGTGCCTGCAAGACTGCATGCGCGGACGTGTGAACGTGGATGCCAACAACGTCGTACTTTCCGCAGTCATTGACTACCGCAAGGAACTGGTGAACGCGCGCCGCATCATCATCGTGGCCTGCGGCACAAGCTGGCACGCCGCGCTCATTGGCAAGCAGCTCATCGAGTGCATCTGCCAAATCCCCGTGGAAGTGGCCTACGCCTCCGAATTCCGCTACAGCAAGCCTGTCATCGACAAGAAGGACGTGGTCATCGCCATTTCGCAGAGCGGCGAGACGGCCGACACGCTGGCAGCCATTGCCCTCGCCAAGAAATACGACGCCTTCGTCTATGGCATCTGCAACGCCGTGGGTTCAAGCATCGCACGCGCCACGAACACAGGCAGTTACATCCACGTAGGTCCTGAAATCGGCGTGGCATCCACCAAGGCATTCACTGGACAGGTGACGGTGCTGACCATGCTTGCCCTCGCCATCGGCAAGGCGCGTGGCACCATCCGCAACGACAAATATGTGAAGATTGTGCGCGAACTGAACGAAATTCCGCAAAAGCAGCAGCGACTGCTGGAGCAGAACGACCGCATACGCGAGATTGCACGCATCTTCACCTACGCCCACAACTTCATCTACCTGGGCCGCGGCTACAACTACCCCGTGGCGCTCGAAGGCGCGCTCAAGCTGAAGGAAATCAGCTACATCCACGCCGAAGGCTATCCCGCTGCCGAGATGAAGCACGGTCCCATCGCCCTCATCGACGAGGAAATGCCCGTGGTGGTCGTTGCAACGCAAAACGAGCTTTACGACAAGCTGATGAGCAACATACAGGAAATCAAGGCACGCCATGGCCGCGTCTTTGCCATCATCTCCGAAGGCGACGAGCGCATCAAGAGCCTGGCAGACGAATACGTGGAAGTGCCGAAGACCCTGGAATGCCTGGAGCCGCTGCTCTCCACCATCCCCCTGCAGCTGCTTGCCTACCACATCGCGGTGTGCAAGGGCAAAGACGTGGACCAACCGCGCAATCTGGCGAAGTCCGTTACGGTGGAATAAGCATTCTGCTTTCAACCTGAAGGACGTCCTGCCCAGAAAAGATGCCCTTCGTTTCCAGAAACGACTGCACTCGTTTCAAAAAACGACCGCAGTGGTTTGCGAAAACGAGCGCACTCGTTTCAGAAAAGGAGCGAAGTGGTTTGCTAAAACGAGTTACTCGTAACGCAAACTGAATGCGGAAAGCGCCCCACCCTTGCTGCTCAGCCAAGAAGTTTTCGAACATAAGTATAGATAAGGAAAAAGAGATGGAACCGCTGAAACACGAATGTGGCGTTGTGATGATACGTCTTCGCCAACCACTTGAGTATTACCAGCAAAAGTATGGTACTTGGCAATGGGGCCTAAGCAAACTGTACCTTTTGATGGAGAAGCAGAGGAATCGCGGGCAGGAAGGCGCGGGCATCAGTTGCGTGAAACTGGAGTCTGAGGCTGGCGAGGAATATATGTTTCGCGAGCGCGCACTCGGCGCCTCTGCCATTGGCGAAATCTTCAGCAGCGTAAAGCATCAGTTCTCCGTGCTTGGCACGCCCGATGAAGTGAAGGACGTGAACTTCGCCAAGCGCAATTTGCCTTTCGCCGGCGAACTCTACATGGGTCATTTGCGCTACAGCACGACGGGCAAAAGCGGCCTTATCTATGTGCATCCTTTCTTGCGCCGAAACAACTGGCGCGCCAAGAACCTTTGCCTATGCGGAAATTTCAACATGACCAACGTGGATGAGATTTTCGCGGAAATCAAGCGCCAAGGACAGCATCCGCGCGTGATGAGCGACACCTACATCATGCTGGAGCAGGTGGGGCACCGCCTGGACCGCGAGTCGGAGCGCCTGTTTGCCGAAGCGCAGGAGAAAGGCCTTACTGGCAACAATATCACCACATACATTGAGGACCACATCCGCCTGGAAAATGTGCTGGCAACGTCTGCACCGCACTGGGACGGCGGTTATGTGGTGTGCGGACAGACGGGCAGCGGCGACATGTTTTGCATGCGCGACCCTTGGGGCATCCGCCCGGCATTCTACTATCAGGACAGCGAGGTGCTGGTGGTGGCCAGCGAGCGACCTGCCATTCAGACGGCATTCGACTTGGAGTGCGAAGACATCAAGGAACTGAAGGCGGGCGAAGCGCTTGTGGCAACGAAGAATGGTGAAATCCGCCGCTCGCAGATTCTTGAACCGAAAGGCAATTTCGCCTGCTCCTTCGAGCGCATCTACTTCAGCCGCGGCGCTGACCGCGACATCTACCGCGAGCGCAAAGCCTTGGGCAGGCAACTCACATACCACATCCTCAAAGCCGTTGACCACGACATTGACCACACCGTCTTCTCCTTCATTCCCAACACGGCTGAGATGGCGTTCTATGGCATGCTCGACGGTCTGAAAGGCTATCTGAACCAGCGGAAAGTGAACCAAATCGAGGCGCTTGACCATGTGCCTACGCACGAGGAACTCGTGAAAATCATGAACTCCAACGTGCGCAGCGAGAAGGTGGCGCTCAAGGATATCAAGCTCCGCACTTTCATCACGGAAGACAGCAGCCGCAATGGCATGGCAGCCCATGCCTACGACATCACTTACGGTTCGCTTGAGCCCAACGTGGACAACCTCGTGGTCATCGACGACTCCATTGTGCGCGGCACTACGCTGCGCGAAAGCATCATCCGCATTCTCGACCGCCTGCATCCGAAGAAAATCGTTATCGTATCTTCTTCGCCGCAGGTGCGCTACCCCGACTACTATGGCATCGACATGGCCAACGTTTCGGAGTTCATCGCCTTCCGCGCCGCGGTGGAATTGCTGCGCGAAACGGAGCAGTGCGACGTGCTGCAAAGCGTTTATGAGCGCAGCAAAGCACAGCTCAACGAGTACGACCGCCTGGCTGCCACTTCGCTCGAGGACGCCATTGCCTACGAGCAAACAATGCAAAACTTCGTGAAGGACATTTACCGCCCCTTCACTGCCGAAGACATTTCTCGCCAAATGGTGAAGATGCTGCGTGCACCTGGCGTGAACGCGGAAATCGAAATCGTTTACCAAAGCCTTGAGGGACTTCATCAGGCATGCCCCAACCACCGCGGCGACTGGTATTTCTCGGGCGACTACCCCACCCCTGGCGGCCTGCGCATGCTGAGCAGAGCATACGTGGATTGGTTTGAAGAACAAAACAGACTATAATAACATGAGAAAAGTAACACTTGTGCTCGATGACGGCACACAAATGCACGGCACTTCTTTCGGCGCTGAGCGCCCCGTGGCAGGCGAAGTGGTGTTCAACACTGCCATGATGGGCTACCCCGAAAGCCTCACCGACCCCTCGTATGCAGGACAGCTCATGGTGCTCACCTACCCGCTCGTGGGCAACTACGGCGTTCCGGCTTTCACCATGGAAAAGAACGGGCTCGCCACATTCATGGAGAGCGAGCGCATCCATGCCGAAGCCATCATCGTAAGCGACTACAGCACAGAGTTTTCTCACTGGAACGCCAAGGAAAGCCTGGCAGACTGGCTCAAGCGCGAAGGCATTCCCGGCATCACGGGCATCGACACGCGCCAACTCACCAAAATCCTGCGCGAGCACGGCGTGATGATGGGCAAAATCCTTTTCGACGACGAACCCGACAACATTCCCACAGCGCAATACGAAGGCGTGAACTACATTGCAAAGGTTTCCTGCAAGGACATCACCATCTATGCGGACAGTCTCTCCAGAACGCTGCCAGGCGACACGACGCCCGAGGCGCTCAACGAGGAACTGGCGCAGGAAGCAAACGCACGCAAGCGTGTGCTGCTGGTGGATTGCGGCGTGAAGCAAAACATCATCCGCTGCCTGCTCAAGCGCAAAGTGGAGGTCATCCGCGTGCCGTGGAACTATGATTTCTCCGACGTGAACTACGACGGCCTCTTCTTGGCAAATGGTCCTGGCGACCCCGACACTGCGGCAGAAACAGTGGAGAACATTCGCAAAGCCATGCAAAAGCACCCGGAGCGTCCCATTTTCGGCATCTGCATGGGCAACCAACTGCTGGCAAAAGCAGGCGGCGCCACCATTTATAAACTGAAATACGGTCACCGCAGCCACAATCAGCCTGTGCGCCAAGTCGGCACCAACCGTTGCTTCATCACGAGCCAGAACCACGGCTATGCGGTTGACAATGAATCGCTTGGCAAAGACTGGGAACCGCTCTTCGTGAACATGAACGATGGTTCAAACGAGGGCATTCGCCACAAGACCAATCCTTGGTTCTCGGCGCAGTTCCACCCCGAAGCCGCTTCAGGTCCCGTCGACACGGAGTTCCTGTTCGACGATTACGTAAAACTCCTCTAATCAGCAAAATAACGCAGTTGACATGATAAACCAAGACATCAAGAAAGTGCTCATCCTGGGCAGCGGCGCCCTGAAAATCGGCGAGGCCGGCGAGTTCGACTACTCTGGTTCGCAGGCCCTGAAAGCCCTGAAGGAGGAAGGGATTGAGACCATTCTCATCAACCCCAACATCGCCACAGTGCAAACCTCGGAGGGAGTGGCAGACAAAATCTACTTCCTGCCCGTCACGCCCTTCTTCGTGGAGCGCGTCATCCAGAAAGAACAGCCGCAAGGCATTCTCCTCGCATTCGGCGGACAGACCGCCCTCAACTGCGGCGTTGACCTCTACAAGCACGGCGTGCTCGAGAAGTATGGCGTACAAGTGCTGGGCACTCCCGTGCAGGCCATCATTGACACGGAGGACCGCGAACTCTTTGTGGAGCGACTGGACGAGATTGGCGTGAAAACCATCAAGAGCCACGCCTGCGAAAACATTGAGCAAGCACGCGCTGCAGCGCTTGAACTGGGCTATCCTGTCATCCTCCGCGCAGCCTACGCACTGGGCGGTCTTGGCAGTGGTTTCTGCGACAACGAGGAAGAACTTAACAAACTGGCAGAAAAGGCTTTCTCTTTCTCTCCTCAAGTGCTCGTTGAGAAGAGTCTGAAGGGTTGGAAAGAGATTGAATACGAAGTGGTGCGCGACCGCTACGACAACTGCATCACGGTCTGCAACATGGAGAATTTCGACCCGCTGGGCATCCACACGGGCGAAAGCATCGTCATTGCGCCTTCGCAAACGCTCACCAATAGCGAGTATCACAAACTGCGCGCGCTCAGCATAAAAATCATCCGCCACATCGGCATCGTGGGCGAGTGCAACGTGCAATATGCCTTCGACCCCAAGAGCGAAGACTACCGCGTAATTGAAGTAAATGCCCGCTTGAGCCGTTCTTCCGCATTGGCCTCAAAAGCAACAGGTTATCCACTTGCATTTGTGGCTGCAAAACTCGGTCTTGGTTACGGACTTTTCGAACTGAAGAACTCCGTAACGAAGGAAACCAGCGCCTTCTTTGAACCTGCACTCGACTATGTGGTGTGCAAAATCCCGCGCTGGGACCTCGGCAAATTCCGCGGCGTGGACCGAGAATTGGGCAGCAGCATGAAGTCTGTGGGCGAGGTCATGGCCATCGGCCGCACCTTCGAGGAGGCCATTCAGAAGGGATTGCGCATGATTGGTCAAGGTTTGCACGGTTTCGTAGGCAACAAGGAACTGCAAATCGAAGACATCGACAACGCCCTGAAAGCCCCGACTGACAAGCGTGTGCTCATCATTGAGAAGGCACTTCACCTGGGCTACACCATTGAGCAAATCCATCAGCTCACTAAAATCGACAACTGGTTCCTGCAAAAACTGCAGCACATCCGCAACACCTACGTGGAACTCCAGCGCAAAGGTTCTTTGGAAAATGTGGATGCCGAACTGATGCGCAAGGCTAAAGTACAGGGATTCACCGACTTCCAGATTGCCCGCGCTGTGGGTCTCGAGGGCAGAATTGACAGCGAAGAGGCCATCCGCCAGGTGCGCCAGGTGCGCAAGCAAATGGGCATTGCGCCTGTCGTGAAGCAAATAGACACGCTGGCTGCCGAATATCCCGCGCAGACCAATTACCTCTATCTCACCTACAGCGGCGTGGCGCACGACATTGAGTTCGAAGACGACCACCGCAGCATCATCGTGCTGGGCAGCGGCGCCTACCGCATCGGCTCGTCCGTCGAGTTCGACTGGTGCGGCGTGCAGGCGCTCAACACCATCCGCAAGGAAGGTTTCCGCTCGGTGATGATAAACTACAACCCCGAAACGGTGAGCACGGACTACGACATGTGCGACCGCCTCTACTTCGACGAACTAACCTTCGAGCGCGTCATGGACATCTACGAGCTGGAGCAGCCGCACGGCGTAATCGTCAGCACAGGCGGACAGATTCCCAACAACCTGGCGCTGCGGCTTGACGCTGAAAACGTGCCGATTCTGGGCACCTCGGCGCAGAGCATTGACAACGCCGAAGACCGCGAGAAATTCTCCGCCATGCTCAACCGCATCGGCGTGGACCAGCCGGCATGGAGCGCGCTGACCTCCATGGACGACATTCACCACTTCATCGAGCAAGTGGGATTCCCCGTGCTGGTGCGCCCATCATACGTGCTCAGCGGCGCGGCCATGAACGTTTGCTCCAATGATGACGAACTCCAGCGATTCCTGAAAGAGGCCGCCAACGTGTCGAAAAAACACCCTGTTGTGGTGAGCAAATTCCATGAGCACAACAAGGAAATCGAGATGGATGCCGTTGCCAAGAACGGCGAAATCATCGCATACGCCATCAGCGAGCACATCGAATTCGCCGGCGTGCACAGCGGCGATGCCACCATCCAGTTCCCGCCGCAGAAGCTCTATGTGGAAACCGTCCGCAAGATTAAGAAAGTGTCGCGCCAGATTGCCAAAGAACTGAACATCTCCGGCCCGTTCAACATCCAGTTCCTGGCAGAGCAAAATCACCTGCGCGTCATTGAGTGCAACCTGCGCGCCTCGCGTTCCTTCCCATTCGTTTCGAAGGTTTTGAAAATCAACCTCATCGAAATCGCAACGCGCATCATGCTCGGACTGCCCGTAGAACCGCCGGCAAAGAATCTCTTCGACCTCGACTATGTGGGCATCAAGGCCAGCCAATTCTCCTTCAACCGTCTGCAAAAGGCCGACCCAGTGCTCGGCGTGGACATGTCTTCCACGGGCGAAGTGGGTTGCCTCGGCGAAGACAGCCAGCAAGCGCTGCTCACAGCCATGCTCTCCGTTGGACACCGCATTCCGCGCAAAAACATTCTGCTCTCCACGGGTACGGGCAAGCAGAAGGCAGAGATGCTCGACGCGGCAAAGCAACTGATTGCACACGGCTACAAAATCTACGCCACGGGCGGCACCAGCCGCTACTTGGAGGACAACGGCATTGCGAACACGCGCGTCTATTGGCCGTCGGAAGCACCGCAGCAGCCTCAGGCGCTCGACCTGCTCCACCATCACGAAATCGACATGGTGGTGAACGTGCCGAAGAACCTGTCGGTGGGCGAACTGACCAACGGCTACAAAATCCGCCGCGCAAGCATCGACCTCAATATTCCTCTCATCACCAATCCGCGCCTGGCCTCGGCCTTCATCGACGCCTTCTGCACCATCGGCCCCGAAGACATCGCCATCAAGGCCTGGAGCGAGTATTGATTTTCCCTCAACAATCTCAGTCGAAACAGCCCTCATATATAATAGGTACGCGAACCTTATATAAAACGACTGCGGTCATTTCCAAAAACGAGTGCGGTCATTTCCAAAAACGAGTGCGGTCATTTCCAAAAACGACTGCGGTCGTTTTGAAAAACGACTGCAGTGGAAAGGTCACTGCGGCTGAAAAAACAAGAAACAGACACTTATGCGTATAGATATCATCACAGTAGTTCCGGAACTTTTCGGCGGATTTTTCACCGAGAGCATTCTCGGCCGCGCGCAAAAGAAAGGACTGGTGGAGATTGTGGTTCACAATCTGCGCGACTACACCAAGGACAAGCATCGCCGCGTGGACGACTATCCCTTTGGCGGAGGCAGCGGCATGGTCATGCAAATCCAGCCCATAGCCGACTGCATTGCCCACCTGCAGGAGGAATTGATGCGCACGAAAGGCGAGCGCTACGACGAAATCATCTTCACCACCCCCGATGGCGAGCAGTTCACGCAGGAAACGGCGAACGAACTGTCGCAGCTGAAGAACATCATCATCCTCTGCGGCCACTACAAAGGCATTGACCAGCGCGTGCGCGATGTGCTGATTACGCGCGAAGTGAGCATCGGCGACTTCGTGCTGAGCGGCGGCGAACTGGTTGCTGCCATGATGACCGACGCCATTGTGCGCGTGGTGCCTGGCGCCATTGGCGACAGCGAAGCGGCGCTCGACGACTGTTTCCAGGACGGTCTTCTTGCCGCGCCCATCTACACGCGCCCGGCGCACTACGAGGGTTTCGGCGATGTTCCTGAGATTTTGCTCAGCGGCGACCCGAAAAAGATTGGCGCATGGGAACTGGAAAAAGCGCTGGAAAGGACCCAAAAACTGCGCCCTGACCTCCTTTCATCGGGCAAAAACAACAAAAAATGAAAAAAAACGCAAGATTTTTTGCGAAAAAGTTTGGCAGTTCAGAAAAAAGCAGTACCTTTGCACTCGCAATCGGGAAATAAACCGAAAGCGACATAAAAAAACGGTGCGTTAGTTCAGTAGGTTAGAATATCTGCCTGTCACGCAGGGGGTCACGAGTTCGAGTCTCGTACGCACCGCTTAAAAACCGCAAGTGTTCAAGCATTTGCGGTTTTTTTTGTAGTCATTTGTGAGCATCGGCGTGAAGTCTTTGCAAGGCATTTTCACAATAATTGGGTATTGTGTAAATGAACTTTTACTCCTAACTTTGCACCCGATTTCACAAATGTTCACAAAAATGAAGAAGATTTTTGCACTTTTCGCCCTGCTTTTGCTCGCAAGCGCTGCGATGCAGGCACAGACGAATGGCGATTCCGTCACCTATAGCAAGTACCGCTTGGGTGGCTACGGAGAGATGCTTGCCAACTTCAAGGACTACGGCACCAACCGTTTCTATGGCAGCAGCAACGGCAATTCAAAGATTCATCACAACGAGATTTCCATTCCGCGCTTCGTGCTCGAAGGCGAGTACCACATTTCGAAGAACTGGATTCTGGCCGCCGAGATTGAGTTTGAGGCAGGCGGAACTGGCAATGAGTATGAGCTTGAAGCCACTTCGGGCAGCGAGAATGGCGAATATGAGACAGAAATGGAGAAAGGCGGCGAAGTGGCGCTCGAGCAGTTCCACATCACGCGTCTGATTGTGCCGGAGTTCAACGTGCGCGTCGGACACCTCATCATTCCTTTTGGCCTGCTCAACACGCACCACGAGCCGCTCAATTTCTTCACCGCCGCCCGTCCCGAGGGCGCTACCACTATCCTGCCCTCCACTTGGCACGAGACGGGTATCGAGTTCTTTGGTTCGTTCGGCAAGGACGCTTACTCGTTCTCCTACGAAGCCCTCGTCACCGCTGGCCTGAATCCCAACGGCTTTGACATCTATAACTGGGTGAAAGGCGGCAAGCAAGGCCTGTTTGAGACCGACAATTTCAGCGCTCCGGCCTACACCGCCCGCCTGAACTGGCACGGCCTTCCTGGCCTTCGCGTGGGCGCATCGATGTTCTACAATCCCAACGCCGGCAAGAATGCCGACAAGCTCGTCACTTACGATGGCATTGACGACATCAACGTCTTCATGTATTCGTTTGACGCACAGTATGTTCACCGCTACTTCACAGCCCGTGCCAATGTAATGACAGGCAATGTTTCTGGCACGGTTGGCCTCACTTCCCGCAATAAGAGTTACACCAGCAAGTCGCCCTACAGCCGCATGGGACCCGTTGCCAAGCAGGCGCTTGACTACAGTTTTGAGGTGGGTTTCAACCTGAAGGAGTTCTTCCCCAACGTGAAGAAATTCCCCGCCATCTACCCCTTTGCACATTATAATTATTATAACCCGCAGGAGAAGTGCGAGGAAGGTCTTGTGGCCGACAAGCGCTGCCAGGTGAGCATGTGGAGCGTTGGCCTGAACTGGCGCATCCTGCCCAACCTCGTTGCCAAGGCCGACTACACTACGCGCCAGATTGGCACAAGCAAAATGTTTGGCAAAGGCGACTACAACAGCGAGAATGAATTCCGCATCGGACTCGCCTATGCCCTTTGGTTCACGAAATAAATTCACTAATTCATATAACCATAAAACACAAAAACAGTATGAAAAAAATCTTCAAGTATGCGCTGCTGTTCGCAGCCGTTTGCTCCCTCTCCATGGGATTCGCTTCTTGCAGCGACGATGATGACGATGAAGGCGACGAGTTCAAAACTGCCGCTAACATGGACTACACGTCTGAGTATTCAGAGCAGTGGGCCAACTACATGGTAACCGTTGCCAACCTGCTCAAGACCGACGCCGCAAACCTCTACACCTATTGGAGCAACGCGACGAACGACACTTACAACGACAGCTACGCCAACATCTTCAAGAACCACAACAACGACTACTACACGTCCGCCATTTCCTGCGTTGAGCAGCTGCTCGACGGTTGCGCCGACATCGCTTCCGAGGTTGGCAGCAGCAAGATTGGCGAACCCTACGACCTCTACATGGCAGGCAAGACCACTGAGGCACTCTACGCTGTGGAGAGCTGGTACAGCTGGCACTCTCGTGACGACTACACCAACAACATCATCTCCATCCGCAATGCCTACTATGGTTCCACCGACGGCAGCGTGAACGCCAACTCGCTCTCTGCACTGCTTTCTGCAAGCAACAGCACGCTCGACACTCAGGCCAAGAACCTCATCCAGGCTGCTCAGGATGCCATCCAGGCCATTCCCCAACCCTTCCGCAACAACATCAACAGCGACGAGGCCAAGGAAGCCATGGATGCTTGCGGCGAACTCGAAGACTTCATCACCAACACGCTGAAGCCCTATTTCCAGGCCAACATCAACACCGATGCTGAGCTCGACCCCGCCATCAAGCAGTACGTGAACGCCGTTGTGCTCCCCACCTACAAGGAACTGGCATCGCTCAACGCCACCCTCTACAACAAGTGCGTGGCATTCAAGAACAATCCTTCCGACGCTGCTTTCGAAGCATGCTGCGAGGCATGGATCGACGCACGCCAGCCGTGGGAGAGCAGCGAGGCATTCCTCTTTGGTCCCGTGGCCGACAAGGGTCTTGACCCCAACATGGACAGCTGGCCTCTCGACCAGGTGGGAATCGTGAACATCCTGAAGTCCAGCAAGTTCAGCGACCTCAACTGGAGCGGCGTTTACGACGAAGACAACGAGGAAATTGCTGCAGCACAGAGCCTGCGTGGTTTCCACACGCTTGAGTTCCTCATCTTCAAAGATGGTCAGGCAAGAAGCGTAAACAACTAATCCAACGCAATCAGACGTCAGGCGGAGATTGGGCAAAAAAGTCCAGTCTCCGCTGTGGCGAATATAACAAAGACATCTTTTTCCCACAACAAATTTATGAATAAACTGATTCAATGCAGTCTGCTCGTGGCGCTCTCCATGGCGCTTTTCAGCTGCGATGATGACGACCAAATGGACGTGACGGACATGGTCATTCCCGAAGGCTATGCCCTTTCGGCAGGCACCGCCACCACGTTCTTCAACTCGTCGCTCGCCTACGGACAAGCAGCCGACTGGGTTGCTGGCGCCTACGACACGCGCTTCAACACGGGCGACCGACTGTATAAAAACGTCACAACGTCCAACTACAACGGTGAAGGCGGCGGACTTGGCCCAGTCTATGCCGGATACTCCTGCGCCAGCTGCCACCGCAACGAAGGACGCACCGAACCCACCTACTGGTCGCACTGGAACAGCGGCAGAACAGATGCCTCCGGCGACTACGGGTTCACCTCCATGCTCATCTACATCACTCGCCGCAACGGCAGTTTCTTCCCCAACTACGGACGTGTCGTGCACGACCAGTCCATCTACGGCGTAACCGCTGAAGGCAAGCTCAACGTCGAGATTGAGGAGCAGACTTTCTCCTTCCCCGACGGCGAGGAATACAGCCTCGCAGTGCCCCACTGGACCATCACCGACTGGTATGCCGACAGCATTGCGCCCGAAGACCTCTTCTGCACCGTGCGCATCCCGCTCCGCCACGTCGGCATGGGCCAAATGATGGCGCTCGACCCAGACGAAATCAAGGCACTCGCCGCCAAGAGCAACTACCCAGAATGGGGTATCAGCGGCCGATGCAACTACATCACTGAGCGCGGTGTCTATGGCATCGGCGTTTCAGGCAACAAGGCGCAGCACCAAGACCTCACCGTTGAGCTCGGCTACTCCAGCGACATGGGCCTCACCAACAGCCGATTCCCTGAGGAAATCAGCGAAGGGCAGACTCAGATTGCCGAAGGCGCCATGATGGGCCTCTCCTACAGCGCCCTTGACGTCTCCACGGAAGACATGGAAAACGTTGACCTCTACATGCAGTGCCTCGCAGTGCCAGCGCGCCGCAACGTCAACGACCCCGACGTCATCGCCGGAGAAAAGCTCTTCTACCAGTGCGGATGCCACCTCTGCCACGTCACCACGCTCCACACCAAGGCGCGCGGAACTACCCTGCTCGCTGGCACGACAATCCCCTGGCTCGGCAGCCAAACCATTCACCCCTACTCCGATTTCCTGCTCCACGACATGGGCTCCGAAATCATGGGCGTAGGCCTCAACGACAACTATGTCAGCGGCTTGGCACGCGGCAACGAATGGCGCACAACCCCGCTCTGGGGCATCGGCCTGCAGCAGAAAGTCAACGGACACACCTACTTCCTCCACGACGGACGCGCACGCAACTTCGTCGAAGCCATCATGTGGCACGGAGGCGAGGGCGAAGCATCCAAAAACAAATTCAAAAACCTCAGCAAATCAGAGCGCGACCAACTCGTGCAGTTCCTCTGGTCCCTCTAAAACTCATAAACTTAAAAACTCATAAACTTACTCCCATGAGAACCATATACAACATCCGAAAAGCAACACTCTTGCTCACCGCCTGCCTCCTCGCAACAACCGCAATGGCAGACAACACACCCGAAGACGGCAACATCAGCACTGCTGCCGAAGTGCAAACCGAGGCGCTCCCCGACCACCATCCCCACCTCGACATGGAGAACGGCGTAGTCCCCATTGCCGACGACCGCGGCTTCACGCTCCAGTCCAAGAACGGCGACTTTGTCTTCAAGCCCTACCTCTACCTCCAAACCACCCTCAACGGCAAATACTACGACGACGAAGGTCTTGACAAGGCATACAACCAAGACAACTTCGCAAACAGCGGCTTTGCCATTCCCTACGCCATCATCGGCTTCACCGGAAAGGCTTTCGGGCGCATCGACTACAACGTCAGCATCAACGCCGCAGCATCGGGCGGAAACGTCCTTCAGCAAGCATGGATTGACTACGCCGTAAGCCCCGCCATCCGCTTCCGCGCAGGTAAACTCAAGACGCCCTACACCCACGCATTCCTCACCACCCTCGGCGAGACGCTCTTCCCAACCCTGCCCACATCGCTCTCTTCCGTCGTCATCCTCCCCTACTCCCTCAACGCCGTAACGCCCTCATTCTCCACCGGTTGGGACCTCGGCGTGCAGATGCACGGATTCATCAACAACCGCTTCGGCTACGAAGTAGGCATCTACAACGGAACAGGCGCAGGCCAGAACGGCGCAACCAAAACGCTCTCCGACGACAACCACCTGCCCTCGCTCCTCTACGCAGCACGAGGCACCTGGCAGCCCAAAGGCGCCATGCCGCTCACGCAAGGCAACCCCAAGATGCTCCACGAAGACAAAATGCTCATCGGAGCAAGCATCAACTTCAACAACGAAGCAACCAACGAAAGCACAAACGAACTCCGCTGCGGACTTGAATTCGCCATGCTCAAAAACAAATGGTACGTCGCTGCTGAAGCCTACTACTTCCACCTCGGATTCACCGAGCGCCAGAAAATCGACGAAACCTACAACTACTGGGGCGGCTACGCACAAGTAGGCTACTTCGTCGCACCGCAATGGCAAATCGGCGCACGCTACGACTTCATGGACCGAAACGGAAGCGACAAAGACGGCATCCTCAACATGCCCGCCGCTGTGGTGAACTACTTCATTCCCCACACCAACATCAAGCTCTCCGCCATGTACCAATACATCGGACGAACCGGACACGACACACAGCTCGACCGCGACCTCGACGACCTCGGCATCGCAACGCACACCGGCTGCATCATGCTCCAATACGCATTCTAAAAACCATGCAACACATGAAACCAACGACACTCATGCTCCTCGCCGCAGCGCTGCTACTCTGCAGTGCCTGCGACGACGGGAGAATATACGACGATACAACGACAGCCAAAACAGGCGTCGTCGTCAAACTCACAGGGCAACTCAAAGGCATGCAGAACTGGCCGAACAAATACCACATCTCGCTCGCCGGATTCGACGACGAAAGCACCTACGCACTCATCGCCAAAGAAGTCCCCACGCCCGACAGCCTCGGAAACGTCACCATGACACTCTCAGGCATCACCGACGACGTCACGAGCATCCACCTCTGCGCGCTCAACCAACTCCGACAGCGAGTAGTCACGTTCGCCACACAAGACATCACATCCACCAGCGACACCATCTACATGGAAGTGGGCGAACTCAACATCAGCATGTTTCAGGCAATACAAGACAACATCTTCACCACGACCTGCTCAGCATGCCACAACTCCCCGCAGACACGTGCCGCAGGACTCTGCCTCGTCGATGGATACAGCTACGATGCACTCGTCGGAAAGACATCAACCAAGCAACCCGACCTGCAACTCGTAACCCCAGGCGACGCCAGCAGCAGCATACTCTACCTTGCCCTGTCCACAGACACCACCTCAACCTGGCTCTACAACCACTCATCCGAAGTGCCGCAAACCAACATGCTCGCACTCATCAAAAACTGGATAGACAACGGCGCCAAGCAAAACTGACCCCAACACGCTCCAAACGAAGAGCACTAACCAAAAAGGACATTGCGGGGCAATGTCCTTTTTTCATTCACCTCACGCTATAAAAAGTGCACCTCCTTCTATAAAAAGGAAACAACTCATCCGCCCCATCCCCACCCACCATTCCGCCAATCCCCACCCGCCATTCCGCCAATCCCCTTGCCGCAACAACGAAATTACCTCCCCACGGTAACGAAATCACGTACCCACAGTAACGGAATCACCTCCCCACGACAACGGAATCACATCCCCGCAACAACGCAATCATATCCCCGCAAAGAACTAATCATATCGCCACAAAAATCTAATCATATCGCCACAAAAATCTAATCATATACAAACGAAAAACAAATCATATCGCGGCGAAAACCAAATCATATACAAACGAAAACCAAATCATATACAAGCAAAAACAGCATCACGCAGCCTCACAAAACCCACACCATCGCCCCACCTGACCAACAATTTCAGAATCTCCCAAATTCCACATCAACATGAAAAAACAGAGATTAGCCCCCTAAATTCCAGGAAAAGCCTTATCTTTGCACACAGGTTGGGCAACCATTTCCCAACCGAACTCAAATTTTAACCAACTATGGAGACAACCAAAGACGCTTACGGCGTAGAATTCAGCTTCTCAGGCACTTGGATTCAGCAGGCACCCGCCGACCTGGAGGAATATGTCGTGCCAGAAGGCGTGGAACGCATCCGAAGAAACGCCTTTGCTGCATGCACCAAACTCCGCAAAATCACCCTACCGACTTCACTCGCGTCTTTAGACTACGACACATTCCACCATTGCACTGCCCTGCGAGAAATAATCATGCCAGAACTGTGTCAAATCCTCTACCAAATGACAGTACCCATCGCTCCACATGCCTGCATCATCCAAGAAAGCGACGAAGATTTCTACCTTGTGCTTGCCCCTGCAAGCGCAAAATCAAGATACGCTCAGCAAATGCACGCTGAAAAAACGACTGTTTTCCAAGTACCAGAAGGCGTAAAGTCCATTTCCTCCACAGCATTTTTTGATTGCGACCTGCTCACCAAAATTATCTTCCCCAAAACGCTTGAACTAATAGAGGTAGGCGCTTTCATCAACTGCCCCAACCTCAAAGTATTGCAATTTCAAACGCCCGAACCGCCCGCATTTGAAGACGATACGGATTTGATTGATGACAGTAAAGACTACGCATCTGCCCCTGCCAACAACTTTGAACGCATTCTCCTCGTGCCAAAAGGAAGTGCCCAACTCTACGCCAACGAACTCTCCCAGTTCACCCTAAGAATCGAGGAAACCGAGAAGTAATTCCACTTTTTTAAATAGTCGACTTGACCTAAACATTGCCGCAAAGGCAGCTGTTCCAGTATGCCATCTTGAAGATGTGGATGAACTTATTGAAAAGCTCAAGGATAGCTTGCTAAGAGGTGTCGCGCTCTTTGACAAACTCCTCGAAGATTTCATGAAGGCGGGAGCACCTACAGATTATGACTGGATGGAGGCATATCATCAATTGTCAAACTAAACATCTACAACGTGACACGCTCCAAACGAAGAGCACTAACCAAAAAGGACATTGCCACCGCAATGCCCTTTTTTTTTGTCCAAACAAAAGCGCATCAGTCATTTTGCAAAACGAGTTAACTGATTTCAGACAACGAGTTAACTCGTTTTGCAAATATTACTGTCCGCTAAACATACAACCAATCCGTGCAATGCCTGATTATCCGGGATTGTGCGGATTATTTTCTTCTGACAAGCC
>Ga0065709_1006152_pt1 | contig 22784 bp, 19 predicted proteins | sample Hoacrofraction14_2_FD_59096 | JGI IMG/M metagenome (GOLD analysis project Ga0065709, IMG submission 59096) | Hoatzin crop microbial communities from Cojedes, Venezuela, sample from fiber fraction 14 v1 | ecosystem: Host-associated > Birds > Digestive system > Esophagus > Crop | place: Venezuela...
TTACTGTGAAAACCCCGGGAAGCAAGCCCGTTTAGGGCGCAGCTGACCGGCTGGTTTTCCGTATACCTGTGATATACGGCTTGTCCGAGTCCGCAGGACGAAGGAGAAGCCATATATCCAGTGTTTATTCCTCACCCCTTCACCGCGCCGGCGGTCATGCCTTCGACGAGCTGGCGGTTGAAGATGATGAAGATGATCAGCATCGGGATCGTGATGATGATCACGTCCGCGAACAGCAGGTTGTACGAGCTCGAGTACTGACCCATGAAGTTATACAGCGTCAGCTGCACGGTGACATTGTCATTGCCCGGGAAGAAGTACAGCGGGTTCGTGAAGTCATTGAAGATCGTGCAGGCGTTCAGGATGATGATCGTCGCCGTCACGGGCCGCAGCAGCGGGAAGATCACGCTGGTGAACAGCCGCGGCACCGACGCGCCGTCGATGAGCGCCGCCTCCTCGAGCTCGCGCGGGATCGAGTTCATGAAGCCGCGGTAGAGCATGACCGTGAACGGGATCTGCAGCGCCGCCTCGATCAGGACCATCCCGGCCATCGTCTTGTACAGATGCACGAACTGCAGCAGCCAGATCGTCGGCATGACGGCCGCGGGGATCATCAGACCTACCGCAATGATATCATTGATCGTGCCGAGCAGTCGATCTCTTCTTCGCTGGATGACGTAGCCGGCCATCGAGCCGACGACGATCAGGACCAGCACCGAGAAGAGGGTCAGCAGCAGGCTGTTCTTAAAAGCCGTCAGCACCTGGTAATGCCGGGCCGAGAAGGCTTCCGCGAAGTTGCCCCACTGGAAGGTCTCCGGCAGGGAGATGTTCAGGAGGTTGGCTTCCCGCCGCTCCTTCAGCGCATTGACCAGCATAAACAGGAACGGAATGATGAAGATGAAGAATGTCAGCACCAGTCCGATGATGTCTCCGATGAGGTAGAACCGTTTTTCTTTCTTCATGGCGTTATACCTCCTCCCGGCTCTGCAGGAACCGCTGCAGCGGGATCGCGATCACCGCGATCATGACGAACATGATCACATTGCCGGCGGTGGACAGGCCGTAGTAGCCGGCCGCGTATTTCTTGTACACGATCGAGGCCATGACATCCGTCACGAAGCCCGGGCCGCCGCCCGTCATCGTCCAGATCAGGTCGAAGCACCGCATGCCGCTGGTCAGCGCCAGGATGATGACCGAGTTCATGGACGGGCGCACCAGCGGAAGCGTGATGTTCAGCAGCTTCTGCATCCCGTTCGCGCCGTCGAGCGACGCCGCCTCATAGAAGCTCCGGTCGATCGAGGTGATGCCGGCGATGTAGATCACGGTCGCCACGCCCACGCCCTTCCAGATATCCGTGAAGATGACGCTGCCGAGCGCGAGGTGAATGTTGCCGAGCCAGTCCGGCCCGTGGATGCCGATCAGCGCCAGGGCCTTGTTGATCAGCCCCTTGGTCGGATGCATCAGCGCCGAAAATGTGATACCCACCGCTATGGTAGAGACGATATTCGGGAAGAATACAATGCTCCGGATCAGGTTCTTCGTCCGGATCTTGCTGGTCAGGAACACTGCCAGCAGGAAGCCGAGCACGACCTTCGCGATGCAGGTGGCAAATGCGTAGATCAGCGTGTTCTTGATGCCGATCGTCATCGAGTAATCTGAGAAAAAGGTGAAGTAATTCTTCAGGCCCGCCCAGGACATTCCCTGAAAGGTCCAGTTCATCAGGCTGAACACGAAGGAGATCAGGATCGGTACGAGGAAAAAGACCCCGTAGATGACCAGCGCCGGAACGGCAAACCAGGTGCTGTAGATCTTTTTTTCTTTCATAATGGTGGCGGTTCCCTCCCTGACGCCGCGGCGCTGCTCCCATGCATGTCCTGCGGCTGCTAATCTGTCAGACTGTCGTGCGCTCATCCGGCGAAGCCGGGCGCAAAGGCTTGAAAAAGGGTGCAAAAACGGCCGGCATGCGGTACCTGCCGTATGCCGGCCCCGGACAACCTCAGCTTATTCAACATCGTCTGCGCGCTGTTTTCAGCGCGCACGGTGCGGCCGCGCCGCATGCGGCGAAGGTGAAGCCTTGCATCCAGTGTTTACTGTGCCCACTCGTAGCCGAGCTGCTGGGCCTGCAGCAGGCAGTCGGCGTCATACTTGGCCGCCGCTTCCTCGGCCGTGGTCTGGCCGGAGCCTGCCTCCTGGCAGATCTGCATGCAGTTCGAGCCCTTGATGTCGGTGATGAATTCCATCGCGAGGCCGGTCTTGCCCTCGTCGAAGTACGCCTGCATATCCTCGCCGACGGCCGGATACGCGTTCTCCGGAAGCTCATAGCCCTTGATGCAGTACGGGCCGTCCGGAAGGATCACTTCGGTGTAGGCATCCAGCGCTTCGTCGGAGACGTAGAACTCCAGGAAGCGGAGCGCGTCTTCGTAGTTCTCGCTGTTCTTGTTCAGGTACATGGAGGTCGGCATCCAGGTGGTCAGGTAGGTGTCGCCTTCCGAAGCCGGGACCGCGAACACGCCGATGTTGCTGTTGTCACCGTAGAGGTCATAGATGTTGGACAGGGCCTGGGTCAGGCAGATCCACTGGGCGCCCTCGCCGTTGTAGAGCATGTCGCAGGCGTCATCGTAGGACGTGGCCAGGTAATCCTCGTTGTAGTACTGGTTCAGATCCACGCATTTCTGGAAGGAGGCCAGCGCGTACTGGTTGCCGGCGTAGGTGTCTTCGCCATTTTCAAGCTTGGTCGCGAAATCCGGATCGAGGGCCATGACGTTCGCGTTGTCGCCGAGGAAGACGACCTGGCTGGTCCAGCTGTCGGCGAACGAGCCGATGACCGCAACCTCGCCGGCGTCCTTCAGGACCTGGCAGTTCGCGAGGAACTCATCCCACGTGGTCGGCACGGACAGATCGTACTTGGCGTAGATGTCCTTGTTGTACATGACCGCGCCTGCCTGCGTCGCGCAGACCGGCACGCCGAAGAGCTGGCCGTCCACCGTCACGGCGCTCGCGTAGGTCTCGTCCAGACGGTCCGCGATCGCCGCATCACCGGACAGGTCCGCGAAATACTCGGTCGGGTTCAGAGCCGACAGCAGCGCGCCGCTGTTGTACGCGCAGATATCGGTCATGTCGCCCGAGGCCAGACGTGTCTTGACGACGTTGTCGCCGTCGGAGCCGCCGGCACGGTACTCGACCTCGACCGTAATCCCGAGCTCCTTCTCCGCCAGATCGCAGACCGCCAGCAGGCCGGTGTCGACCATGTCGGTGTCGATCATCAGCGTGATCGTCGCCTCCTTGTACTCCCAGGCGGACTCCGCCTCCTCAGCGCAGACCGGCAGCGCGGCTCCGGCCGTGGTCAGTGCGGTCATTCCCGCCAGCATCATCGCAAGCTGTTTCTTCATAGTAAACCTCCTCGGATCCTCTGATCCTTCTTTTTCGGCTCCCCGCGGGAGCTGTTTCCTTGTTGTCTGCATTCTAGCATCGGCAGATTTGTGCGAACATGGAATTTCGGGTCAGCGCGCATGGATTTTTCGATCGGTTTTTTGCATATACTTTTTTCCATGCGGATTTTTCCATGCACTTTCTCCATGCTTTTTTGCATGTATGATTCGCGCATTTCCTGCAGGTGCGGCTTATCCGGCTATGCTTTACCCGTGCCGCCGTTCACATCCTTTTCTGCGGCGTTCCCGGGTTTGTCCGTCCACCGCTCCCGTTTCGCACCGTATTCAGGCTGCGTTTCAGTTCTCCGCCACCGCTTTACTTTCTCATTCACTTTTTGGCTATTTTCTTTACTTTCATGTCATTTCCGGGTACTATAAAGTAAAGATTTTCGTAACTGTTCATCTGATCGGAGAAATGAGCATGTATTCTTATGAAGGATTAAAACGGCGAATGGCCGAAAAGCGCATTTCCAAAACGGATCTGGCGCATGCACTGGGTATGTCTTCGCGGACAGTCGCCAAGATCACCAAAGGCGAAAAGCTGTCCCCGCGTTCCCTTCAGCGAATCGCGGACTATCTTGGCTGCGAACCGCAGGATCTCGGCCGCGAGCTGCCGGACAATCCTGTTCTTCAGCGGCTCCGGGAGGAGAAAGAAGCCGCCATTTCCGGCGGCCTGTATCATGAGCTGCAGATTCGCATGACCTATAATTCGAATCATATCGAGGGCAGTACGCTGTCTGAGGATCAGACGAGGCTGATCTTCGAAACACAAACTCTCTGGCAGGACGGGGATGGCGGCATTCCGATTGACGACATCCTGGAGACGGTACACCATTTCCGGGCGATCGACTACGTCATCGACCACGCGGAGCAGCCGCTGACGGAGCAGCTCATTAAAGAGCTCCACTACATTCTGAAGCATGACACCCGGGGCGCTGCCCTGTCGTGGTTCGCTGTCGGCGATTATAAAAAACAGCCAAACATGGTCGGCGGCCGGCAGACGGCTGCGCCGAAAGAGGTGCCGGGGCGAATGCGGGAACTGTTGCAGGAATATGAGAGCATCCCCACTGTGACGATTCGGGACATCATCTCATTTCACGCGGCGTTTGAGCGGATCCACCCGTTTCAGGACGGCAACGGCCGGGTCGGGCGGCTGATCGCGCTGAAGGAATGCCTGCGCCACAATATCGTGCCGTTCATTATCGAAGATCATAAGAAGATGTATTATTACCGGGGGCTGGCCGAGTGGGACCGGGAGAAGGGATATCTGACGGACACCTGCCTGGACGGGCAGGATACATTTCGGCGGCTGCTCGAACTGTTTGATCTGTGACGGACGGAAAAACACACTTTCTTCACAGGAACGCCGCAAATCGGTCACAGGGCGGCAGTAGAGTATGTCTTGTCAGTAAGAACTGCAGGAAACAACCTAACAACAGACTTACAGACTTAAATCTTTTTCATACTCGCCAGCGCCCCGGAAGCGCATTCCGGAGCCTGGCACTCCCTCCCTAAAAACGACAGCCCACGGCTCAGCGCCGCGGGCTTTTTCGATGTTCTTTTTGCACTGCTCCTGCTATAATTTCAGTACAGCACACAAAGAATAAAATGAGGCATCACATACCCCATCACCCTGCCCGAAAGGAGGACCCATTCATGAACAAGAAGACAACGAACCTGCTCTCCTACGGCCTCTTTGTCCTGACCGCCGCGCGGGACGGGAAGGACAACGGCTGCATCATCAACACGGTCTGCCAGGTGGCCTCGGACCCGCTGACGATCTCGATCGCCGTGAACAAGGCGAACTACACGTGCGACATGATCGCGGAGACCGGGAAGTTCTGCGTGTCGATCATCAGCGAAGCGGCCGGCTTCGATCTGTTCACCCATTTCGGATTCCGGTCGGGGCGGGACGTGGACAAATTCGCGGACTTCACCGACTTCTCCCGAAATGGCGACGGCCTTCCCTACATCACCCGCGGGACCAACGGCTATATCTCCGCGCAGGTGACGCAGTCGCTCGACCTCGGCTCGCACACGCTGTTCATCGCCTCCGTGACGGCCATGGAGATTCTGAATGACACGCCGTCCGCGACGTATGCGTATTACCACGCGCATATCAAGCCACAGCGCAGCGCGGCTCCGGCAGCGGCAACGGCAGCAGGTTCGACAGCGGCCGGCGGCGGCGCGGCAGCGGCAGGCGATGGCACCGTGACCGGCGGCGCGGCGGCTGACAGCAGCACGGCGACTGGCGGCGGCGCGGCGGCTGACGGTGGCTCAACGGCCGCAAAGCAAACCGTCTGGGTCTGTGAGATCTGCGGATATGTCTATGAAGGAGATGAACTGCCGGCGGACTACATCTGCCCGATCTGCAAGCATCCGGCATCGGATTTCCGCAAGGAAGAGCGGTAATGCAAACTGTGACGGCTGCATCGTTCGCAACCGGACCGTTAGATCATCCGTGGCCGTTAAACCGACCGCAGCCATTAAACCACCGGCTGAATGACAAACGCCTCCGCCCGGAGTATAGTAGTCTCAGCAAGCGAGCCCAACGATAAAACCTCACGATCCGGCATCCGCAGCGCGGGATCCGGTCCCGGCCGATATGAGCGCATCGATAACCATCGATTCGCAATCCGACCGCGGAAAGACCGCCCCCTGCGCTGTAACCGATGCCGTACACTTTCTCAGAACAGGAGGCGATGCCATCATGCTGTACACCAGCGCCGAAGCCAACAAGCTGCTGCGCCAGCTGAACGAAGACCTGTCCATTCTCCTGCAGCGCGAGGAGAAGGTCTCTACCTTTAATGCTGCCAGCAACGAGGATCCGGACGATCTGCGTCCGGATTACGACTACCGTGCCGTTCAGGCGGAGCGGGGGCGGCTCGAGAATCAGATCCGCCGCGTGAAGCACGCTATTAACATTTTTAACAGCACACAGACGCTCCCTGGCGTGACGATCACCGATCCCGAGACGAACGAAGAGCGTCCCGTCACCATCGATGAGGTCCTGATCCTCCTGCCGCAGCTCAACGCGCAGCGCCGCAATTATTATGAGATGCAGGGCCGCCTGCCGCGCGAGCGTGTCAGCAGCCACTACTCTCAGCCGATCGGCTCCGGCGTGATCGACTACATCCATTGTAACTACGACCCGGCTGAGGCCCGCGCGGACTTCAACGCCGTCACCGAGCAGATCAGCCGCCTGCAGATCGCGCTCGACAATGCCAATCAGACCATCAAGGGAGTCGAGATCGCCGGGCTGTAAAGCCCGGCCCCGCTTCTCCCGTACCTGGCTTTGGCTTTGACAGCCCGCTCCCTCCCCGCGGTCCGTCCCTCGTTACCGCAGGGAAATACACCGGATCATCTGTTACCCTGGGGCCTGAGCTGACCACCTTCGGGCAGACTCTTCCCCTTCCCGCAGTTCCCGCCGCCGTGTGCCGAAAAATCATCTGACAAAATCCGGCAGGTTCAATGTTCACGCGTTATCCGTTATTACTCCTGGTTATACACTGAGGTACACGTTATGGTTCATGGGATCTGATCTGACCGGTTCACCCTGACGGGTGGCGCCGGCGACAGGAACTGAAAAGCTTCAGCGGCCGGAAGCACGGTCACAGCGCCGCAGGAAGGCACTCCGCACGGGGTGCCTTCTTTTTTCGCAGACGAAGTTATCCGCTAAATATTTTGTTGCCAGACGAAATCGTTCTAAGCTTAATTGTTGTATTCACATTGCATTAAGTGATTAAAATCATCTTCTTTAAATGTTACCGGCTTTTTTTCCTCGCATAAAGATAATATATAATTAATGAATCGCATTCTATTTTCTGTTCTCTCAACGTAATATTTTTTAACAGTTGAATCGTCGAAAAATTGCACTTTATGATTTACAGCGGGTTTGTATTCTATCATAGATTCAGCAAGATATTCTATATCATCTTGCATCTCCGATGAATACTCACTTTCGATTAATTTATATATCTTTACGATTATCAGATTACGATCATCATCCCATTCTTCTTCAGAAGAATAATATTTTGGATATAGAAAGGAAAAATCTTTTAACAATTCTCCCTTGCGGAAGCAATCCTCAAGCACAATAAGAGCTATATCTTTTTCTTTATGTTGTAGAGCGAAAATAATCGTATTTTTACAGTTAAACTCTAATTTAAATATATAATCTACCATTTTTCACCAACTCCTCATCGATATTAAATAGCGGCCAACAATGCCGGAAGAGACTCGGGCACTACAAATGCAACACCAACAACTATCACAAAAATACCAGCTGCAAGCAAACGACCTTTTCTCGAAGATAAATTATGTGTTTGGCCATATCCGCTAGTAGTAATTGCATTATTCAAAACAACTATCTGTGTCTCAGAATATGAACCAGTTTCTACACCCAAATTATTAAGAGCGACTTCTAACTGGTTTGCAGTTTTATCTGTAACTTCACCATATGTTTCTCTTTCTGATTCAGCTTTTTTAACAAGCTGCTGTATTTTAACCAATGTGCTATTTTGTTGCGCCGCAAAAGTTGTAGTACACATTGTAGGCACCATAGTTAAAATAAGTATTACAGCGATGATTTGATTGGCTAATTTTCTCATTGGAATATAGCCTCCTCATTTTAATTAAAACCACGTTAATCGCGTCAAATTAACACGAGGGCATTATAAACTTTATTTTTTATCTTTCACTACGTCCGTTTCTTAAAAATTCTATAACTATTCAGCATCCCAGGATTCTGATTGTGAGAAATACTTTCATTTTAAACACTTTACATTTATATTATTGGCTGTGAACAGTAACAGCAACCGAATACTTTTTTCGGCTTCACCGTTTCTTCACAGAAGCGCCGCAAATCGGTCACAGAGCGGCAGTAGAGTATGTCTTGTCAGTAAGAACTGCAGGAAAGCAAACCGAACGACAGACTTACAGACCAAAATCTTTTTCATACTCGCCAGCGCTCCGGGCGCAAGCTCCGGAGGCTGGCACTCCCTCCTTAAAAACGACAGCCCACGGCTCAGCGCCGCGGGCTTTTTCGATTCTTCCGGTTCCCAAAACCTGAGGCCGTTTCGCTTCACCCGGTGTCACCGGCTTTTCCAAAGGATGCTGCGGCTGTCAGACACGGCTATCAAACACGGACGCCGTGATCGAGGAAGAGCGCGCGAAGTATCTGCCGGCTGTGCGGGACGCGGATAGCTGCCGAAAGAAACAGGCACCGTAAAACCAGCACCCATCATAATCATGTTTGTTCACAAGGCCGCCAGAATGAGGGCGGCCTTTTCATGAGGCGGGTGCGCATGATTGAGTATTTACGGGACAACTGGCCGTTTTTCGCGACAACCGGGCAGGAGCCGCTGCTGTGCGCAGCAAAACGCCGGCCGCAAAACGCGGCCGGCGCTCCGGCGCCCTGATCGGTGCTATGTCTTTAAATTCATGTCTCCGGCGTCAGGCGAGGTCCAGCTTCACATACTTCTCATACGAGGGATTGTTCGACGCGATCCGGAAGTTCAGCACGGCGTTCTCCAGGCGGTCGTCGTCGATGAGGAAGACCAGCGTGTACTCGCGCGTCTCCTGATCGGCCAGGCTCATGAAGAAGAAGTGGCTGTCCATATTGGTGAGCGGCGAGGCGTCGAAGTAGAACGCCCGGTGGCTGTACGAGTACCCGTACTCGTCATCGCTCTTACTCCAGTCATACGTCTGCGCCAGCTGATAGCTGCCGTCGTCCAGCTCCGTCAGCCAGCCGACCTGCGGGGCCCCGGCCCAGAAGTCGTCATTGGCGCCGCCCACGGCCTCGGCTTTGATCGTCACCTTCAGGAACTGCTGGCCGACCACCGTCTCGCCGACATAGCCGCCGAGCACGCACAGGTCCGGGTTCCCCTCATAGGTCTCGCGCGTATAGTCCTTCGCGGTGCCATCCTCGTTCAGCCGGTTCACAAACTCGGCATAATTGTAAATGTATTCCGCGTTGAGCTCCGCCGCGCTTTCCAGCACCTCCGCGCTCTCCACGGTCAGCGCCGTGCCGCCCCAGTCAAACGTGTCCCCGATGCTGTAGACGATGTCCGCGCTGATCGGCGCTTCGAGCTCCGCGCGCTGCGCTTCCTCGTACGCCGCCTGCGCCGCGGCCGCTTCCTCCTTCTCCGTCGCGATCTCCTCGGGAGTCCCGACCTCGATCACGTCGTCGTACACGGTGACCACCAGGCCCTCGGCGACCTTTACAAGCTCGTCCATGCTCAGGTCATTTCCCCCGTAGAGCTCGACGACACAGCCGTCCGTCTCGTCGAAGAGATAGATGCGCTTGTCAAAGGTCCGCCTGGTCAGCGCTTCGTCGTAGGAGAGCGTGATCAGGTCCGCGTCCATGCCGTTGATCTGCGTGTGCTCGACCTCCTTCACGTTCTGCGCGATGCTCAGCGACTCGGCCCCCCAGCGCGCCAGATAGTCGGCCTGCATGCAGATGATCGAGATGCCGTTGCGCCCGGAGTCGTCCTGCGTGAATGTGAGGTCGTCTCCCATGAAGCTGTGGTAACCCTCCGGAATGTAGGTGGCCGCCACGCTCACCTCATGCGCCGTCAGCGTATAGTCCACCGCAAATGTATACGCCAGCGTCCCGTCCCCCTCTTCCGTACTCCGCGTAAATAATCCGCTCATCGCGGTCACCGTGATCGCCGACGCCGCCGCCACCGCGACCGCCGCCACCGGCAGCAGCCGGCGCTTCCATGATTTTCTGCCCCTTCGGATCGTCTTCATGCTCTCGCTCTCCTTCCGGGAGGCTGTGCCGGTCGGGTACTGCGGGATCGTGGCTGTGTTCGCCGCGCTTTCGCTGCGCTGCAGGAACGCGGTCACAGTAGATGTTCTTTCACCCTGATTCACCCTCGCCGTCGCCTCTCTCTCGTGCTGTGCGGCGGACGCAAGGATCGTGCGGTACGCGCTCTGCACCACGCTGTCAACGATCTTCGAGGAGCTCAGATCCTGCGTCAGGATCCGCTCCAGCTCGCGCTCTGAATATTCCTTATGCATAGTCCACGCCTCCGTCCTGTTTCGTATATTCTCTGCGAAACTGATCTCTTCCCCGCTGCAGTCTGCTCTTGACAGCCGGCACGCTCAGGTCAAGCAGTTCGGCGATCTCGGTGGTGCTGTAGCCTTCCGCGTAGTAGAGGACCAGCACGGTCCGGTATTTCTCGTCCAGGCACTGCATCAGCTCCCGGAATTCCAGATCGGACCGGTCCTCACAGCTGCCTGTTTCCGGCTGCTCCGTATACACATAGCGCTGCTGCCGCCGCCGGGCATCCCTGGCCTTATTGATGACGATCCGGATCAGCCAGGTCTTAAAATAGTTCGGTTCCCGGATCTTCCCCAGGTTCTCCCAGCACGACAGGATCGTCTCCTGCAGCACGTCGGCGGTATCCGCCTCCGGCAGGCAGAAGGACCGCGCCACCTTCAGCATATCCTGGCGGTAGTATTCGCACAGCTGCACGAAGGCTTCCGGGTCCCGCTCCTGCACGGCTCTTCGGACAAGCTCTTCCACGTCCACGTGATCACCTTCTTTGTTCGGCCTGAGCGGCCGCTCCTTCATTGCTTCAATACTTCACTGCTTCGAACAATTCGATCGATCTTTTTTGCTCTTACACTTATTAGACGCGCGGGCACCCGGATCGGACGCAGGGAGAAGAGGAAAAATTTTTGTGACTGTTCAGAACGCTTCGCGCAGCAGTTACAAATTTTTCTGAAAATGAAATACGCTTACAGGCACCCGCGCCCGTAAGCGTATCTGTCTTTTTTCTGCGGCGGCCGGCGCGCGGTTACAGCAGCTCGCTCAGCACTTCATTGAGCCGTCCCACCTCGACCGGCTTGGCGATGTGGGCGTTCATGCCGGCGTCGAGGGCCCGCTGGCGGTCTTCGTCGAAGGCGTTGGCGGTCATGGCCACGATCGGGATCCCCGCCCGCGCCGGGTCGCTGAGACTCCGGATGCGGCGGGTCGCCTCGTAGCCGTCCATGACCGGCATCTGGATATCCATCAGGATCAGGTCGAAGTCGGCGGCGCGCTCGCTCTCCATGAGTGCGACCGCCTCGGTGCCGTCTGTCGCGATCTCCACCTCGAGGCCGTCCATGCGGAGGATCTCCGCCGCGATCTCGCGGTTGAGCTCATTGTCCTCCACGAGCAGCACGCGGCGGCCGGCAAACTCGGCCGCAAGCTTCGCGATGCCGGCCCTCCCGGCATTCCCGGCGCTCCCGACGGCCCCGGCGCTGCCATCGGCCCCGGTGCTGCCATCGGCCCCGACGCTGCTGACGGCCCCGGTGCTGCCATCGGCCCCGGTGCTGCCGACTCCGCCGGCCTCACCCGCCGCCGACGCCGAGCCATCCGCCTCAAGCGCCAGCTCCACGGTAAAGACCGAGCCCACGCCCTGCTCGCTCTCGACGCTCACGCTCCCGCCCATCTGCCCGACGAGATTCTTCGTGATCGGCATCCCCAGCCCCGTGCCCTGGATGCCGCTGACCGTGCTCGTGCGCTCGCGCTCGAACGGGACGAAGACCTTCTTCAGGAACTCCGGGCTCATCCCGATGCCGCTGTCGCGCACCTCGATGCGCAGCGGCACGCGGCCGTCCGCCGCCACCTCGCCCGTCTGCGTGAAGGTGACCGCCACCTTCCCGCCCTCGGGCGTGAACTTGATCGCGTTGCTCACGAGGTTCAGGATCACGCGGTTGAGCTTCATGACATCACAGCGGACAGCGTCCTGACGGATCGATGCCATTTGCACGGACAGATCCAGGTTCTTCGCCTTCGCGTCCGCGCTCACGATCGTCTCGAGGTCGCGAGCGATCTCCGAGATCCGGGCCGGCGCCTCCTGCAGCTCCATGCGGCCCGACTCGATGCGGCTCATGTCGAGGACATCGTTGATCAGATTGAGGAGCTGGCGGCCCGACGTGCGGATCTTCGCAAGGTAATCCACGACCTTGCCGCGGTCGTCCGCGTACTCTTCGGCCAGCGTGCTGTAGCCGATGATCGCGTTCATCGGCGTCCGGATGTCATGGGACATGTTGAAGAGGAAGGTGCTCTTCGCGCGGCTCGCCGCCTCGGCCGCCTCCAGCGCGTCCTTGAGCTCCTCCGCCCGCTTCTTCGCGTTGTCCGCGCGTTCCTTCTCGAGCTGCAGGCGCGACGCCTTGCGCGCCTGCCACAGGATCAGGGCAAATGCCACCAGCATCGCCGCCGCCGTCACCCCCAGCTGGATCCGGCTCCGATACAGCAGTCCCTGACTGATACTGCTGATCTGCTCGCTGATCACGGTCTCCCGGATCAGGATCGTCAGCATCCAGTTGGTCCCCTCGACGGGCACGTAGCTGACGTAGCAGTCCTCGCCCTGATAGCGGAAGGCGATGTCGCCCCGCCGCCCCGCCGCGAAATCCTCGTTCATCTGATCCAGTGAATAGCCGTCGGCGATCGTGGCATTTGCCATCTCGGACAGGAAGTTCCAGCCTTCCGGGAACTTCCAGAGCGTGGTCTGCGTCAGGTCCTCGCCGTTGCGGTAGTAGAGGTTGATGTAGGTCTCGGCGTCATTCTCGTGCGCGACCAGATTGGAGATCATCTCGCTGATGTTGATCTGGATGAAGCACACGGTGATGTCGGCCCCCTGAAATGTCAGGCCCTCCACCGGGCTCGCGAGTACCACCTGCTTCCGGGCCCCGTACAGATTCGAGGTACGGATGATGTCCTGCGTGACTTCCTCGGAGAGGAAGCTGTAGCGCGAGCGGCCGGACGAGGTGCTGTTGCGGGTGTAGACGATGCCGTGCTCGTCCACGAGCGCGAAGCGGTCCACGCCCAGCAGCTTCTCGGTCTTCCCCAGAAATGCGCGGAGGGTCTCCTGCGAAGAGAGGTCCTCCTCCGTGATCACCGCGAGCGCCGACTCGATGTCGGTGAAGTCGGCCTGCAGCTCGGAGGCCACGAGGCTCGCGCGCTTGCCGGCCAGCTCTTCGAGGTAGAAGCGGCTCACCCGCTCCACCGCGGCGCCGGTGCTTTCCGCCGCGCTCTTTGTGATCCAAAAGGTGGTCGTGATCAGCACGAGGACGACCAGGGCGCCGCCCAGGAGGGACGGGAGCATGCTCTTCCATGTGCTGTGGTGCTGCTTTCTGTCTGTCATATATCTCTCAGTCCTTTTCTTGATACAGACTGTCTGTGTCTTTTTGCCGCCGGTGCCTCCGTCTTTGTGCCGCCGGCTGCGTCCGTCTTTCGTACCGCCGGCTGCCTCCGTCTTTGTGCCGCCGGCTGCCTCCGTCTTTCGTGCCGCCGGTGCCTCAGTCCTTTTCTCCGTACAGGATCTGCAGCATCGCCTCGGCGTCCTCGCGGTAGATGATCGTCGTGATCTCATTCGTCAGCTCCGGGAAGAGGTCGCCCGGCGTCTGACCGTCCGCGATCTTCACGGCGGTCTGGATCGTGTCGAAGCCGATCGAGTAGCAGTCCTGCACGCCCAGGCAGTAGATGACGCCGTCGCGCAGATACTTCAGCGCCTCCTCGTCGTGGTCCATCCCGACGATCGTGACGTCCTCCTGCCGCCCGGCGGCGATGACCGCGCGGGCCGCGCCGACCGGGTTGCTCATGTTGCAGCAGATGAAGCCGCTCAAGTCCTCGTGTTCTTCCAGGATCTCCGCCGCCAGTACCTGCGCGTTGTCGATCGAGTCATGGTCATACTCCACCGCCACGACCTCCATGTCCGGGTATGCCGCGATCACGTCGCGCGCGGCCCGCGCCCGGTCCTCATGGCAGGGGACATGCTCGTCGCCGACGAGGATGGCGACCTTGCCGCTGCAGCCGAGCTTCTCGCACAGCGCCTCCGCCAGCAGCGCGCCGTCCTCGTAGTTGTGCGTGTTCCCGACGTAGGCGATGCGCCGGCATCCGTCCTCCGCCGTCGCGTCCGAGCTCGAGAACGTCATGACCTTCTGCCCGTCATCGATCAGCTCATTGATCACCGGCGTGATGTACGCGATGTCCGCCACGTCCACGCCGATCACATCGAACCCGCGCTGCGCCGCGTCGAGCAGCCGCTCCTTCTGGTCCTCCGCCGACACCGCCGGCGGCGCGAGGTACTCGTACGTGATCATCACGCCTTTCTCCTCATACTGCGCCACCGCGTCCTCGATCCCCATCGCGACCGCGTCCCACCAGGCGTGCACCAGCTTGTAGGTAAAGTAGAAATTATAGCTGTCCTTGAGCGGCTCGTACTCGTCCAGCGTGCGGTCAAAGTTGACCGCCGCCGAGACCTGCGAGCGCGCGTTTCCCGCGCCTTCGGACTGCGCCTCGGTTTCGGCGGCACAGGCCGGCACCCCCAGCGGCAGCGCCAGACTCAGCGCCAGCGCCAGCATAAGCCCCGACCGGCGCCGGAGTCCGCGTCCGAAACCGGCTGTAACCCCTGCGCAGCGCGCCGAAGCCGCAGCGCCCTTTTCTTTTCTGTATATCGTCTGAAATACTCTGTTCATAAATTCTTCTTCCGGGCGATTATTAAACGCCACATAATTGTTCGATCAAAATCAGCAAATCATGTCGTTGACAAAGCTAATGCTTTTGATACTGTGCATTTGATGCGTGTGTCCTGTGTTCTTCAACACAGCCGGTACTGTCTGAAACATTGTACCATGCGGCATACGCATAGGCCAGTCTTGTTTTCCGAACAGGCGGAGAGCGGGAGCTCCTTCTCGGAAACATAAAAACCTTGCGCACTATACCAAATACTGATAACATAGTAGCTACTAATAAGTAGCTCCCTCATGGAGGTCCTCATGACGGAAGTTCTTATGCGATTCGAACGGGATGAAGAAAAAAATCGGATAAATCGCGAAAAACACGGGCTCAGCTTTAAGCTGGCCACCAAAGTATTCGAAGACAAACTGCGCATCGAACGATATGACACGTCACCCGGCAATACAGCCGGCGAAAACCGGACGCAGACAATCGGCAGCATCGGAAATGTGATTTTTGTTGTTTTTACGCAACGCGGCGAGAATACACGGATTATCTCGGCAAGAAAAGCAAGTCTGAAAGAAAGGAGACTCTACTATGGCTATGAAATCATACAGTCCGAAGGCTGGGAGAGAGCTGACAGCTGAAGAAGAACAGATGCTAAAGGATCTGGAGCAGCGGCCGGTCACCTACGATGAAGACTGCCCCGAACTGACGGATGAACAGCTGGCTGAATTCCATGCTGTCCACCCGGAGCTGCGGGCGGATCCGACGATCTTCAAACCGCGCAAACTGCAAATTACGCTGAAACTGGACGCGGACATCGTAAGGGCCTATCAGGCCACCGGCAAAGGCTACCAGACACGAATCAATAATGCCCTGAGACGGGACGCTGAAAACATCGGCATCCTGATCAGATCCGGGAATGGCTGATATTTGCTATCGCGCACATGACACACGAAAAAAAGGGGGGGCTGTCACACTAAGAGCGTATGACAGCCCCCTCTGAGCAGGTACAATACTGGCCATCCGCGCCTGTATGGCAGGCAGGTCTTACCCGGTCTGCGCCGGCACGGCAGACAGATCTCACCCGGCCGCGCCGGCACGGCAGACAGGCCTCATCCGGCCGCGCCGGCACGGCAGACAGGCCTCACCCGGCCCACGGCAGCTGCAGTGCTTTCATGCCGGCGGTGAGCCAGACGGGGGCTGCGCCATTTTCGTCGAGGGCGGTGCCCACGGAGTAGCCGCCGGCCCACTGACCGTCCGCGTCCCGGATGTACTCTGCGAAGCCGTAGTCGGACGGGTCTTCGCTGTTCAGACCGACGATGAAATAGTGTGTGTTGCCGTCCTCGTCCGTCTGCGAGGTGATGTACGGCTCGCTCTGCGATACCTGCGCCGTGATGTCCGCGGGTTCCCCGCCGGTCAGGTCAAACAGGCGCCCGTCCTCGAAGATCACCGGCGCGCTGACGCTGTCCGTATCGAGGATCACCGCACCTTCCCCGTTCTCCCCGGTGATGACGGTCGCGTTCCCCCGCCATCCCGTGATCACCGCCCGCAGACTGTCACGGCAGCACCAGGCCGTGACGCCGGTGCCGAGCAGCAGGCACGCACACAGGCATGCGGCAACGAGGCCCTTGGACGGGTGAAATCCATAGTTTCTTTTCGCTTCTGTTCTCTTCATATCGACCTCCGATGAACCGGGTGCGGAGGACCGGCCAGGTCCGGCCGCGAAGCCGCGCTCCCTGCCGCCCTCCAATGAAATGGGCCGGGAGGTGTGCAGCACGCCAAACGTTCTCTTGTATCGTTCCCTGTCTGTCATTACGCATCACCCTCCTGCTGCAATTGTGCACCGAGCAGCTTTCTTCCGCGCGTGAGGCGGACCCTGACATTTCCCTCCGAGATATGCAGGATGCCGGCGATGTCCCGGACGGAGTAATCCTCGTAGTAGAACAGGTGGATCACGATCCGGTACCGGGCCGGCAGGCGCATGACGTGGGAAAACAGGTCCCTGTCCTCCGGCGCCTCGAAGGGAAGTGTGGCCATGTACTCCTCGAGCGGCACAGAGGCGCGCCGCCGGAAGGAGCGGGACACATTCTTCGCCTTGTTGACCGCCACGCGCAGGAGCCACGCCCGGATATGCTGCTCGCTGTCAAACTCGCTGTCTGATGTGTGGTACTGAATGAACGTGTCCTGGACAATGTCCTCCGCGTCGGCCGCATTCCGGCAGACGCTGTACGCGGCCGCATACACATTGTCCTGATAACGCTCGATCAGCACCTCGGTTGCCAGTCTCATGGGAGATCTCCCTTCCGCAAATGCTAAGGCCTTCACTAATCATACAATCGCTTTATGCGTTCTCTGAAATCCGACACCCTGCTGATCATCGATAACTTCAATGTCACAGCCACACGAAACAGCTTCCTTCCTGTTGTGCTCAAATACCGCTGCCGGATCCTGTTCACGACCCGGAGCCGTCTGGACAATCACGCTTCCTTTGAACTGACGGAAATCTCAGACCGGGAAGCCCTGCTCCGGCTGATGGCACAATTCTACTCCGAAGCAGGCAATCACTCTGAAGAGCTGAGCCAGATTATTGAGGCTGTACATTGTCATACCCTCGCCGTCGAACTCGCCGCAAGACTGCTGGAACGCGGCATCCTGACCCCTGCCCGGTTACGGGATAAACTGCAGCAGGAAAAAGCTGCACTTGATTCCTCTGACCGCATCGCCATCACCAAGGACGGGAAGGATATTTAGGAGACCTATTACGGGCATATCCATACGATGTTTGCCATTTGTGCACTCGGCGGCTCACAGATGGATCTTATGCGGAACATGTCTCTGATTCCCGTCACCGGCATTTCCGCCAGACGTCTGGCCGCATGGCTGCAGCTGTCAGATCTGAATACCGTAAATGACCTCATCGAGCTTGGCTTTATCCTGCCCCTGCCCGGCCGGATGATCGCCCTGCATCCTATGATCCAGGAAATCACCCTGGCAGACAGTCATCCCTCTGTTACGAACTGCCGTACACTCTGCGAAAGCATCCGAAACACCTGCCTGGAGCATGGCACGGATATCCCTTATCACAAAGTCCTATTCGGCACAACGGAGATCATCATGGAGCAGGCTGACAAAGACGATGTCCCTTATTATCTGCGATTTATCGAGGATGCCTTTCCTCTTATGGAACAATATCGATATACCGTCGGCATGCAGAAGATCGTAAAAGAAATGAGCTCTCTCATAGAGAAAGAAAGCGGCGGCTCCAGAGACCGCGCTCTGCTCCTGGACTTCCGGTCTGCCCTGGAGCCAAAGCCGGAAAAAGCCCTGAAACTTGAAAAAGAAGCGGTGGCACAGATCACGGAAATCAATGCCGACAACGCACATCTTGCTGCGAACCTGCACGCCAATCTGGGTGCTCTCTACCATGAAACCGGCCATCGTGATCTCGCCAAAGAGCATATGGAGGCCGCCATATCCATTTTGCATAAATACGACCTGCTTCTCATGCATGATGTCATTCCGCAATTCAGCAATTACGCGGTCATCATGTCTGAAGCCGGTGAAACCGAAAAAGCGCTCGCGGCGCTGAAAATGCTGGCTGAAAAGCTTCATGAGGAATATACCGAACTCTCCGGTGACTATGCAGCTGTCTGTGAAGTGATCGGCAGCATCTGCCTCTTCGCCGGTGATATCTCGCAGGGAACGGACTATTACAAAAAAGCCATGGCCGTCTACGAACAGATCTGGGCCGAGGAACCGGAACTGCTGGAGAACAAACGGCAGGAACTCCTGCAATCCTATCAGCAGGTGGGCATCGGACTGGCGATGAAATATCTCACCCTGCGCAGACCGGTCGAATAAGTCAGTCGAATTTGAACAACCCTACTTACAGGCAATCCCGGCATCTGCGGTAAAAATCATCCGCAAACGCCGGGACTTTTTAATTTTCTCTTTGTTTACCGGACAAACGAATGCCGGATGACCGGGGCTTCCTCTGTTTCCGGTAAACGCCGGATTATTTCATTCCGTTTTTGAGATCACAAATTGTGACCTCAAAAGACATCGTCCCCCTTCGCAAGCCACATTTGAAGTCGCAAATTGCGACTTCAAACAGACCCTTCCTCATTGATTACACAGATTCCAGCCTGTTCAGCAGCGTCGTAAGCATATCCGGATCCTGAAGCAGACTCAGGGCAAAACACTTTTTGCCGGCATCTTTGATCGATGCCCCTATGTGATATACCGCGGAGTGATCGAGTATCATGAACCTGTCGTGGAAAATCTGTGTCTTCTTAACCGTCAATGTCGGATACTGCGCATTAAAAGCAGCGGCATCCGCTTTTGTCAGCTTTGCGCTCGCATAAGTATAGATGGTCACTTCTACACCATCCTGCTTTTTGGACAGCAGATTCAGTGTGTCAACATCCACATAACCATCGATCAGGATGATATCCTTTTCTGCCTTTTGGATCAGGGAGACCATCAGGCTGAATGCATCATATATCTGCCCGTCAAAAAAGATCTTCTGCTCTGTTTCCGCATGATCTGAAATATACTCAAATACCTTTTCGAATTTTTCATCCGTCGACTTCTGGTATTCCAGCTGCTTGAGCTCCACATCGGCAATCCGTTCAAAGAGCATGGCATTATTGGCCATGAAACGCCGCATTTCCACAAAGGCGTTCATGATCTTTACGCTGACATTCACCGCTGTTTCACTATGCAAAACTGACGAAAGCATTGCTATGCCCGGCTCTGTAAAGAAATACGGAAGCTTACGCCGGCCGCCACGGCCTTCGTTTGATGTCGCAATTTGCGACATCAAAGCCTCATACTCCTCCTTGGTCGCCTGAAAACAAAATGATTCCGGGAATCTGTTTGCATTACGCTTTACACTCTCATTCAGTCTTCTTGTTTCCACCTGATAAAGCATGGCCAGGTCGCTATCCATCATCACCTGCTGTCCGCGAACGGTGTAAATCAAATTTCGAATCACATTGTCAGATACTGGCACGATTTCTGCCGTAACTTTTTTCTTTGTATCTGCCACTATATCCCTCCTTCAAACGCCGCGTTGATCGGCTGCGACTTCAAAGATACTGTCAGCCTATCATATCCACATCTGCTTTACCACATCCAATTGCACACTTTTCAAAGTTTCCCCCGATTACTCAATTTCCGCTCAATTCCCGTTCAATGTGTTCGGGCCCGCATTTTCGTAGACTGAATCTGCACGGGGCACCACCGAAGCTGCAGATCCGGTCCCCCTGCAAAGATCAAACGGAAAGGGGGACACTTTCATGACCACAACATCTGTCGCTCTGGCGGCACCATACACAAAGAAAATCGGCAAAGTGACCTTCCAGGTTTCCTCTTTCGCAAACCCGGAGGGCACGGAGTCCGCACAGCAGATGCTGCTCCATCTGATGGAACACCGGCTTCTGCAGGAACCCTCGGAACGAAGGGAACAGGAAAAAAATGACAGCCCATGACTGCCGGCGAAGCGAGGTGACACGCCATGTATGAATTTCTGACAACGGACTCCCGGCTTTCTTCTTACATGGCCTTTCCACGTTTCCTGCTGGACCTGAATCTGTCGGAAACAGCGGGGTTACTCTACATGGTACTGCTCGACCGGGCCCGTCTCTCCATGCAGAACGACGGATGGACAGATGGCCGGGGACGTATATTTATTTACTTTACCATTGAGGACCTTGCCGACACTCTGCACAAGAGCGCAATGACAATCAAGAATGGGCTCCGCGCGCTGGAACAGGAAGGGCTGATTTGGCGGAAACGTCGGGGAATCGGGATGCCGAATCGCATCTATGTAAAGACACCTGCCGGATATACCGGCACGGACAGAAAACTGTCCACGGGACAGACAGAAAATAGACAAGAAAAGTTCTGAGTTCGGGGCACGAAAAAAGAGGCCTGAAGAGAACCTTCAAGCCCCGAATTCAGTACTTTTCCTTTGAACCAAGTCCCGCCGCGGGACCCCGGCCAGCGACATATATGGAAATTTGATAGTCTCCACTGGCAGGCTTTTTATGAGGTCTGGCAGCAACATAAGGCCGTGAGCAGAGGAAGTTCGTGAGAAACACCAGAATTACGGGCACGACAACAAGACCTCCTGCGAGGAGGCCTTTTGAAAGGCGGGGATTATTCTGATGCCATGCAGCGGGCAAGGATCCTGGCAGGGAAAGGCACACTGCGCGGAAGATGCCGCAGCTTCCCATGACAAGCGGGGCAGTGACAGATGTCCTTGCCGTAGAGGATGAACATCACCTCGGCTGCAGACTTGCCCTTGACCGGATTGCCCTTGTAGATAGAGTTTCGCAGCTTGTGAATCAGAGCAAGCTTCTTTGTCTTGCAGCAGTTACTTAGTGTCTGCTCATTAAGACGTGAAAACTCCCGTGAGCGGGAGAAGTTACTCTACGCTTCATCGTCTAGATCGATTGCCTCATAGCTTTCCACGAATTCCGGAATCCATGAGCCGTGATCGAGCATGACGAGGGATGAAGGTTCCTCGTCGTCCTCAATGTCGCAAAAAAAGACAAAAAAAGAAGGCCCTGGAAATGTAGAGAATATATTTGTGCATAAAATAGCCAAGGAGATCTTCGTCAGAGTGGTCTCCTCCAGTCTTGCCATAATGACCGCGCCACCAGCACAACGCTTCTCAAGGCTGAAGAACCTTTCGACCTCTATGCGATCGACGTTGTCCTTACGTTCCTTCTTCGTAGCCTTGGCATTCAATGCCGGACGCCCCAGCTTCGGCCCAGAGATGGTGATGCCGTGCTTCTTGCAAAAATCACGATTCTTCTTTGTTCGGTAGATCTGATCGACGAGGACTCGTTCCGGATAATGTCCGGTCCTCTTGCGATATGCCTCTATAGCTGCCTCCAGGCTCTCACACTCGTTGTACGGATCGAATGTTAATTTCTCCAGGCGGGCATGCCCGTATTCATCGACTGATACCTCATACTTGGCACCGAACTCAGTAGGTGCCTTTGTTTTCCCCCGTTTTATGGGGCGCACCCAAGGCTGACTCAGAGAAACAATCCTGTCCTCCACACGATGAGTTCTGTTGTCAAACATGTACTTTTGCTGCTCGTAGACCTTCCTGATGATCTCAAGCGTCTCGGCGTCCTTTTCGCTTAACGTGAAGCCAGCATCGATGTACTGATCGATATAGCCAAGATCTCGCCTGATCCGTTCCAGATCCCTGCGGATGTAACTGCGGATCTGCTTGCTCGACTTTTTCTTTGTCTTCGACAGCTGAAGGTATTCCTTCCGGGCGACTCTCCTGTATGTTCTCGGCTTCTTCCCCATCGGGCATGCTTTGTGGCATGTATCGATGATGCCTTCGAGCTTTACTCGTGCCTCGTTGAGCAGCGAAAAGTCCTGTGGAAACCTGATGTTGGACGGTGAGCAGGACGCATCCATTATCATCGTCCCACTATTTTTTGTATCGTTGCTCACCTCGTCGTTATCAGCGTTCTGGTCAGCGTCAGCAGCGGTGTCGGTCTGACTCTGGTTCTGCTTTGGAGGGAGATCATCATTTTTGTGTTCATTCGTCGGTGCAGCGCTTTCGAGATACATCTCATTGATTTCTGAGATGATATCTGCGGATAATCTTTTCCTGAATGCGACCATCATGCTTGGCACGAAGGGACAACTGTGCTGAAACCGTTCGACCCCCAGAAAGTACTGCATGTACGGGTTCTCCGCGATCTCACTGCAGAGGCCTCGATCTGACTTCTTCGTGCGTGTCTGCAGAAGAAGTGCACCAAAAGCCATGCGGAATGGTATCGCCGGGCGTCCCTTGCGTGACGGAAAGAGGCCGGCATACCGGGTTTCGTAGCGATCCCACTCCAGTGTATGAGCGAGCCGAATCC
>Ga0065709_1006167_pt1 | contig 22763 bp, 16 predicted proteins | sample Hoacrofraction14_2_FD_59096 | JGI IMG/M metagenome (GOLD analysis project Ga0065709, IMG submission 59096) | Hoatzin crop microbial communities from Cojedes, Venezuela, sample from fiber fraction 14 v1 | ecosystem: Host-associated > Birds > Digestive system > Esophagus > Crop | place: Venezuela...
GGCCCCAACACCGCGCGCACCATTCTCTCGGCCTTTTCCCCCGCCGAACTGTGCGACATCATCGTCAACGGCAACGACAAAATCCTGAAAACCGTGAAGGGGCTGGGACCGAAGAGCGCCCAACGCATTATCGTTGACCTGCGCGACAAGGTGGGTTTGCTCGGCATTACGCCGCAGAGCGTGGAAGGCACCGAGGCCGCTGCGCCAGCGCTCAACCAGCAGGTGCACGACGACGCCATCGAGGCCCTCAAGGCGCTGGGCTACCCGCCTGCTCCGTGCACGAAGGTGGTTCGCGCCATCCTGAAAGACGACCCCACCGCAACCGTGGAACACGTCATCAAAATGGCGTTCAAAATGCTCTGAAACCCGCTATGGAAACCAAAAAACGCTTCAGAAAAGTGCGGCGCATTGCCCTCGCTTTCAGCCTGTTGCTGGGCATTGGCGCAGGACTTGGCGCTTGCAGCAGCCTCACGTCCGCAGAGAAGGCGGCGCGCGCTGCCGAAACCGCCCGTCAAGTGGCGGAGCGCCTCGATGCGCGGCAGTACACCGTTTGCATGGAATACGTGACGCCGCAGCGCATGTATGGCCACCCCATCGGTCCGGAATACTACATTCGCGTGAGCGGCGACACCCTGGAATCCTACCTGCCCTACTTCGGCCGCGCCTTCGGTCCGCTGCCCTACGACGGCGGCATGGGCCTGAATTTCACTGCTTTGCTCGATGAATATCAGGTGGTGAGGAAGAAGAAAAACCGCACCGACGTGAGCATGAGCGTGCACAACGACGAGGACCGCTACCTCTACCGCCTGGAGGTGTACGACAGCGGCGAGGCGTCCCTCTACATTTCCGCGCTGAAACACGACTTCATCGGCTTCAACGGCTATGTGGAAACTGACGAGTGAAAGATAAAAGCCAAATTGAAATGCAACGTTTTTTCATCCTTGCGAGTAAGAAAAACTATGGAAACATTGCAGAAATGCCACATAGCAGTGACGCATAGTCCACAGAGTGGTCCGACGGTAATGCTGTAAGCTGCAAACAAACATCTCTACCTACTATGAATACGCTAATAGAACAATACATCAAGGAACTTAACCAACAGTGGAAAACGGGAAAGGCTAGCGAACACACCTATCGTCCAGCCCTCAAGACCTTGATTGAAGGATTAATGCCTGACTTTACCATTGTCAACGAGCCCAAGCGCTTTGAATGTGGCGCTCCAGATTACATCATCATGCGCAAGGCAGCGCCAATAGCGTTTTTCGAGGCTAAAGACCTGAATGATGGTGACTTGGACGGACATGGGAAGAACCGCGAGCAGTTTACGCGCTACAAAAGTGCACTCGACACGATTGTATTTACCGACTACCTCGATTTTCATCTCTATGAGCACGGGGAGGCCGTGCAAAACGTCCGAATTGGCGAAATGCTTGGGAATGAAATACAAGCGATTGGCGAGAACGAAGATAAGTTCTTGCAGATGTTCAACCACGTAAAACTTTCGTCGCCACAGAAAATCAGCTCGGCCTCTGTTCTAGCCCAGCAAATGGCTGGTAAGGCGCGGTTGCTGGCCAAGGTGATTGAACGGATTTTAGAGAACGAGACCGAGGACAGTCAGATTCTTCAGGAGTTCGACGCGTTCAAGGAGGTACTTATCAAGGAGCTTACGCAAAGTTCGTTTGCTGACCTCTATGCTCAGACAATTGCCTACGGAATGTTCTCGGCACGTCTGCACGACGAATCTGGCATAGAGTTTACGCGCTTGCGGGCGGCCGAGCTCATTCCGCGCACCAATCCCTTCCTGCGCAAGGTGTTTCAGACGATTGCAGGATTCGACCTCGACGAAAGGATAGCGTGGATAGTGGATGACTTGGTCCAGACATTCGCCGCATCAGACCTGCGCAAAATCATGGACCGATATGAGAAAAACCCACTGCACACCGACCCCATGATTCATTTTTACGAGGAGTTTCTGGCTTTCTACAATCCGAAGCTGCGGAAAACGGCAGGAGTTTATTACACGCCCCAACCCGTCGTCCGCTTTATTGTGCGTGCCGTCGACGACTTATTGAAGCGTGATTTCGGATTGTCCATGGGACTGGCAGACTGCTCCATGGTGGAGAAAGGCGGTCAGCAAGTTGACAAGGTACAAATTCTCGACCCAGCTACAGGGACGGGTACGTTTCTGGCTGAAGTGGTTCGACGAGTATATTCCTGCTACGAAAGCAACAAGGGAATGTGGCAGGGCTTTGTGGACGACCACTTGCTGCCTCGACTCAACGGTTTCGAACTGATGATGGCTCCCTACACCATTGCCCATCTCAAGCTCGACATGCTGCTGGGAAGAACGGGATACAAAGGACAACCCAACCGGCGCTTCAACATATATCTGACTGACTCACTAGAACCAGGAAGCGGGGTAGCAGGCACTTCCTACGCCCTCTACCTGAGTAAGGAGGCCAATGCGGCCAACTACGTGAAAAACGAGGTGCCTGTCATGGTGATGATGGGGAATCCTCCCTACAACGGCAGCAGCCAGAACAAGGGCAACTGGATTCTGCAACTGCTCGAGGCCTACAAGATGGAGCCAGGAGGCGGCCAGAAACTGGGCGAGCGGAACCAGAAGTGGATTAACGATGACTACGTGAAATTCATGCGCCTTGCGCAAGAGTATATCAAGAAGAATGGCGAAGGTATCATGGCGTTCATCAACCCTCACGGCTATCTCGAAAGCCCCACATTCAGGGGGATGAGATGGCAACTGCTGGAATGCTACGACGAAATTTATATCGTTAACCTGCACGGGAACACTAACCTTGGAGAAAAGGCGCCCGACGGCGGTAAAGACGAGAACGTATTCGATATCTTGCAGGGTGTGTGCATCAACTTGTTCGTTAAGACGGGTAAGAAACAGTCAGGTGAACACGCAAAGGTTTACTACACAGACCTCTACGGATTAAGGAAGGCAAAGTACGAGTTCCTCGAGACGCACGTGCTTGCCGATATCAACTTCGTCGAACTGCATCCACAGGGCGATGGTTTTTTCATGGTACCCAAGAACTTTGAGCTGGAGGAAGAATACAAATCTGGATTCGGCATCAACGAACTTTGCCCGAAGAATTCCGTGGGCGTAGTCACGACAAAAGACAAATTCCTAGTCTGTGACAAGACCGAGGAGGTGAAGGACCATATCAATGACCTCATCGACATGGACGAGCAGCAACTGAGGCGCAAATACAACTTGTTAGACACGCGCGACTGGAGCGTAGAACGCGCAAAGACCGATGTGGGGAAGCAGCTGGACGAATCAAAAATCATCAAGTATGCCTATCGCCCTTTCGACGACAAGTACCTTTACTACACAGGCAAGACAAATGGGCTCGTGGCCTGGCCGCGAACCGAAGTGCAGAAGGAGATGCTGCACGAGAACGTGGGGTTGGTGATATCGCGCCAGTGCGTTTCCGACTGGAGGTATGTGCTCTACGTCAACAACGTCTGCGACGTCAACCTGACTGCAAGCGCGGGGCGGCTGGGCGCAGGATACTTGTTCCCTCTGTACGTGGAGTACAAAAGTCTTTCAGAGGATTACAAAGGGAAGAAAGAAGTGATTCCAAACTTCAGCCTCGACATTCTGCAAAAGATAGAGGAGAGATTGGGCGAGACGGTGGAACCGCAGGAACTTTTCGACTACATCTACGCCGTCCTGCACACTCCGTCCTACCGTAAGCGCTATAAAGAATTCCTGAAAATCGACTTCCCACGAATCCCTTACCCGCAACCTGCCACATATCATCAGTTGGCTGCGAAAGGCGCAGAACTGAGGAAACTGCATTTGATGATAGATTCTGACCATTGGACGCTGGGGGTGCACTATCCCGAAATGGGGAGCAATTGCATCGAGGATGTGCGCTACGACGACAGCGGAAAGGTTTTCATCAATGGAGGACAATACTTCGATGGTGTGAACCCAGATGTCTGGAATTTCTTCATCGGAGGTTACCAGCCAGCCCAAAAATGGTTGAAAGACCGCAAGGGAATGACGCTATCGTTCGGAGAAATTCTGCATTATCAGAAAATCATCTATGCTTTGGAACACACCATAGAAACAATGGCAGAATTGGATGATTGAAGTTCTGGTAGGAATGAAAGTCTTTTTCCGCGCTGAAACACGACTTTATCGGCTTCAACGGCTATGTGGAAACTGACGAGTGAATGATAAAATAAGGTTACAAGTGCATATAATTCGCAAAAACTTCGTAACTTTGCAGCCTAATTCGTTTTGCGCACGCGCGCTACATTATTTATTAAGCACAAAAAACTGAAGCAGTTTCCGCTATGCAAATTCTGATAAACATCGGCCTTTTCATCGTGGGTCTGGCATTGGTGACGAAAGGCGCCGACTGGCTGACCGACGGTGCCGCCTCCATTGCGCGCCGCTACGGCATTTCCTCCATGGTCATTGGCCTGACCATCGTGGCATTTGGCACGAGCGCGCCCGAGCTCATCGTGTCCGTTTTGGCCGCCATTCAGCACCAACCCGAGATGTCTATAGGAAACGTGGTGGGCAGCAACATCTTCAACGCGCTGGCCATCATGGGCCTGACCGCGCTGATTTGGCCCGTGGCGTGCCGCAAAAACACCATTTACTACGACATTCCCATCAGCATCATCGCCTCGCTGCTCCTCATGCTGTTTGCTTTCCGCGATTTTATCATGGGGACATCGACGGGCAATGTTATCACCACCTACGAAGGCATCATCCTGCTGCTGTGCTTCGGCATGTTCATGGTCTATATGTTTGCCACGGCACGCCGCGGACGCGCCGCCGAAAAGGACAAGGAGAGCGAGGAGGAGGCCAAGCCCGAAATGAGTTTCTGGGCAGCCGTTGGACTTTTCCTGCTGGGCCTTGCCTGCCTCGTGCTGGGCGGCCAGTGGATGGTGAACGGCGCTTGCGGCATTGCCGAGGCGCTTGGCGTGAGCCAGTCCGTCATTGCCCTGACCATTGTTGCCGCGGGAACCAGTGTGCCAGAGCTCGTTACGTCGCTCATGGCGGCGAAGAAGGGCGACACCGACATGGCGATGGGCAACGTGGTGGGCAGCAACATTTTCAATATCCTGCTCATTCTTGGCGTGGCTTCGTGCATTACGCCGCTGCCGCTGGGCAATATCGGCATGCGCGACTTCGTCTTCTTGGTGGGCTCGGCCGTGCTGCTCGAAGTTTTCGCCCTGTTCTTTGACAAACGCTGTAAAATCAACCGCATAGAAGGCGCTGTGCTCGTTTTGGCTGCCGTGGCCTACTACACGCTTGCCGTCGTCAACGCCTGAAACCTTTTTGCATAAAGACCCATGGAACCAACCGTCATACTCCGCAACCTCACCACGGGCTATCCGCAGCGCAAGGGCCAGAAAGTGATTAGCCATGCGCTCAGCGGCGAGCTGCACGAGGGCGAACTTACCTGCCTGCTCGGCCCTAACGGCGCGGGAAAGAGCACGCTGCTGCGCACCATTGCCGGCTTTCAGCAACCGCTGGAGGGCGAAGTGCTCGTGGACAGCCAGCGCGTGGGCAACTATTCGCCGAAGGACCTGGCGCGGAAAGTGAGCATCGTGCTCACCAAAAGCGACATCGCCCGCAGCGTCAGTGCGCGGCAGGTGGTGGAGACGGGGCGCAGTCCTTACACCGGCTTCTGGGGAAAGCTGCAGGAGCACGACCGCAAGGTGGTGGACAAATGCTTCGACTGGCTGGGAATCAGCGACTTGAAGGACCGCAAGATGGAGACGCTGAGCGACGGCGAGCAGCAGAAAGTGATGATTGCCAAGGCCATTGCGCAGCAAACGCCCATCATTCTGCTCGACGAACCGACCGCCTACCTCGACTATCCGTCGAAAATCAGCATGCTCATGATGCTCCACCGCCTCGCAAAGGCGCTGCACAAAACCATTTTCCTGAGCACGCACGACCTGGAGCACGCCTTGCAAGTGGCCGACCAGGTGTGGCTGCTCGACCCGCAGCTGGGACTCACCTGCGGCATGCCCGAAGACCTGAGCGTGAAAGGGCACATCGCCCGCTACTTCCAGCGGCCGGGCATCAGTTTCGACCAGCGCACGCTGGCGCTCAACATTGAGCACGAGACGTCGCGCGAAATCCTTTTCCAAGGCAACGCCGAGACGCTGGAATATCAGTTGGCCGAGCGCGCTTTCCAGCGCAACGGCATCCGCCCCATCCGCAGCATGAGCGAGGCCAAGCTGGAAAGCACCATCGACACCGCCGCCGTGAATATCCCTGGCGACGGCACCTACCGCATGCTCAGCCATGGCGAGGAAACCGCCTGCGCCATCACCATTGAGCAAATTCTGCACATCGCCACCGCAACGGTGATGAGCAACAAAATACAAGACATTCGCGACCAAGCGCAAATGACTGCGTTTGAGTGAGATAAACCCTCAGAGAAAGTGGCAAGCACAGACAACATATCCATGCGCAACGCATTCATCAAACTCCATCTATCCATCCTTCTGGCGGGCTGCACGGGCCTGTTTGGCAAGCTCATTCTGCTGAACGAGACCGAGATTGTGGCCTTCCGCATGCTGCTGGCCAGCCTGCTCATGTTCATTTTCTTTGGCGTGCCGAAGAAAGTGAAGCGCGGCGAGTTTGTGCGCGCGGCCGCTGCTGGTGCCATTTTGGCGCTCCACTGGATGCTTTTCTACAGCAGCATCAAGGCGTCGAACGTGTGCATTGGCGTGCTGTGCTTCTCCCTCACGGGCGTTTTCACCGCCATTCTCGAGCCCCTTTTCGGCCACCGCAAACCGTCGGGCGCCGAACTGGGCCTGAGCGTGCTGACCGTGCTGGGCATTGCCTGCATCTATTTCCTGGTGCCGAGCAGCGACGGCGTGGGCGGTCCAGGCGTTGACGTGAAGACCGGCGTGATGATTGGCGCCGTGAGCTCGCTCGTTTGCGCCATCTACATGATTGTCTGCAAGAAATGGAGCGCAGGCATGCGTTCGCGCGACTTCCTGCAGTGCTCCATGTCGGGCGGCTTTTTCATCGTCCTGCTGCTCATTCCCATCTACCTGCGCGCCTTCGGGCTGCCCGTCAGCGAGGCCTTGCGCACGCCCAGCGCCATGGATTGGGTGTGGATGCTTTGCCACGCCTCGTTTTGCACCGTGGGCATGTACCTGCTGCAACTGGCCGCGCTGCGCCGCCTGTCCGCCTTCACCGTCAACCTCAGCTACAACCTCGAACCCGTCTATAGCATCATTTTCGCCCTCGTCTTCATGGGCGAAGGCGCGCAACTCAACTACGGATTCTGGATTGGACTGGCGCTCATCATCCTCAGCGTGGTGCTCCAAACATGGCGCATCAAACGGGAAGCAGCACAGGCAAAGGCCGCGGGCATTTAACAATTAACAATTAACAATTAACAATTGCCCCCTTATCACCTCATAAACTCAAGAACTCAAGAACTTATAACCTCAAAAACTCATCACCTCATCACCTTAAAAACTCAAAAACGAATGAATATGAAAAAGATTTTATCACTTCTTGTGCTTGCCCTCATGGCAGTGAGCGCGAGCGCCATCCCCGCCAAGCGCGTGGTGAAAACCGTGACCCAAGCCGACGGAACCACCCTGCAAGTGGTGCTGCAAGGCGACGAAACCTTCCATTTCATGTCAACCACCGACGGACTGCCCATCGTCATGGGCCAGAGCGGCAGCTACGAGTACGCCAATGTCTATGCCGGAAAGCTCGTGCCGTCCAACTGCGTGGCCCACAACGCCCCTGCCCGTGGCGCCGACGAGGTGAGTTTCCTCGCTGCCAATGCCGAGCAGCTGCAACTGGGCGTGAAGACCCTGCATGCGCAGAAAGCTGCTAAGCGTCAGGCACAGCGCGTGAGCGCAGAAGGCAGCGGCGCCAAGAAAATGGCTGCGAAGAAAGTGAGCTACACCGGCACCAAGAAGGGCCTGGTCATCCTCGTCAACTTCTCCGACAAGAAAATGTCCGCCAGCGACCCGCAGGTCGCCTTCGACAACCAGTTCAACCAGAAAGGCTACAGCAAGAACAAGCACATCGGCAGCGTGCAGGACTACTACTACGACCAGAGCTACGGGCAGTTCACCCTTGAGTTCGACGTCGTGGGCCCCTACACCCTCTCGAAGAAAATGGCCTACTACGGCACCAACGACAGCGACGGCAACGACCAGTATGCCGGCACCATGGTGGCCGAGGCTTGCCAAATGGCGGCTGGCGACGTGGACTACGCCGACTACGACTGGGACGGCGATGGCTACGTGGACCAAGTCTATGTGATTTACGCCGGTTACGGCGAGGCACAGGGCGCTTCCGAAAACACCATCTGGCCCCACGAGTGGCAGTTGCAGTACAGCGATTACGGCAAAATCCTCACCCTCGACGGCAAGAAAATCGACACCTACGCCTGCAGCAACGAGCTTGCCGGCACCACTGGCACGCAGATTGACGGCATCGGCACCGCCTGCCACGAGTTCTGCCACTGCCTCGGACTGCCCGACTTCTACGACACCAACTACAAAGCCTTTGGCATGGACGCCTGGGACCTCATGGACTACGGCGCATACAACGGCCCCGACGGCTACGAAGGCAGCGTGCCGGCAGCTTTCACCAGCTACGAGCGCATGTTCGCCGGATGGATTACGCCCACCGTGCTCAGCGAAGGATGCGAAGTGACCGACATGGAACCCATCACCACCAAGGGCTCCGACACCTACATTATATATAATGACAACAACGAGGACGAGTACTACCTCCTCGAAAACCACCAGCAGAAGTCGTGGGATGCCTACGCCGGCGGCCACGGACTCCTCGTGCTCCACGTGGACTACGACGAGAACGTTTGGTATGCCAACGAAGTGAACAACACCAAGACCCACCAGCGCATGACCATCATCGCTGCCGACAACAAGTACACCTCCGCAACGCTCAGCGGCGACCCCTTCCCCGGCACGTCCAGCAAGACCGCCCTCACCAACTCCACCACCCCTGCCGCCACGCTCTACAACGCCAACACCGACGGCAAGAAGTACCTGAACAAGCCCATTGAGGAAATCACCGAGAGCAACGGCCTCATCTCCTTCGTCTTCAACGGCGGAACGCCCGTGGAGGCGCCCGTTGCCTACGAAGCCACCGACCTCAGCATGACCGACGACGGCAACAGCTTCACGGCCCACTGGAGCACCGTCTCCGGCGCCGAAAGCTACATCCTGCAGCTCAACGAAGTGAACGACAACGCAGCACAGGTTGTGGTCAGCCAGGACTTCATGGACGTCTTTGATGACGAGAAGAGTTATATGAGCGGGTCTTGTGACGGTGACCTTGACGACCTCCTCGACACCACCGGCTGGACGGGGCATAAAATATTCAATGGTTACAATTCTTCTTCCGGCGAATATTGCGGTCTAAAAATAGGTTCGGGCAAGGAATACGGCTAGCATCACCACCCCCACCTATTCCGCTCCTGAAACCGGCACGCTCTCCATCTACGTCAGCAGCAAAGCCTACAACACCAGCGGCATTGCGCTCGTCGTGACCGTGAGCAACGCAAGTGGAACAACCCTCCACAGCGAGACCATCAGCGAAGCAGGCGAAACCGTCATCACCGTGGAAGGCATTACCCAATCCTACAACGTAACCGTTTCCACTACAACGAGTTATAAGCGCGCTTACCTCTGCGCACTCGCCATCTACGACGGCGAAACCACGCTCGACGAAATTCAGAGCAGCGAAGCCAAGCCCCGCAAGGCCGAAGCACAGACCATCACCGACCTCACCACCACGCAGTACACCTTCACCGGCCTCACCGCCAACCACTACACCTACAAGGTGAAAGCCGTGGTCGATGGTCACGAATCGCCCTGGAGCAACAAGATTGACGTCTATTTCGATGCCGACGCCATCAGCGCTGTTGCTGCCGAAATGCTGTCCGACGAATCGGCAGAAATCTACACCGCCAGCGGCATCCGCGTCGCCAGCGGCAACCAACTGCAGCAACTGCCGCGCGGCACCTACGTGGTGAAAACCGCCAATGGCACGCAGAAAATCGTGAAGTGATGAAACGCCTCCTCGCCATCCTGCTCGCAGCAATCCTCATCGCCCCGGCCGCCCTGGCGCAGACCGCTGAACCGGCCGAGGCGGAAGGTCTCGTCGTGCTGCTCCAAACCACCCTCGGCGAGGTGCGCATCCGCCTCTTCAACGACACGCCCCTCCACCGCGACCGCTTCCTCAGCAACGTGCGCCAAGGGCTGTACGACGGCGTGCTTTTCCATCGCGTCATCCGAAACTTCATGATTCAGGGCGGAAATCCCAACACACGCCCCGGATTTGAGGCGCAGTGGGCCGCCGAAGAGGCCGACACAACGCTCGGCGACACCATCAGCGCCGAAATACGCTATCCCAAGTACTTCCATCGCCAGGGCATGGTGGCCGCTGCCCGAATGGGCGACGACGTGAACCCCACCAAGGCATCCTCCGCCACCGAGTTCTACATCGTCACCGGCCGCTTCCAGAGCGAGCAGCAAATGCTCGACTACGACCAGCGCCGCCAGGAGCAGCGCGTGGCGCAAATCTTCGAACAGAAGCGGCAGGCCAATGCCCAGCGGCTCGAGCAAATGCAGCGCGACCGCGACCGCCTCGGCCTGAACCGCCTCCTCGAAAAGCTCATGGAGGAGGCGCAGGAAGAGGCCGACGCATCCGCCCAGCCCTACTACGGGCAGGAGCAGCTCCGCGCCTATCGCAGCGTGGGCGGCGCACCCTGGCTCGACGGCGACTACACCATCTTCGGCGAAGTCATCGACGGCATGAAAGTGGTGCGGGCCATTGAGAAAGTGAAGACCAACGACCAAGACCGGCCCCTCGACGACATTCGCATCGTCAGGGCAACGGTCGTGGAATGAACCGCGCACCCACCGTTCTTTCGCCAAGGGAAGCACAATTCAAACCAAACAAGAGCGTGCAGCCGATTTTTGCAACGGCGGCACGCTTTTTTTGTCCTTTTTGCATTCCTGCCCCCATTTTTTTTCCATCTTTTCCCACGCCACATTTCAAAAAAATACGTATATTTGCAGCGAAAATCTGTATCATGATACAAAAATTCTCAATAAAATATGCTTTTTGAAAGGAAACAATACCTGAATAAACTGATTTCTGCTGAAGGTAACGGGATGATAAAAATCATCACCGGCATCAGGCGTTGTGGCAAATCCTTCCTCCTGTTCAACATCTACAAGCAGCATCTGTTCGAAAATGGAGTCCCGGCAGACCACATCATTGAGGTGAATTTGGAAGACCGCCGGAACAAGGGCCTGCGCAACCCAGACGCGCTGCTCGAGCACATCGATGCGCAGATGAAGGATTCTGGAAAATACTACATCCTGCTCGACGAAATACAGTTGGTGCCAGAATTTGAAGATGTGCTCAATTCCTATCTGCACACCGAAAATGCCGAGGTATTCGTCACTGGCTCAAACGCCAAGTTCCTTTCAAAGGACGTCATCACCGAATTCCGCGGGCGCGGATGGGAAATCAGAGTCCATCCGCTGAGCTTTGCGGAATACTATGCTGGAGTCGGCGGCGAGAAGCAGGAGGCGCTCGAAAGGTTCTACCTCTACGGAGGGCTGCCTGCCGTGGCGCAACTGGAGAACCCTGCCGACAAGCAGAAATACCTGAACGAAGTTTACGAAACCGTCTATCTCAAAGACGTGCTGCAACGCAACCACCTGCGAAATGCAGATGGCATGCGCGAACTCGTCAGAATCCTTGCGTCGTCCATGGGCAGCAGCATGAACAACCTGAAAATCTCCAACACGTTCAAGTCTGAAAGCCAGGTTGAGATTAGCACCAACACCATCGGCCACTACCTTGACTTCCTGCAAGACTCGTTCATCATCAGCCAGGCCCTGCGCTACGACGTCAAAGGCCGCAAATACATCGGCACCGGAACCAAAATCTATTTCGAGGACCTGGGCATAAGAAACGCCGTGCTGGACTTCCGCCAGGTGGATTCCGGGCGCATCATGGAGAATGTCATCTACAACGAGCTCTGCCGGCTGGGATACAGCGTTGACGTGGGCTTGGTGGAAACGTTCAGCCGGGACGCCAACGGAAAATTCATGCGGAAGAACCTGGAGATTGACTTCGTGGTCAACCGTCACGACCAGCGAATCTATATCCAATCGGCCTACCGAATGCCCGACGAAGACAAGGTGAACCAGGAACTCGCCTCCTTCCGCAATGTCTCCGACGGATTCCGCAAAGTCCTCATCGTAGGCGACCACTACATTTCCCACTACAACGAGGAGGGCATCTACATCATGAGCCTCTACGACTTCCTCCTGAATGGTTTGGAAGGTTGAGGACCGTTTTTTTAGGCAAACAACCCCAAGCAAGCACACAAAATGGACAGAATAAAGACTGAAAATCCCTTAGCCAATTGGGCGCCCAAGGCAATCCTTTCAGGAAACGAGTGCGGTCATTTTGAAAAACGACTGCGGTCGTTTTTCAAAACCACTGCGGTCGTTTTCCAAAACCACTGCAGTCGTTTTCTCCCCGCACTGCTCCTTCTCGGTTTCTGGTTCGCCATTCCGGCAGCCCTGCGCGCGCAAAATTCCGACACCCTTGCCGTTGCCGCGGATGCTGCGGCGGAAGTAGCGGACTCCGTGGCGGAAGTGGCGGGCAATGTTTCGGCGGAAAAGGCTGACACGGCCGCGCAGGTGGGCTTCGTGCGCTACTACGATGCTGCCGAGCGGCGCGTCATCCGCTATCCCCACCGCGACTCCACTTGGGTGAATTTTGCCACGGGAAGCCGCGTGCACTTCATCCGCCTCACCCGCCAGGACACCCTCGTGACGCCCGACCGCGCCGTGGCGAAGCCTATTCTGGAGTCGCTCGCCATCAACTTCGGCGTCTGGGGCTACGACCACTGGGTGAAAGACCGCGGATGGGCCGACGTGACGAGCCGCACGATTCACCACAACCTCACCCACGACTTCGTCCTCGACAACGACAGTTACTCCGGCAATCAGTTCTCCCACCCCTACCACGGCAGCATGTTCTACAATGCCGCGCGCTATCACGGCCATTCCTACTACACCGCCGCGCTCTATCCGCTCATCGGCTCCATGGTTTGGGAGTATTTCTGCGAGACCAACAGGCCGGCCTACAACGATTTCCTGTCCACGGGCATAGGCGGAACGGCCATCGGCGAGGCGACTTTCCGCGCGTCCGACCTCATTTTCGACAACAGCAAAACGGGACTGGGCCGCGTGGTGCGCGAGCTCGCCGGAAGCATTCTCAACCCCGCGCGCGGCATCCACCGCCTCTTCTCGGGCGAAATGTGGCGCGTGTCGCCCGTGCGCGGCAAGCATATCCAGCCCGCGCCCTTCTCCGCCGAAGTGGGGGTGGGCAACCGCTACATGCGCGAACTGCGCCATCACAACCGCCACAAGAACGTTTCCTACGTGGACTTCCTGCTCCTCTACGGCGACCATTTCTGGCTGCAGAAAGACCCCAAGCCGTTCGATTATTTCCGCCTCCACATCCTGCTCAACACCACGCCCTCGCAGCCCACGTTCAGCGACGTGGACATCCGCGGCAGGCTCTTCGGCAAGCAGTTGGAGGGACGGCGCGGCTGGCAGGTGGACTGGGCGGTATATCAGAATTTCCGCTACCTCGACAACTACGGGCAGAAGCACGAGCAGAACCCTGGCGACTACGCGCTCCACTGCGAGGCCGTGAGCTTTGGCGTGGGTTCCTACCAGCAGCGCATCGGCAAGCACCATACGTTCAGCAACGATTTCGTGTTCAACATCGTGCCGTTCGGCGCCTGCACCAGCGACTATTATGAGGCGCGGCGCTACAATTTCGCCACTGGATTCAGCCTGCGCAACGAAATACGCTACTCCTTCAACAGCCGTTTCACCATTGGAAACGACACCTACTTCGCCCGCTATTTCGTGCCGAAAGGCGGCCGCCGCCCCGACCTGCGCAGCGATTACTACTGGGGCGACCGCGGGCACAGCAGCATTTGGCTGTCAAGGACTTACGTGCTGGTGAATGTGCACCGCTACCTGAAGGCGAAGGCCGAGCATCTGCTCTACTATCGCCGCAGTTACTACACCTACTATCCGGAGCACCACGGCAAGAGCATCGAGGTGAATCTCGGCCTCGTCTATTCCCTTTGAGCAAAAAGAAAAACCGCACGCGGCGCGGTGTCGCATGCGGTTGTGAGAGGACTGTGCAGCCTGCTTCAGAAACTGCTCAGGCAGATGTCTGTGGCTTCGGCGTAGGCCTGCAGCTTGTCGGCGATGAACTGGCAGCATTGCCCCACCAGTTCGGCGTTTCCGTCGTATCCGTTGATGATGCAGAGCAGGTGCGTGGTGCTGAGCGAGAGCTTCGTTCGCTCGTGGTCGCTGGTGGGCGTTCCGATGCCGCCCAAGTCGTCGCGATAGACCGGCAGGCCCGCGATATTGAGCGGTCCGCGGCCAATGCCCTCGTAGGGTTCGCCCTCGCGGCCGATGCCCAGCGTGAGGCGCGTGCCGGCGATGTGGTCGCGGTCGAATCCGCCGATGCTGTAGCCGTAGGCCATGCTCGCCAGGTTGATGAGGTCAACGGCGGTGTCGATTTGGTAGAGCTCCTTTCCGGCAATGACGCGGCGCATGAGCGCTTCGGCGGAGGGGCGGTAGCGGCTGGGGTCCTTGCCGCAGGCGCGGTAGATGCGGCGTGTGGCCTCTACGCTGCCAATCTGCTTGATGCTTTCCGACGTGTGTCGCTGCCGGATGTCGCTGGCCAGCGCGTGGATTTCCTGCCATAGCGCCTCGCTGTAGGGCGTGTTTCGGAACGTGGCCTGCACTGCGCCGCCCACGAAACTGGGGCAGACGGTGCGTATTTCTTCGCTCACAATAATCTCTGTCATAGGGCTTTTCGGAATTGATTTTTGGCACAAAATGCGCCTTTGCGCGGCGCTTTTCGGTTCATTTCGGTGCAAATTTACGCATTTTTCGCCAAAAGTCCGTAACTTTGCCGCAGCAAGCTCTGTTTCCGGCTGCCCAAATAAGTGAGGCAGTCAAATTTAGACTTATTGCTTTTAGGATTTTATGATTCGAGGTTATTTCAAAAGTATCTGGAATTCCCATGCAGCGAATGGCAATTCCAAACTGTTTCTGCTTTTCCTTCTGGGCATGCTCACGGCTTTCGGGCCGTTTGTCACCGACATGTATCTGCCGGCGCTGCCCATGATTCGCACTGAGTTTCACACCGTTGCCAGCCTGGCGCAGATGACGCTCACCACGTCGATGCTGGGCCTTGCCGTGGGGCAAATCATTTTCGGTCCGCTCAGCGACCGCTACGGGCGTCGCGGCCCGCTGCTGCTGTCCATGCTGCTCTTCGCCGCGGCCACGGTTTGCTGCCTGTTTGTGAGCAATATCCATGCGCTCATCGTCTTGCGATTCCTGCAGGGCATGGGCGGCGCCGGCGGCATTGTCATTGCCCGCAGCGTGGCCACCGACCTCTATTCGGGTCAGCAACTGGCGAAAATCCTCGCCATCATCGGCGCCATCAACGGCGTGGCACCTGTGGCGGCGCCTGTGGTGGGCGGTTTCCTGAGCGAATCGTTCGGTTGGAAAGGCATTTTCATCGTGCTGCTCGTCATTGGCGTGCTGCTCGCCATAGGCTGCTGGCGTTTCCACGAAAGCCTGCCGAAGGAAAACCGCATGGAGGGCGGACTGGGCACGACGGTGAAGAACTTTGGCATCATCATGACCCACCGCCAGTACATGGCCTACACGCTGCAATTCGCTCTGGCACAGGGCATTCTCTTTGGCTACATCGCCTCCTCCACGTTCATCATTCAGGAGATTTTCGGCTACAGCGAGTCGGAATTCGGCATCATTTTCGGCATCAACGCCATCGGCATCGGTCTGGGCGCCGCACTGGCAGCGCGTTTCAAGCGTGCCGTGCACTGCACATTCTACTCCTCTTGCGGCATGCTGCTGCTGAGCATCGTGCTGCTTTTTGCCCTGATGAACCACTGCAGCTTCATCGTTTACGAAGGCCTGGTGTTCATTCTGCTGCTCATCACGGGCCTGTCGTTCACGTCGTCCACCACGCTCGCCATGGACGCTGAGCACGAGCGCGCCGGCGCTGCCTCCGCCCTGATGGGCGCGCTGGGCTTTGCCATGGGCGGCCTGGCCTCGCCCCTCGTGGGCATTGGCGGCATCGACTGCCTGATGCTTAACAGCGGCATCCTGTTCGTGGTCTGCGCCGTGCTCGCCATGGTCTGCACCCTGTGGGGCCAGCGCGCCTTCCGCAACTGGTAGGCGGCAGTGGGCAACGGGCAGTTCCGTTGCACGAACTTAGCGCATACAGCAAGGGCTGGCACCGTTTGGTTGCCAGCCCTCCATTTTCATCAACAATTTTTGAGGAATTGTTTGCAGATTCAAAAAAGTTTTGTAATTTTGCCTCAACAATGATACCGTTAGCGGTCCCTCTCGCCCGAGTAGTTATCGGTAGCGACAAACTGCTTCCGGTATCTTTGTATATATCGACATCTGTAACCATAAAGGAATGAGTACCCATTCTACCGCCTCGTTCCTTCTGCACAGTAAAGCGCACATAATATTCCTTATCGTCAATTCTAACCTTCCCGACGTAACCCTTGCTGTTTTATGTTTGCTTGATTTATGCTTGCTCAAAAATGGCCTTGTAGCAGGTGTCGGCGGCGCCGGCGTTTTGGGTGATGTAGTCGGCGGCTTTCTGGCCGATGGTTTTGGCGGAGGCGGGGTTGTCGATGAAAGGCTGCATGACCTTGGCGAAGGTTTCGGCATCGGTGATTTCGAAGCCTGCGCCGCACTCCTTGAGCTTCTGCGCCTCGCGGAATTTCTGGTTGTTGGGACCGAAAATGACGGGTATGCCATAGACTGCGGCCTCTGGCACGTTGTGGATTCCGGCGCCAAATCCTCCGCCGACGTAGGCCACTTGGGCGTAGCGGTAGATGGAGGAGAGGAGGCCGAAGCAGTCGATGATGAGCACGTCGGCGTCGGGTTCCTCGCCGAGGTGGCTGTAGCGCACGATTTTGCGTCCTTGGAGCAGTCGCTCGATGGAGGCGATGTGGCTTTCGCTCACCACGTGGGGCGCGATGATGAGGCGCCAGTCGGGGTGCTGCTGCATGTAGGGGATGTAGATTTCCTCGTCGGGTTCCCAACTGCTTCCGCAGATGAAGACGTTGTGGCCCTTGGCAAATTGCTCAACGAGCGGCAGGGGGCGCGCGGCGTTGCGGATGTCGAGCACGCGGTCGAAGCGGGTGTCGCCAGTGACGGTCACGCAATCGATGCCGATGGTGTGCAGGAGGTCCTTCGACTGCTGGTTTTGCACGAAGAAATGGTCGAATTTCTTGAGGATGTAGGGCGACGAGAACCAGCGGAAGAAGTGCTGCGTGGGTCGGAAGATGCTGCTCACGCTGTAGAGCTTGACGCCTTTGCTGTGGAGGCGCGTGAGGTAGTTCGTCCAGAATTCGTATTTGATGAATACGGCGATTTTGGGGTGGGCGAGGCGGACGAACTTGCGGGCGTTGTGCTTGGTGTCGAAGGGCAGGTAGCAGATGGCGTCGGCGCCGGGGTAGTCTTTGCGCACTTCGTAGCCGCTGGGCGAGAAGAAGGAGAGCAGGATTTTGTATTCGGGATGGTTTTTCCTGACGCGCTCCATGATGGGGCGTCCCTGCTCAAACTCGCCGAGCGAGGCGCAGTGGAACCACACAACGTAGTCTTCGGGCTTGATTTTCTCGCGCAGAATGCCGAAAGTCTGCTGCTGTCCGCGCAGCATGGTGCGTATTTTCTTGCTGAAAATTGACGCGATGGCCGCGGCTATTTTATAAATGTAGATGCCTAAGTTGTACACTTGCGCAGAAGGTTTTGCGTTTTACTTGAGTTGTGCGAGCGCATTTTCCATGCGGCTGATGGTTTCTTGCTTGCCGAGGAAAGCGGCGAGTTCGTACATGTCGGGGCCCTGACCTGTGCCCACGAGGCATACGCGCCAAGCGTTCCAGGGGCGAGCGCCAGTGGCTTCGGTCCAGGCCTCCACCATTTGCTTGAGCCCTTCGGGCGAGAAGTCGTCGGTGGCCATGAGCACGCCGATGAGTTGGTCCATTTCGGCGGCGGTGCCTTCCTTCCAGTTCTTGCGCACGAACTTGTCGTCGAGGCTGTATTGCTGCGGGGCGCGGAAGAAGAACTCGCAGAGGGGCCAGAGGTCGCTCACGAAACTGATGTTGCGCTTGCGCTTGTTGCCCTCGCGGTCGGTGTATTCAATGACCTTGGTCTTCATCATTTCCACCACCTGCGCCTCCTTTTCCGGCGTGCTGCTGATGCCGTTTTGCTGCAGGATTTTGTCAAACTCAGGCACCCACTGCTCGGCGGGCATCTGCAGGAGGTATTGGTGGTTGAACCACTGCGCCTTGATGTAGTCGAAGCGTGCGCCGCTCTTGGAGCATTTGCTGAGGTCGAAGAGGCGAATCATGTCGTCGAGCGACAGCAATTCCTGGTCGCCGCCGGGGTTCCAGCCGAGCAGGGCAAGGAAATTGACGACGGCCTGGGGCAGGTAGCCCTGCTCGCGGTATCCGCTGCTCACTTCGCCGCTCTTGGGGTCGTGCCATTCGAGGGGGAAGACGGGGAAGCCGAGCTTGTCGCCGTCGCGCTTGGAGAGTTTGCCATTGCCCACGGGCTTGAGCAGCAGGGGCAGGTGGGCAAAGCGGGGCATGGTGTCTTGCCAGCCGAATGCCTCATAGAGCAGCACGTGGAGCGGCGCGCTGGGCAGCCACTCTTCGCCGCGGATGACGTGGGAAACCTCCATGAGGTGGTCGTCCACGATGTTTGCCAGATGGTAGGTGGGGAGCTGGTCGGCGCTTTTCCAGAGCACCTTGTCGTCGAGGATGCTGCTGTTGATGCTGACGTCGCCGCGGATGAGGTCGTCCACATGCACGTCGCGGCCCGGCTCAATCTTGAATCGCACCACGTATTGGTGGCCTTGCTGCAGCAACTGCTCCACTTCCTCCGCGCTGAGGCTCAGCGAATTGCGCATCTGCAGGCGCGTGCTGGCGTCGTACTGGAAGTTGTCCACCTCCTTGCGCTTGGCCTCCAGCTCTTCGGGCGTGTCGAACGCCATGTAGGCCTTGCCGGCGTCGAGCAACTGCTTCACATATTTAATATATATGTCCTTGCGCTCGCTCTGGCGATAGGGGCCGTAGTTGCCTCCGAAGCTCACGCCCTCGTCGAACTCGATGCCGAGCCAGCGGAACGATTCCAGGATATAGTCCTCGGCCCCAGGCACAAAGCGGCTGGAGTCGGTGTCTTCGATGCGGAAAATGAGGTCGCCGCCGTGCTGGCGCGCGAAGAGATAGTTGTAGAGCGCGGTGCGCACGCCGCCGATGTGGAGCGGGCCGGTGGGACTGGGTGCAAAGCGCACACGAACNCGGCGCCCATCGGCATTGTTATGGGTTTCAGTCATGATGTTTGGTCAGTCTATTTTTGTTGTAACGTTGCAAAGTTAGCAGAAATCTTTCGTTTTTGCAAATAAAATGCGGGCGCGTTGGCATTTTTCGCCCCCGCGCCCTGACATTTGGACTTTTTTTCAGGCNTAACGGCCTGCTTTCGCGCCCGCCGTTCAGCCGATGATGTTCCAGAAACTGCTTGGCAGGCAGATGTTCGGCACCTCGAGCGCAGGCTTGAAGAGNGGGGCAATTTCGCCGTCGCTGAANCCCGCCGTGCCGCAGCCGATGCGGGTGACAAGGAACTGCTGCTGAGTATGTTGCTGCGCAAAAGGCCACAAACTCATTGACGTAGGGNGCAATGGTCTCCACGCCGCCTTGCATGGTGGGAATGGCGTAGCTGCGTCCCTGCAGGCCCACGCCCTGGCCCATCTGCGCGCCAAACTTGCGCAGGGCGGTATAGGAGGCGCCGCCGCCGTGAATGCCCTTGAGGTTGCTGCCGAAAACGAAGATTTGGCCGTCCGAAAGGTCTGGCACCAAGTCGGGCGTGCGGCGGTTGCGGAGCATTTCGGCGTAGTGCAGGCGGAATTCCTCGGCGCTGAGGTCGGCCTCGTCCATATCCATTTCGGGGAAGAACGGCAGCGATGCTTCCAGCTCGTTGCGGTGTCTCTCCCATTCCATAGGTATCTCAGGCGCAATGGCGCTGTGGAGAATATCTTCGTACTGTTGCGCTTTGCGGCGAGGCATGTTGCGCAGCACATCGCGCTCGGCACGCTCGAAGGGCGTAATGGTGCTCGGCATGGGCAGCGAAGTGTCGAGTTCGAAGTGGTGGCGGAAGTAAGGCATCACAGCGTTGGCCATCATCTGCTGATAGCGCTGCGAAACGGCCGAGGCGCTGATGCCCAGTTGCTCGGCCACCTCCTTGCCCTTGTATCCGTCCACCAGCATGCCGTGGAGAATGGCGGCGGCACGGGCGTCGCCGGGGTAGTAACTGTCGCAGATGATGTCGATGCTTTGGCTCAGATTCGTGTAGAACTCCTTGTTGTCTGGCACGTCAAAACCGCTCACGTTCTGCTCCATGCGCTCCTCAAAGGTGCTGGTGTGCCCCCATTTCTCCCACTCCTTCAGGCGGTCGAGCACCGTGAAGCGGAATCCGTTGGTGAGCCACGTGCTCAGCCTCACGTTCTCCGGGCACCGCTCCAGCGGTTCCCACTGCCTCAGCGCCTGGCTGATGTAGTATTCGTGGGCAAGCGAATAGAAATCCATTCCGTCCTTGCTCGTCAGTTGGTACGTGCGGTTGCACACGGTGTAGGCCATGCGGCAATAGTCGTAGAAGTAGCGCTTGGTGATTTTCTCATCGCCTTGCTTGAACCCCTGCAAAATCTCCTGGTCGCTCAATGCGCCGTTTGCTGCTGCATTTTCAGTCTCTGCCATTTTGTTTGTTCTTCATTCATGATTAAGGTCAGCAAAGTTACGCATTTTTTTCGCACAAAATGAGCGGTTTGAAAAATTTTTTTCGCCCCCGCTTAATTTTTCCGCCAAAGGTTTCTTCTTACTCCATGAAGACCAACCAAGGCGGTGCCCCCAAAGCGGGGAAAAATCAGGGAAAACGACCCCAACTTAATTTTTCCGCCAAAAGTTTCTTTTAATATAATGACAACAAAAAACGCCCCACAGCGGGGCACAAGTTCAACCATTTAAAAATAAAAAAGATTATGACACTCTCATTCAATCACGAAGCAGACGGATGCTGGTATGTTGACCTTCCCAACTGGCCTTTTGCCCACCACAACCTCATGATGGTGGCCGGCGCCGACAAACTCTGCGCATTCCTTTCCGACGACGACCGCGTGGCAACCGTCGATGTCATCCCCGCCAACAAGAGCGAAGAGCACGAGGGATACTGCGAACTGGTGCGACAGGACTGGAGCCTGGCAGGCGGCGCAACCTACACCGTCAACGGCCTGCCCGGATTTGAGCGCGACATCTGGCTCTGCCCCGTCACACTCTTCGTGCTGCACCGCTACCCCAAGCGCATCTACATTAAGAAAACCACGCGCGAGGCCGCTGCATGAAACTTCCTGAGAAAAGACAATTCATTTACCAACCAAACCATTAACAACTTAACACACATTAAAAACTATGTCTAAAGTATTCAACCTCATCATCGTGGACGAAAGCGGCAGCATGAGCTGCATCCGCCAGCAAGCAGTGGCAGGCATTGCCGAAACCATCAGCACCATCCAGTACGCACAGAAGCAAACGCCCGAACTCGAGCAGCGCATCACACTCCTGTCGTTCAACTCCCTCCACACCCGCTTCCACCTCGACAACGTTTCGCCCGACAAACTCCCCAACCTCTCGCCCAAGGCCTACGACCCCAACGGCTGCACGCCCCTCTACGACGCCATCGGCCGAGGCATCAACCACGTCTTCCCCTTCGTGGGCGCTGACGACAAAGTGCTCGTCACCATCATCACCGACGGCATGGAGAACTCCTCCACCGAGTTCACCCTCACCATGGTGAAGGCCCTCATCGAGAAGCTCAAGACGCAGGGCTGGACCTTCTCCCTCATCGGCGCCGACAGCCTCGACGTGGGGGCCATGGCCAAAGAATTTTCCATCAGCGCCTGCATGTCGTGGAGCCAAGACGACGAAGGCACTAAGGAAATGTTCGAGAAAGAGCGCTGTGCCAGAGAGGCCTACTACTGCAAACTCAGCAAAGGCGAGTCAATCGACGATTCCAAATTCTTCGAAGGCTAAGCCCAGCGCCGCGCGCCTCGACCCTACCGCAGCGCAGCACCCATGCCACAGCAAACAATTCTTATGTATTAATTATTATTTGCCAAGCCCCAACTGACTTCCAACCAAAAACTGACTGACTTCCGACGGGTGCCCACCCCAACGCCCAAAACAAACAGCCGCCCTCGCCAGCAAGCGAGGACGGCTGTTTTTTCTTGCCTTTCACAGGAGAAAATGCCTGTGCCCAGAGCGGGACTCGAACCCGCACAGCCGTTATGGCCAAGGGATTTTAAGTCCCTCGTGTCTACCATTCCACCATCAGGGCNGCNTTGTGTTTGACGTGCAAAGGTACGTATTTTTGGGCGAAACTGAAAATTTTTGGTGTTTTTTTGTTGGCTTTCAGGCGGCGGGTAGGTTGAATTGGAATTGGAGGCCGCCGGTGGGGAGGTTTTGGGCGGTGATGTTTCCGCCGTGCAGGAGGACTGCGTTTTTCACGATGGCGAGTCCGAGGCCTGTTCCGCC
>Ga0065709_1029430_pt1 | contig 22732 bp, 18 predicted proteins | sample Hoacrofraction14_2_FD_59096 | JGI IMG/M metagenome (GOLD analysis project Ga0065709, IMG submission 59096) | Hoatzin crop microbial communities from Cojedes, Venezuela, sample from fiber fraction 14 v1 | ecosystem: Host-associated > Birds > Digestive system > Esophagus > Crop | place: Venezuela...
AGAAGATCTTAAAAATCCCGTAAATTTAAATCCGGACATTTCTAAACTTAAAAATGATACGGGTTTTAGTGAAAAATACAATTTTGAAGATAGCGTGAAAAGCTATTTTTAAAAATTAATTATAAAATTTTTAAAATAAGTGGTTACAATATTATTTTTATGTGCTATAATTCGTTACGCTGAAGATGAATGATTTAACACCGTACATAAATTAACGACAAGAAAAATATCGGGCGTAATCAAAAAAATATACAAAAATGTTTTAAAATTATTTCCCAATTCTTCGTTTATATTCCATGCGATAGTGAATGAATCAGCATAAATACTACAAATGGACTGTAGACATTGCAATTGGGTATTTTTTTGTAAATTATAAAATTGCGTTCATAAAATTTATCCCTTTTCACAAAATTTTAACAAAAAAGGGGTTGTCGAAAAAATGTTTATGCATTATACTTTGAAGCTGATGTGAGAAGATTGTGTAATTTATTTCGTTTTCACAAGTGATTTTAGACGTGTACTTTCCAAGGGCCTTAGGAAAGTATGATTAGCTATATTGTTCGTATTTAGGAGGTAGCATCATGACAAAGGCAGAGATTCTCAAAAAGGAAATTTTGGCACAATATAAGAGTGTTAGACAGTTTGCAATTGATATGTCTATACCATACAGCACACTTGTTACAGCACTTGAACGTGGAATTGAAGGAATGGCATATGGCACAGTTATTCGTATGTGCGACAAACTCAATCTCAATCCTGTAGATTTTACGCCACTTGAAAAGGGTCAGGATCTCGGAAACAGAATCGTAGAAAACAGAGTTATGCAACAGTATGTCAAGCTCAATAAACCGGGACGTAAGAAGATTTTGGAGATGATGAGCGATTTTTCTGAAATTGAAAAATATCAGGCATAATTTAATAAAGAAAAAGCCTTTGATGGAAATTTAATTCTATTTTATTTAAGGTTTGTATTATAGAGTCTATATGAGTTAAACATATAGGCTCTTTTTGTTTATTTCTATGTTATAATTAATTGGTTTATGAATTTGAGAAAAAGGGGAGTTATCACATGAAATTATCCGATTATGTAGCAAAATTTCTGGTAGAGCATGATATAAAACAGGTTTTCATGGTAGTTGGCGGCGGTGCTATGCATCTTGATGATAGCTTTGGAAGATGCAAAGATTTAAGTCTATGCTTCAATCACCACGAGCAGGCATGCAGCATGGCGGCAGATAGCTTTGCAAGAGTAAATAAGCAGATGGCTGCCGTATGCGTGACGACAGGCCCGGGCGGAATAAATGCTATGACGGGAGTTGCGGGAGCATATCTTGATTCTATTCCGATGTTTGTTATAAGCGGGCAAGTTAGGTATGATACATGCGTTCGCAGCACCGGCCTTCCCTTAAGAAGCCTTGGAGATCAGGAGTTTGATATAGTAAGCGCTGTAAAGTCCATGACCAAATATGTGATTATGATAACAGATGAAAAAGATATAAAAAAAGAACTGGAAAAGGCCTATCATATTGCAACCACAGGAAGAAAAGGCCCTGTATGGATAGATATTCCACTCAATATACAAGCAAAAGATATTGACGTAGAAACACTTGATGGCTATGAAATCTCAGGTGAAAAGACAGGAGACCTTTTAGATAAAGATATAACAGATGTTATAGAAAAAATAAAAAACGCGAAAAGACCTGTTTTTTATGCGGGTGCAGGTATAAGATGCGGCGGAGCATACGAAAACTTTAGAGAAATCGTAAATATACTGGGAATTCCTGTTGTGACATGCTGGGACTCTATAGATTTAATTGAAGATGAAAATGAATATTATACCGGAAGAGGCGGCATAATGGGAGACAGAGCAGGTAACTTTGCAGTTGAAAATGCAGATGTTATTCTTGCAGTCGGCAACAGACTATCAACCAGACAGGTAGGTTATAATTTTGCAAATTGGGCAAAAGATGCATATGTTATTGATGTAGACGTTGATAGATTTGAACTTTATAAGCCTACTATTCATGTTGAAAAAAAGATTTGGTCGGATGCAAAAGAATTTTTATATCTCTTAAAGACTGAGCTTGAAAAAGAAGGATATGACAAAGAAACTCCTTTGTATAAATCGCAAAAAGTTTTTACACTTGGAGATTTAAAATATAATAGGCCATCAGATTGGATATCTTTATGCGGATTTTGGAAAAAGAACTATCCGGTTGTTACAGATAATCATTATAAAGACAAAAATAAAACAAATGTATATGCTTTTATGGGAACACTTTCCAATATGCTTTCCGAAGGGAAAACAATTGTTGTCGGAAATGGCTCCGCATGTGTTGTCGGAAGTCATGCTTTTACAATAAAGAAAAATCAAAGATTTATAATAAATTCCGCAATAGCATCGATGGGATACGATCTTCCGGCGGCTATAGGTGCATATAAAGCCATGCAAGATGAAGTCGTACTTATAACAGGTGATGGAAGCCTTCAGATGAACTTGCAAGAGCTTCAAACCATAGTGACATCAAACATGAATATCAAGATATTCGTTATAAATAACAATGGATACCATTCGATTAGGCAGACGCAGACCAATCTTTTTGACAAAAATTTTGTCGGAATAGGTGATGAGAGCGGAGATTTATCATTCCCAAATCTTTCGAAAATCGCTGATGCTTATGGATATCCATATATTTCTTGCGATGATAACAGTGCGCTTGAAAAAGCCATAAATGATACTTTATCTTTAGATAGCTTTGCGATATGCGAAGTATTTTGCGGATATGATCAGTTTTTTGAACCTAAATCTGCGACAAAAAAAATGCCGGATGGAACACTTTTTTCACCGCCTTTAGATGATTTGAAACCCTTTCTTGACAGGGACGAATATATGGCCAATAAAGTTGACAAGACGAGGTAACAAGACTTATGAAAAAAATCAGCATACTTATTCCGTGTTTTAACGAGGAAGATAATGTCGAAGCTATAAGCAGTGCGGTTATAAATACAATAGAAAAAGATTTACCTACATATGACTACGAAGTTGTTTTTATAGACAATGCATCAACGGATAATACCAGAAATCTTATAGAGAAACTTTGCAGCGAAAATGAAAAGATTAAAGCAATTTTCAATGTTACGAATTTTGGACAATTTAATTCACCTTTTTATGGAATGTGTGCACTTGATGGTGACTGCGTGATACCTCTTTGCGCGGACTTTCAAGATCCCGTTGAACTTATCCCTGTTTTTGTTCATGAATGGGAAAAGGGACACAAAATTGTAAGCGGCGTAAAATCAAGCAGTAAGGAAAATGGATTTATATATTTTCTTCGTTCTGTATATTATAAGCTGATAAAAAATATGTCTCAGGTTCATATGATAGAGCATTTTACAGGCTTTGGTCTTTATGACAAAACATTTATAGCACTTCTGAAAAGCCTGAACGATCCGGTACCTTTTATAAGAGGAATTGTTGCAGAGTACGGAGTAGGATTTAATTTGAAACTCGTAGAATATGAACAGCCCAAAAGGCGCGCCGGCAAAACTCACAACAATTTTTACACGCTTTATGATGCGGCTATGCTCAGTATTACTTCATATACAAAGGTTGGACTTCGCCTTGCGACAATCATGGGATTCTTGTGCTCGGTTTTGTCTTTAATTGTTGCGGTCGTATATTTTGTGTTAAAGCTCGTTAACTGGTACGGCTTTGATGCGGGACAAGCACCGCTTATTGTCGGACTGTTTTTTATCGGTTCCGTGGAGCTTTTTTTCATAGGACTCATGGGTGAATATATTCTTAATATAAATACCAGAGTTATAAATAGGCCCCTTGTTGTAGAAGAAAAACGAATAAACTTTGATAAATAAATGTGGGATATGATTATGAATAAGTTTGATATGTCTTTTTATAAAGGAAAAAGAGTTTTAATAACAGGGCATACAGGTTTTAAGGGAAGCTGGATGAGTCAAATGCTCCTTATGCAAGGGTGCGATGTTTACGGCTATGCTCTTAAAAATGAAGATAGCAAAAGTTTGTATAATCTTAGCGGCACAAGCAAAGATATACATTCTTTTTATGCGGATATAAGAGATTTGAACGCTTTAAAAAATGCATTTGACATAGCAAAGCCTGAAATAGTAATTCATATGGCTGCTCAGCCGCTTGTAAGAAAATCTTATGAAGAGCCGGTGTATACTTTTGAAACAAATGTTATGGGAACTGTTAATGTTCTTGAATGCATACGAAAATGCGATAGCGTCACATCTTTTGTGAATGTTACGACGGATAAAGTTTACAAAAATTTTGAGACAAATAGGGCCTACAAAGAAGATGATATTTTGTGCGGATTTGACCCATACTCAAATTCAAAATCATGCAGTGAACTTGTAACGGATTCTTATACAAATTCTTTTTTTGGAAAAGATTCGGATAGGAAATGTGCGATATCTAGGATGAGAGCAGGAAATGTTATAGGCGGCGGTGATTTTGCAAAAAACAGAATAATACCTGACTGCGTAAGGGCAGCTTTATCCGGAGAAGATATCATAATTAGAAATCCGGATTCCATAAGACCCTATCAATTTGTTTTGGAACCGATTTATGCATATCTTTTTACTGCGGCGATGCAATATAGAGATAAAAAATACGCCGGAACTTACAACGTAGGTCCTCTTGAATCCGATCATAAAACTACTAAAGAACTCGTAGAACTTTTTTGCAACAAGTGGAATAAGGACGATTTACATAATAAAATAAATTATATATGTAAAAATGATAATGGGCCAAAAGAAGCGGAGCTTCTCAAACTATCGACAAAGAAAATCCAAGATACATTCGGACTATTTCCGCATATGGATATAGAAAAAACAATGGATTTTATAATCGAATTTGCAGATGTTTACAGCAAAAAAGGAAATATTGCCGCATGCATGAAAAAACAAATAACGGAGTTTTTGAAATTATGCTAAAAAAATTATCGAAAGATTTTATATTTTCTGTTGCGGCGCTTATTTTTTATAATGGAATACTTCAGCTTGTCATAAATCCGTATTTGGAAGGAAAAATAGGTGCTGACAGTTTTGGAATAGCGCAATATTTTGTAGCAATAGCATCTATTATGGGAACAAGCGTAGGCTCGGGATGCAGTTATGCAAGAATGATTGCAAGGAAAGATAGGCAAACATCAAACGGTGATTATAACAGATTTCTTCTTACTGCTTGCATATGTTCTTTTTTTGTATCAATTATATTTTTGCTATTTATAAGAGATGAAATCGGATTTGCCAATAAAAGTGCATTTTTTGGTGTTGCCTTTTTATTGTGGATACTGATATCGTTTACGATTTTTAGATATTACAGCGATATCGAATACCGCATGACTATAAGGTTTGATAAATACTTTATTTTTTACGCATCAATTGCTATAGGAAATGTTGCAGGTATATTATTATTTTCATTTACGCAAAATTTTATTTTAGTATTTATTTTGGGTGAGGTGTTTGGAATAATATTTACGTACTTTGCGGGGAGTATATACAAAAAGCCATTTTTTGCAAAATCCAAAGATTACAGCCAAAATTTTAAAGGATGCTTTTTTCTTACATCTTCGAACCTTTTGGCATCTCCCATGATGTATGCAGACAGAATAGTAACAGGTATATTTGTCGGAGCAAGACAGGTTACGATATTTTACAGCGCAGCACTGATTGGCAAAATCGCCGCAATGATTACGACGCCTGTAAATGGAATAATAATAGCTTACCTAACCAAATACAAATTCAAATTTACAAAAAAAATATTTTTGAAGCTAAGCGTATTTTTGCTTTTTGCATCTTTTGTATGTGGTCTTTTGTGTGCGTTTGTATCGGATATATTTGTAAAATATATGTATGCCGACATTTATTTGGAAGCAAAGGAATATTTTGTAATTGCTAACATGGGACAAGTTTTGTTTTTCGTATCAAGTACGCTCATGGTCATAGTTATGAACTTTACCAAAGAAAATTTACAATTATTTATAAATGAAATTTATTTTGTCGTATTTTTGTGCGTTGTTTTGCCGGCGGCTCATTTCTTTGGACTTTACGGCATAGCATACGGAATATTTTTTGTTAATTTATTTAGGCTACTATTTGTTTTTTGGCAAGGCTACAAAAATTTGTAAAAGAGGTTAAAATGGAAAACTTAGTATCAATGATAAAGCTCATATTATGGCTGATTATAGTTCCTATAATAGTCGGAATTATACCGATATCATTTATAGACAAGAAAAAAAGAACTTTTTCGATAACTTACATCGGAGGACTATTGATATCTCTTGCGGTATTTGAAATCATATCTATTGCATGTATGCTGCAAATTACCTATGAGCCTTTTTTGTACTGCGTAAAAATATATAAAACAGTTATGGCCGCTATCCTTATAATAGGAATGGTGAGAGGAGCCTATATAATAACTAATAGCGTTAGCAAAAACGTAAGCTCAAGTGAGCTTGGAAGAGGCGTAAACAGACGAATGCTTCGTCATAGACTTGAACTCCTTTTTTCGGGCGAAGCAGGTCCAAAGGCCGAAGATTTTTTTAATCCCAGAAAAAAAATATATGAGAGCAAAAGAGGATACAGCCTCGAAGCCAAAATTATGTTTGGAATATTTTTCGTACTTCTATTTATCCAGCTCTATATGGCGGCGATGTATGCATCTTTTGACGGAGATGATGCTTATTATGTTGTAGAATCGGTTCTTACGGATCAGACCAATACCATGAATACGATTTTGCCGTACACGGGAGGTACGACGACACTTGATGTAAGACATGCCCTAGCCGTTGTTACCATGTGGATAGCATTTATAGCAAGAGTATCAAATATACATGCCGCAATCGTTTCGCATCTTGTTATGCCTGTATTTTTGATTCCGCTTACATACCTTATTTATTATGAAATATCCAAAATTATTTTTACAAAAAAAGCAGACTCAAGACCCATGTTTCTTGTGGTTATATCTGTTTTTAACCTCTTTGGACATACATCGATATCAACTGCGGAAACTTTTTTCTTAACAAGAACATGGCAAGGAAAGTCCATGTTTGCAAACATCACGGTTCCGCTTCTTGTATGGCTCTTTATCTGGCTTTCGAAAGAAATAAATGATGAAAATACAAAAAATATAAACGGAGTATGGATACTTATAATACTTACAAATATGGTTTCCGGAATGTTTACATCGCTTGGGGTTATGCTCGGAGCACTATTTGCGGGGGTATATGTACTTATACTCATGATAAAATATAAAAAATTAAAGCTTATAATCCCGGCATTTATAAGCGTTATACCAAATATAATATACATGGCACTTTACGTATTTCTTGGCTAAAACGGAGATTAAATTATGGTTACATATTTTTGGCAAGCTGTGCAAACTTTTATAAGCTACTGCGGAAACGGGATATTACCGATTTTATTTATTGCCGCGGATATATATATTCTTTTTACGGAAAAAAATAAATGGAAAAAAATAGCACTTGGGATATTCCCTATATGTATGCTGATAATATACTTTTTCCCTGTTACAAAAATGCTATTTGAAAAACTCGGAATAGATTCGTCGACATATTACAGATTCCTTTGGTTAATACCAATGGGAGTGTGCGTAAGCTATGCAGCGTGCAAGCTTTTTGAAAATAAAAAAAGACCGGGACTAATCATATCTGTGGCAATTGTAATTATATGCAGTAGTTTTAGTCTTGTATATAGAAGCGAATATATTACAAAAGCAGAAAACAGATATCATATACCTCAAGCGGCGATAGATATATGCAACATAATAGCACCAACCGATGACACGAGAATAAGAGCCGCATTTCCGCCTGAACTTGTATATTTCATAAGGCAGTATAATACAGATATTATGATGCCTTACGGAAGAGATTTTGTTGAAGCGCAGTGGGACTACTGGAATGCGGTATGTGAACAGATGAATGTTACAGCGGATGAAGGATATGATATTGAAGCACTTCTTGAAGCGACAAGAGAGAGCAAGTGCAGATATATCATTTTGAACTTAAGTATACCGACAAGCATAGACCCTGAAACAGAGCTTACGCTTATAGCTAATATAGACGGATATGCAATATATGAAGATTTAGAGGTGGAAACTGACTGATAATACTGATACAATAACTATTGGAAAGCTATATCAGACGTGGGATGACCCCTGCCTCTAAGCGAAGCGAGTCTTAAATTTTAAAAACTTTAAAGATAATTTAAGGAAACTATTTTAATATTAAAATGTATGTGGAGGAGCAATGGATAATAATTCAAGAAATAATAAAAATCAAAATATAAAAACAAATACAAACAATTATGATAGAAGAGATAGAAACGGCGCAGATAAAAGAAACAGCCAAAAGAAGTTTCATTTATCTCTTCCCGTGATATTATTTATAATTATACTTATATTCGTAGTTTTATTCGCATCGGTTGTATACAAATTTCAGTTTGGAGGAGTAACACTTTCATATGATCCTGACTATGAGCCTGAAATAAGCCTTGATGCTGAAGATATTGTTCTTTACCCTCTATCCGAAGATACTGCAGGAAGAGAAGACGACGGTGTTACAACTATTCTTTGCATTGGAAATGATGTATTTTCAGATGACAGAGATGATGATACATCACTTTCAAATTTGATTGCTTCGGAAATTGGGGCCACTGTTTACAATGTATCATTTCCTGATACAACAATATCACTTAGCATTCCGAGTTCAGACTCAAGCGACTCAAATGCGGATACATTTAGTTTTTATAGCATAGCTAATGCAATCGGAAGCGGCGACTACTCAGCACAAGATGCGATTTCAAGCAGTATGGGCGATGATTATGTAAAGGGCATGGAGGTTCTTGAAGGCGTAGATTTTGATACAATAGATACTATTTGCATAATGTATGATGCAAGCGACTATGTAAAGGGCAGAACTTTGTACAATCCATCAGATGCCACAAGCAGCGGCACAGGTGTTACAACAGAAGAAGGACATGACTTTGACGAGTATACATACATGGGAGCATTTATTGCAGGCGTTCAGTCCATACACGAAGCATATCCTCATATTAGAATCGTCATGAATTCATTTACATATTGTCAAGGATTTGATGAAGACGGCGTTCAGACAGACGGAGATACGCTTAATCTTGGAAATGGCACACTTACAGACTATTACGGCAGACTTATTCTTGCCTGCGAGTCTCAAAATGTTACATTCCTTGATGACTACAACGGATTTATATCTTCATCCAATTACACAGAATACCTGGAAGACAACATACATCTTAATGTAAATGCAAGACAATATGTTGCTCATCATTTTAACTACATAGTTTATCCGGAACTTATAAGCCAGGACTAAGGGGGATATTTTGGAGAAAAAAACAAAACCGATAGACATAATTATTTTGCAGCTTGCAGTCGGTATATATAGTATAAATACAGTAATCAGTAAATATGTTGGGACATCACTTAAAGAAAACGGAGCGTTTGCGTTTAAGACAATTGCACTTTTTTTTCTGGAAGTATGTATACTTGGAGTATATGCGATAATATGGCAGCAGTTAATTGGAAAATTCCAACTATCAATTGCATATGCCAATAAAGCAATGGCACTTATGTGGTCGCTTTTGTGGAGCGTCTTGATATTTAAAGATACGGTTACACCAAAGCAATTTGTCGGAGTATTGATTGTGATTGCAGGCATAGTGATTCTTAATACAGGAAAAGAGGAGGATAGTTGCAAATGATTTTTTATTTGGCACTGGCTCTCTTTGGGCAAATCCTCGCATCTTTTTCACAGATACTTTTAAAACACAGTTCAAATAAAGAATATGACTCTGTTATAAAAGAATACTTAAATATATTTGTAATACTTGGATATGCTCTTCTTGCATTATCCATGCTTATTGCAATTTTGTGTTACAACGGCCTTTTATATATGCAGGTTGTTTTGATGGAGCCTATAGGATACGTAATAGTAATGTTTTTGTCGAGAATATTTTTTGCAGAAAAAATAACGATAAGAAAACTTACAGGGATGTTTGTTATATTTTTGGGAATAATTGTATTTTATTTGTAGACCTTGGAATTGTGGCACTTGATACGATTTGAAAACAAAGGGGAAGATTATGAAAAAACATCACAGTATTTTTGGAACCAAGCAGATACCGGAATATAAAAGAAAACAATATTTTGAAAATAAGAATAGTTTTTTTAAAAAGAGTGAATCCAAAAAAGAAAATAACCTAATGGAATCCGATGCTCAATATGAAGAGACTGATTCTATGAGTATTTATGATGAAGAAAATTTAGAAGCAGAAAATGATAATGCTTATAATGAAGCAAAATTAGAGGCAGATAGTGAGACTGCTTATAATGTAGCAGAGTTAGAGACAGATAGTGATATCACTTATAATGAAACCGAGTTAGAAACGGATAGTGCTGCTACTTATAGTGAAACAAAGTTAGAAATAGATAGATGTGACGCTGATAATGAGGCGGAATCAGAAGAAGCTACATATAGTGAGCACAATGGATTGAATCCTGCAGAAAATCATATTGAAACTAATAATTCAAATGATGAAACTATTGCAAAAGATTTCCATGAAGATATGGTTAAAGACGATGATTTCGATATGGATGAGTACGATAAATATGTGCGTGATATCGAAGATAGCTTAGAAAATGAAGTTGATAGATTTTCAGATGATATAGAAAAATCAGAAACGAATTTTGATAATGATATAGATCAAGAAATACTCGAGTGCGAAGAAGAGATATTGAATGATAATCAGGACGAAATATTTTCCGGTACATCAAAAAAGAAACGCCCTAAATACGAAGGCAGTATGATAGCTTTCTTGTTCAAAGGCTATGGTGATAAAAACTTAAATAAACAAAACAAAAAAGATAAACAAAAGAATCCTATATTTGCAAAATTTGTAAATATGACATATGCAGAAAGAGCATGCATAGCAATGGGGCTTGTTGTTATAGTAGCAATATCATCGCTTAGCGTATTTGCGATAAATACAAATGCAAGAGCAAAGGAAATAGCATCATTTGCAAGCCTTGGCGCTGATATAGAAGCTATGAATGTCATAGGCGAAGATGGACTTCTTGCGGTAGAAGATGCTCAGATAGCAAAGAAAGCCGCGGCAGATGCAGCGACTGAAAGCTCCAGCGAAGAAGAGGAAGAAGATGGAATAGTTATAAACATGTCTTTGTCCACAATCAAGCAAGATCTTAAGATTAAATTTTTAAATAAAGAAAATGCAAAACTCGTATCGGGAATACCTTTTGAAGTATCGGTTACAAAACCTGACGGTACAACTACAACATGGACGGATGATGACAAAGACGGCATCATATACCACTCTGAAATTACGGCAGGTCAGTATACAGTCAAGATGATAGAACTTGAAGGCGATGAATACGAAGATTACACATTCAATACAGAATCTCAAAAAATCACAGTTAAGGAAACAATTGAGTATAAAGCCGTAGATGTTGCAGATGAAATCAAGACAGAGTCCGAAGTAAATGTATCGGCCGAAGATACGCAGGTTCAAGATACTGTTGTAGAATCTGTAAATACGGATACAGTCGAGTGGGTTGAATCGACAAAAACAGAAGTTGGCTCAAACGGAACAACAACATACGAAGCTATAGATAAGAGCACAATCGTAAATCCATATGACAGCGCAAGAGTAAATATAATATATGGAAATATAACACTCATGTCAGCGGTTGATGGAGAAAATACAGATGGAGCAAATACAGCTGCAACAGCTACTACATATTCGTTAAATCCTAATTCGCTATCACTCACAGAAGGTGATACAAGTACAATTACAGCCGCAACAAACTTAAGCGATAGTACAGTTACATGGTCAAGTGATAACACATCGGTTGCGACAGTTGATGGTGGCACAGTAACAGCAGTGAAAGCCGGAAGTGCTACAATCAAAGCAACTTTTAGTGATGGACATACAGAAAGCGCATCAGTCACAGTAAATGCCAAAAGCTACACATATTCGTTAAGCCATACTTCACTATCACTTACAGAAGGTGAAACAAGTACAATTACAGCATCGACAGATTTAAGTGATAAGACGGTTACATGGTCAAGTGATAACACATCGGTTGCAACAGTTGATGGCGGCACAGTAACAGCAGTGAAAGCCGGAAATGCAACGATTACAGCAAAATTTAGTGATGGAACCACAAAAACGACAAGTGTTACAGTAAATGCAAAATCATATACATATTCTGTCAGTAAGGAATCTGTATCACTTACAGTAGGCTCATCTGAAACTATTACAGCTACGACATCTCTAAGCGATAGCACAGTCACATGGACAAGCGCAGACGCATCCATTGCAACGGTTAGCGGCGGCACTATAACTGCTGTAAAGGCCGGAACAACAACAGTTACTGCAAAATTTTCAGATGGAACAACTAAGAGCATAAGTGTTAGCGTATCTGACAAAACATATGAGATATCATCTGTAACTCTTACAGTATCGAGCAAATCTGTCACAAGCATGAGTGTTGGAACAAGTGGAACATTATCCGGCGTGACAAACCCTACGGGCGGAACTGTAACATATACAAGCTCGGATGAAAGCATAATATCTATATCCGATACAACAGCAACTGCCAAAGCGATTGGAACAGCTACAATTACAGCAACATGCGGCAAAAATACAAAGACATTAAGTGTCAAAGTTGTAGCTGCATCACAGACAATTACTCTTAGCTCAGAGACACTTACTATTTTGACCAAAGGCACAAGCACGCTAAAAGCAACAGTAACTGGAGCGACAGATAGTACGATCACATGGACAACGTCAGATAAATCTATTGCAACGGTTGATAGCGGCAAAGTTACGGGCGTAGCAGTAGGAACAGCTACAATCACAGCAACGCTAAAAGAAAATACAAGTGTAACTGCTACATGTAAAGTTACAGTTACAGATTCAAGCACAACGCTAAAAGATAAAAACGGCAACACGGTATATGTTGCAGCAAGCGATGGAAGCGGATTTAGAGTTGCTACGGCAGCAGACTATGATACGGCCACAAAGTTCTTTATCCAAGTAGAAGGAAAAGAATATAAATACACAGGCTGGCAGACAATAGATGGCTACACATACTTTTTTGACAAAAACAATAATTTTGTAACGGGTGATCAAGTCATACAAGGCGTGCAGTATTCATTTGATAGTGAAGGACACCTTGCGCAAAGCAGCGGCGTACTTGGCATTGACGTATCAAAATGGAACGGCTCGATTGATTGGAGCGCAGTCAAAAATTCAGGTGTATCTTATGTTATAATTAGATGTGGTTACAGAGGATCATCTACAGGCGCACTTATTGAAGATCCGAAGTTTAGAACCAATATAAGCGGAGCAAGTGCCGCAGGACTAAAGGTTGGCGTATACTTTTTTACCCAAGCAATAAATGATGTCGAAGCGGTTGAAGAAGCCTCTATGGTATTATCGCTCATAAAAGGTTATAATATTTCATGCCCTGTATTTTTGGATGTTGAAACATCAAACGGAAGAGCAGACTCCATAAGCGTTGCGACTAGAACTGCCGTATGCAAAGCATTCTGTGCAACAATCAAAAATGCGGGATACTCATCGGGCGTTTATGCCAACAAAACTTGGTTTACAAACAAAATTGATGTATCTCAGCTTACAAGCTATAAGATTTGGCTTGCGCAATATGCATCGACGCCAACATATACCAAGAGCAGATATGATATGTGGCAATATTCATCAAGCGGTAGCATTTCAGGCATAAGCGGAAGAGTTGATATGAATATCTCATATATAAGCTTTTAATTTTCGTAAAAATCGTATATTATAAAATGACGGCTTTTTTAGAAAACAAAAATAAAATATAAAAGAATAAAAAGACAAATGTCTTATGAAAGGAACTTTGAAACAATGAGAACTTATCTTGTAACAGGCGGCGCCGGATTTATAGGCTCTAACTATATTCATTACATGTTTAAAAAATATGATAATGAAATCAGAATTATTAACGTTGATGCACTCACATATGCAGGCAATCTTGAAAATTTGAAAGATGTTGAAACAAGAGATAACTATACATTCATCCGTGCAAACATCTGCGACAGAGAAAAGATTAATCAGATTTTTGAAGAAAATGATATAGACAGAGTAGTACACTTTGCAGCAGAAAGCCATGTTGATAGATCAATTGTCAATCCTGAAATTTTTGTTGAAACAAATGTACTAGGAACAGCAACAATGCTCAATGCAGCAAAGAAAGCATGGGAACTTCCCGACGGAACATTTAAAGAAGGAAAGAAATTCCTTCACGTATCAACAGATGAAGTATACGGATCACTTCCTGAAGACGGCGGATATTTCTATGAGACAACTCCATATGCTCCTCATAGCCCATATTCAGCAAGTAAGGCAAGTTCCGATATGCTTGTAAAAGCATATATGGATACTTACCACTTCCCTGCAAATATCACAAACTGCTCCAATAACTATGGCCCTTACCAGTTCCCTGAAAAGCTCATACCTCTTACAATCCACAACGCACTTGAAGGAAAGAAACTTCCTGTATACGGTGATGGTAAGAATGTAAGAGACTGGCTCTATGTTGAAGACCATGCTAAGGCTATCGATATGGTTCAGGAACAGGGAAGACTCTTCGAGACATACAATATCGGCGGACATAACGAGAAGCAGAATATAGAAATCGTAAAGACAATCATCGATCTTCTTCGTGAAGAGCTTGCAGAAGATGACCCAAGAAGAGAGCATCTGACATATGATCTCATCACATATGTAGAAGATAGAAAAGGCCACGATAGAAGATATGCTATCGCTCCCGATAAGATTAAGAGCGAAATCGGCTGGGAGCCTGAGACAATGTTCAAAGAAGGCATCAGAAAGACTATCAAATGGTATTTTGAACATCAGGAATGGATGGAGCATATCACATCCGGTGATTATGAAAAGTATTATGACAGCATGTATAAGGACAAACTTTAATAAGCAGTTATTAAGGAGATAAATATGAAAGGTATTATTTTGGCCGGAGGCTCCGGCACACGTCTTTATCCGCTTACAAAGGCAGTCAGTAAGCAGATTATGCCAGTATATGACAAGCCAATGATTTACTATCCGCTTTCAACACTTATGCTTGCAGGCATCAGAGAAATCATGATTATATCAACGCCAAGAGATCTTCCGGTATTCAAAGAACTCTTCGGAGACGGTTCAGATCTTGGACTTACTCTTTCCTATGCGGTACAGGATGTGCCAAGAGGACTTGCGGATGCATTTATAATCGGAGCTGATTTTATTGGCGATGACTCTGTAGCACTCGTACTTGGTGATAATATATTCTATGGCCAGAGCTTTTCGAAGCTTCTTAAAAATGTGCATGACAGACATTCCGAAAAAGGAAGCGGAGCAACAATCTTTGGTTACTACGTAAGAGATCCAAGAGAGTACGGCGTTGTTGAATTCGACTCTGAGGGAAGAGCTATTTCCATCGAGGAGAAGCCTAAGAATCCAAAGTCAAATTATGCGGTACCGGGACTTTATTTCTATGATAATGATGTAGTAGAGATTGCCAAAAACGTAAAACCAAGCGCAAGAGGCGAAATCGAAATTACATCCATAAATAATGAATATCTCTCAAGAGGAAAGCTCTATGTTGAGACAATGGGTAGAGGATTTGCTTGGCTTGATACGGGAAATCATGACGCACTTCTTGATGCGGCGGATTTCGTATGTGCTTTCCAAAAGAGACAAGGACTATATATTTCTTGCATAGAAGAAATTGCATATAAAAGAGGATTTATTGATAAAGAGCAGCTTTTAAAACTTGCACAACCACTTCTGAAAACAGATTATGGTAAATATCTTCTTGAGGTAGCGAATGGACTCTAAAGTGAGGAGACTTGCAATTGCGGTTTTTATTTGCCTTGTGGCACTTATAGGCGTAATTGTATATGCGGCTAACGCAGACCAAATTCATAAGCTATTTACAGGCTTTGCCGGCGACGCGGATACTTCTGCGTCACTGGCAGAGTTTTCTGACGTTTATGGAGAAAGAATCGGAGATAATCTAAACGGCTTTGTTACAAAGAGCGATTTCTTCGATGAAAGTGATGGCCTTGCGAGCATATATTCTGCTGATGTTACAGCAGTTTATATAGATGCGAAAGCAGGAGATGGCTGCATTATGGTTAGTATCAAGAACAATAGAGGAGGCCTAGAGCAAGGCCAAAAATTCGTAGTATCTATTGAAGGCGAAGATACAGATATAAAGAGCCTTCATACAGATGAAGACAAAGACGGTCAGATTCTGATAAAAGATTTGGATATTGGACGATACAAATTAAAGCTCATGGCAAAAGATGGATATCATGTGCCGGTATCGTTTGAACATATAGAAGTTACAACGTCTTCAAATTCCGAGAAAGATAGTTCGAAAGTAGCTGAAGATTTCGAAAAAAATGAAGAAGAAGACGATGAAAATAATGATGAAAATAGCGTAAAGAGCAGTAGCCAAAAAGATAAAGCAGATAAAGATGTATCATCTGAGAGTATCTCAGATATAGATAGTGAAGATGATGCAAAAAATACGTCAAATGTATCAAGTACTGCTTATACAAGCGGGAGGCTCAGCAATATAAGCGATTCATCGGTTGACTACAGTAAATACAAAAAAGGAACAATAAATGATACGGCAAATTAACTGCCGCATCAGGATAGGAAGGAAATTAAAATGGGACAAATCAAAGTTGAAACATGTGAAATAGAAGGACTTAAAGTTATAACACCTCAGGTACACGGCGATGACAGAGGATACTTCATGGAAACATATAATAAGAGAGAATTCTATGAAGCAGGAATTGATATGGAATTTGTACAGGACAATCAGTCATCAAGTAAGAAAGGAGTTCTTAGAGGTCTTCACTTCCAAAAGAACTTCCCTCAGGACAAAATCGTGCGTGTTGTAAACGGCGAAGTATTTGACGTTGCGGTAGATCTTAGAGAAGGTTCAAAAACATTCGGAAAATGGTATGGCGTTGTTCTTTCGGCAGAAAATAAAAAGCAGTTCTATATTCCAAAGAACTTTGCACACGGATTCCTTGTTCTTTCCGATTATGCAGAATTTTGCTATAAATGTTCCGATTTCTGGCATCCGGATGATGAAGGCGGACTTCTTTGGAACGATGAAGCTATAGGCATTAAGTGGCCTCTTCAGGACGGAGTAGAACTTACACTTTCAGATAAAGACAAAAATTGGGACGGTATCGAGCAGTATAAAAAGGAGCATGGTTTATCCTAATGAAAATCGGCATGAAAAAAAAGACAGACGATAATCAAATAAAGATACATAAAATTAGTTCACTTCCAAAATGGCAAGGAATTGCAATATTTTATGCACTTGCCATTTTGCTTGCGTTATCGGTTGTCCTTCATTATAATCCGGGGGCTGACGCTGAAACAGAAAGACTAAAGAAAATTTGTGCATGCCTTCTTATAACGCTTAGCTGCGTGGTTTTCGGAGTATTTTATGATAGAATAATGGTTCTTCCGGGGGAGCTTTGGTTGAACAAAAAACTCATTTGGAAAATGTCACTAAATGATTTTAGAAAAAGATATGCAGGCTCATATCTTGGTGCATTGTGGGCATTTGCTCAGCCTATCGTAACCGTACTTATGTACTGGTTTGTATTTGAAAAAATATTTCATACAAAGGCTGAGGTTGCGGGAAGAGGACTTGAAGTTCCATATGTAATATTCCTTATGGCAGGTCTTGTGCCTTGGTTTTATTTCCAAGAAGGTTTGTCCAATGGCACAACATCACTTCTTGAATATTCATATCTTGTAAAAAAAGTCGTATTTAAGATAAGCATACTTCCGCTTATAAAGATAATTGCGGCTACATTTACGCATATGTTTTTTTGCCTGATACTTGTGGGCGCAGGATGGGCAGCAGGATTTACGCCAAACGTTTATACACTTCAAATTTTTTATTATATGTTTTGCGAATTTATGCTTCTTTTGGCACTATCTTATGCAACATCTGCCATACAGGTTTTTTTCAGAGATCTTATGCAGATTATAAATATAGTACTTCAGATAGGCCAGTGGGCAACACCGATACTTTGGAACATAGAGCAGGTTGATTACAGACTTCAGTGGATTATAAAGTTAAACCCTGTTACATATATTGTCGGAGGATACAGAAGTGCCATCTATGAACAGAGATGGTTCTTCGAACATTTTTACTCTTCCACATATTTTTGGATTGTGGTTGTGGCACTGTTTTGCATAGGTTCTTTGATATTTAAACGTTCCAAAATACATTTTGCAGACGTACTTTAAAGGATAGTTATGGTTGAAGAAAAAGAAATAGCGATAAAGATTGAGAATTTGACAAAAAGCTATAAGCTATATGAAAAAAATTCAGATAGACTAAAAGAAGCTCTTGGTCTTTCGAAGCAAAAAAGATATCATGAAAAGCTTGCTTTAAATAACATAAATCTTGATATTTATAAAGGCGAGACCGTTGGAATCATAGGAACAAACGGATCCGGTAAATCTACACTTCTAAAAATAGTAACAGGAGTTTTGAATCCTACTAGCGGAAGCGTAAATGTTAAAGGCCATATTTCAGCGCTCCTTGAACTTGGTGCCGGCTTTAACATGGAATACAACGGTATCGACAACATATACCTAAATGGCATGATGATTGGTTTTTCCGAAGAAGAAATCAAAAAAAGAATGAATGCTATATTGGAATTTGCTGATATAGGCGAATATGTATATCAGCCTGTAAAGACATATTCAAGCGGTATGTTTGTAAGACTTGCATTTGCTCTTGCCATAAATATCGATCCCGAGATTTTGATTATTGACGAAGCTTTGTCTGTTGGAGATGTATTTTTCCAAGCTAAGTGCTATCACAAGTTTGAAGAGTTCAAAAAGCAGGGAAAGACAATTCTTTTTGTATCTCATGACTTATCAAGCATAAGTAAATATTGTGACAAAGCAGTTCTTATAAATCAAGGCGTAAAACTTGGCGAGGGTAGTCCGAAAGAAATGATTGATATTTACAAACAGGTTCTTGTCGGACAGTACAAACCATCTCAAAAAGAGGCTGTAAATCTTCTGGATGATGATGAGATAAGAGAACTTGCAGGCAAAACGTCAGATGCTGCAGATGCTCTTGTCGGAACAAAGTACGAGGGTAAAAAGTCTGCAAAAGATAAGGCAAAAGAAAAAGACATGACCATGAAGAATCCGAATCTTCTTGAGTATGGCGATGGCAAAGTAAAGATTTCGAATTTTTTTATTGCAGATGAAAATGGACTTAAAGTATCTTCGATTCAAAAAGGAAAAGATTGCACTATAACAATGGAAGTTGAATTTAATGAAGATATTGAAGCTCCAATATTTGCTTTTACAATAAAAAATATACTTGGTATAGAGATAACAGGAACAAATACCATGTTTGAAAAAGCATTTCTTGAACCTGTCAAAAAAGGTGACAAGAAGAAAATATCCTTTAGCCAAAAAATGGATTTGCAGGGCGGAGAATACCTGATATCCTTTGGCGTAACAGGATATGAAAATGAAAAATTTGTGGTTTATCACAGACTTTATGATGCACTTAATATAACCGTTATTTCGGATAAAAATACTGTCGGCTATTATGATATGAATTCAAAAGTAGTAGTTGATTCTATTTGAGAGGATGCATATGACAAAAGAGGAAAAGATTGGGAAAGTTACGCTAAGATATGATCATTACAGCGGGATGGATTTGTACTGTGACGGAGAAGTTGAAGATAAACTTCTTGAAATTGTAAAAAATCATAATAAGGACGAGTACGCACAGATAATCGAAGAGAGCGAGAGTTGGCCGATTCTATATCATCTTTCGCCTCAAAGAAGTAATATCATCGAATGGATACCAATGAAAGGAAACGAAAAAGTTCTTGAAGTGGGTTCAGGATGCGGTGCTATAACAGGTAAACTCTCCGAAAAATCCGGAAGTGTTACTTGCGTTGATTTGTCCAAAAAAAGAAGCGAAATAAACGCATATAGAAATAAAGAATGCGAAAATGTAACAATACATGTCGGAAATTTCAGAGATATAGAGCCCGATCTTCCAAATGATTTTGACTATATCTTTTTAATCGGTGTATTTGAATACGGGCAAGGATATATTGGCGGCGAACATCCTTACGAGATGTTTTTGCAGATGCTAAAAAAACACCTTCGCGCGCATGGTAGAATTGTTATTGCTATTGAAAATAGAATAGGCCTTAAGTATTTTGCAGGATGCAGAGAAGATCACCTCGGAACATATTTTTCGGGAATCGAAGGATACAGTAAAGACAGCGTGGCACGTACATTTACAAGAAATGGCCTCATTCAAATATTCAAAAGATGTGGCATAAAGAATTATCATTTTTATTATCCATACCCTGATTATAAACTCATGACAATGCTACATTCGGATTATTATCTTCCGGATCTTGGAGAACTTGGAGATAACGTCAAAAACTTTGATAATACAAGACTTGTTCTTTTCAATGAAAAGTATGCATTTGACAGCCTCGTTCAAGACGGAATGTACAGTGAGTTTGCCAATTCATTTGAAGTAATAATTGGTGATGAATTCTCGACTGTTTTTTGCAAATATTCAAATGACAGAACAGATAGATTCAAAATCAGAACTGATATCAGCGTAGACATAGCAGGCAGAAGAATGATTGAAAAGCATCCGCTTGTAGCTGATGCCAATAGACATATTGAGTCTATCCAGAATGCTTACTATGCTTTGAAAGACAGATTTAGAGGCGGCGAGCTTGAAATAAATGATTGCCACATAGACAAAAACAAAAATGCGGCAGTATTTTCTTTTGTAAACGGCACTCCTCTATCTGCTCTTATGGATAAGTGTCTTTCGGAGGATGATATTGAAGGATTTCATAAATTGTTCACAGAATATCTTCGCAGAATATCTTATCATGATGATGTTGAAGTTACTGATTTCGATCTTATTTTCAGCAACATACTTTGCAATGGACCGATATGGACAGTAATCGACTATGAGTGGACATATGGCAAGAGAATACCGGCAAATGAAATTGCATTCAGAGCCTTGTATTGCTATATTCAGGAAGACAAAAAGAGAGAAAAGATTGACGTTAATAAATATTATAAAGAACTTGGTCTATCTGAAGATGACATAGAAAGACTTATTCAAGAAGAAGCCGAGTTCCAAAAATATGTTACGGGAAATCATAAATCCATGGTAGAAATTTGGCAGCAAATAGGAAGGAAGGCAATTGTTCCAAAAGAACTACTTCCCGAAGAACCAAAGCCCGTACATATACAAGAGCCTGATAAAGTTCAGCTATATTACGATTACGGAAACGGATTTAACGAAGAAGATTCAGAAAATCTTGAAGTCAATATTTCCAAAGAAGGCGTTATGATTTTAGACCTCGAACTTGATGAACAGATAAAGAAACTTCGTATAGATCCATGTATGGAGTCATGCATTATATCACTGAAAAATATCCTTTGGAATTCAGTATCCGCTCTTGAAAATGAAAGCGCTATGCCTATACATCCAAATGGCGCATGGCTATCGGATGAAAGTATCGTTTTTGATTCAAACGATCCATGGATTACATTTGACTTTACATCCGATAGACTAAAAAAAAGAGCTGTCAACAGAATGAGGGTGAAGATGAGCATGGTCAAGATTCCTGCAAATATTGCACATGACCTCGTATCTTATCAATATGCAGAACCCGAAGATGAAGACAAGAGTCCAAAAGATAATGCTCTTTGCAAAATTAAGGGTCTGCTTCACACAAGCGGAAGGCAAAAACAAGATTAAGTTATGATTAAAGAAAGAATTAAAGAAATACTTGTAAGACGTCAAAGAGCAAAATACTTTGATGAGCTTTCAAAAAAACAATTTAACTACAGTTTGTATATAGACAGATTTGAAAAAAACAAAGTTGTAGCGGACAAGAAAAATGTCAAAGTATGTTTTTATGATGAACTATCCAAAGAAGAAATCATAAATAATGAAGGTCTTGGGCAAGTAACATTTAATTTGGATGCATTAAATGATGATAATATCATTGTTTTTTGCTCGAATAACGGACAAATTTTCAAAAATGCTCTTGGATATTTCAAAAAATATTTTAATGAGCATGAAAATATCAGACTATGTTATGCAGACGAAGACGAAAAAGATGAAGAACAAAAGGCGGATAATCCTTATCTAAAGCCGTCATGGTCGCCGGATTCATACAGGAATGCTTTTTATATCGGAAGTATATTCGGAGCAAAGGTATCTCTTGTAAAAGAGGCCTTGAGCTTAAATATGTCTGACATAAAATACGCATCGGGAAGAGATGTGATTTTTGATACATCAAATATGTGTGCGGCAGATATTTTGTTTTTGAAGATGGCTTTTATCGAAAAAGGATTTTGCAAAAGAGAAGGAATGGAATTTCCTATTGGCCATATTGATGAAGTCCTTTTTCATAGAAAACCTGATTCTGATTTGTTTATGGGAAGAAAGTTTTCTGATAAGCTATATAGCCTTGATGAGAAAACGTCCGTATCTATAGTC
>Ga0065709_1006029_pt1 | contig 22639 bp, 23 predicted proteins | sample Hoacrofraction14_2_FD_59096 | JGI IMG/M metagenome (GOLD analysis project Ga0065709, IMG submission 59096) | Hoatzin crop microbial communities from Cojedes, Venezuela, sample from fiber fraction 14 v1 | ecosystem: Host-associated > Birds > Digestive system > Esophagus > Crop | place: Venezuela...
TCTTCAGTCAAAACATACTTCTTACCATCACGTTCAATATACATTCTTTTTCTCCTTCTTTAATTATTGTTGACCTTTAATGAATTACACATTCTATTCGCAAGATCCTCATATTCCGCTTTTCTGTCATCCGGATAAGAAATAGAAAAGAATGTCTCTTCCCCGTTCACATAGAAAACGCAAAGTCTAAATCTGCATTTACGATACATTCCATTTGCGTTAGGAATGCCGACAATTTCGAACATGCCTTGTTTGGAGTCCTTATCTTTTCGATACCAAAAATGTTCTTCGTCAACGCCTTTCCATTCCAGACGATACAGATAGGCATATCCTTTAAGACGTTCTTTCACATCGACTTCTTTCTCGTTAAGCCAAAGATCCGTCGGCATTACGACTGCCTTGAAATCACCATCTCTAATACCGATGAAAGCTTTTAACTCTTCAGTATTAGGAAATTCCTCGATAGATGCTGAAACCGGGATGTCCACTGACACCATGTCATTAAGAAACGTAACAGTACGTAATTCTTCCATAGATTCCTCCTAAAAAATAAACGATTAGTTGTTTGCCTTGTGACCACAACCAATCGTTCTTAATATTTACAAAAGGAAACACGGCTTAAAAAACTTGTCTTGTAACCTCTCGTATGTCCTTATTATACCATCCGCTCTGCACAGTGTCAACATTCAGGAGCACAAAAAAGACGAAGCTTTTACAATTGCTTCGTCCTTCAATTAAAAAGATGTGTAAAATTAAAACTTTTGCTACTTGAAAAACAAACATATTTTTGCTCAGTGCATTTCTTCTTTTGTCTCCACTTTGTCTCCAAGTTGCGCATTTTCTAAACCATGCGCAACTCGTTGCGTGTGCTTCAAAGCCTTTATTTATGCGGCTTTGCATATAGAGGTGCCAACCAGAATCGAACTGGTGATAGAGGTGTTGCAGACCTTTGCCTTACCGCTTGGCTATGGCACCTTAAGTGACCCGTGCGGGAATCGAACCCACGTTACCGCCGTGAAAGGGCGATGTCTTAACCGCTTGACCAACGGGCCTTATTTTTACAGCTTTGAAAGTATATCACAGCGCTTTAGCCTTTGTCAAGGTGTTTTTCTTGTGGTATACTGGTAACGATTTTATTTTTCAAGGAGGATTTTCCCATGAGTAAAGATGGCACCTGGTCACTTGACATTTTATATCAGGGAGTCGATGATCCGAAGCTTACCGCCGACATCGCTTCCGCCGAGCAAACCGTCTTGGCTTACAAGTCCGCCGTCGATGCCCTGCCCTCTGCTGAGGCCGACATCGCCGCGCTCTCCCATGAAAAGACGGCTGCGCTGATCAAAGAGGCTCTGCTTGAGAGTGAGAATCTCACGCTTCTTACCCGCCGTATCATGTCCTACTGCCACCTGCGCAAGGCCACAAATGCGAAGGATTCGGCCGTTTCGCCCATTTCCATGAAGATGATGAGCCTTTCTGCCTCGCTCAGTCCCTGGCAGGTCAAGCTGGAGCGCTTCATCGGCGCTTTGCCGAATCTTGACAGCGTCATCGCAGCCGATTCACTGCTCACGGATTACGATTTCTACCTGCATCAGCTGAAGAAGGATGCGTCTCGCCGCATGAGCGAGGAGGCCGAAAACGTCTTTGCCAGGATGAATATTTCCGGCGGCAGTGCCTGGTCGGATCTTTTCGGCTACGTTTCTTCCTTGATTACCTGTGAATTAGACGGTAAGACCTATCCCCTGCCGGCCGTGCGCGCCATGGCGGTTTCCGAGGACGCTGCCGTGCGCAAGGCTGCGTACGAGGCCGAGCTTAAGAGCTACGAAAACGCCAAGGGCCCGATTGCCTTTGCCTTAAATTCCATCAAGCAGCAGGTCAACACCGAGGCCGAGCTCCGTGGTTATGCCGACCCGCTCGAAATGACCCTCGAGGACTCCCGCCTGTCCAAGGCTTCCCTCGACGCCATGTGGCAGGCGATTGACGAGTATCTGCCGCTATTCAGGCAGTATCTGCGCCGCAAGGGTGAGCTGCTGGGCCACGAAAACGGCCTGCCCTGGTACGACATTTTGGCGCCCATGGGTACCCCGGAGGGCGAAAATGCCAAGCTTTACACGATTGACGAGGCACATGATTATCTGGTCGACCATTTCTCCCATTTCGCGCCCGACATGGCCGAGATGATGGACCGCGCCTTTAAGGAAGACTGGATTGACTTCTACCCGCATGACGGCAAGCGCGGCGGCGCGTTCTGCTCGAACCTGCCGTTCCTCGGTCAGAGCCGGATTCTCACCAACTTCACCGGTGAATTTTCCGATCTTGTCACGCTCTCCCACGAGCTGGGCCACGCCTATCACGGCCGGCAGATCGAAAGCCATCGTCCGCTGAACACCCGCTACACCATGCCGGTCGCCGAGACCGCCTCGAACTTCAACGAACTCTTCATCATGAACGACGCCATCAAGCACGCCGAAGGCGGCTACAAGCTGCGTCTGGTTGAAAGCCAGATTCAGGACTGCACGCAGATCATCGTCGATATCCTGTCCCGCTTCCTCTTCGAAGATGAGGTAATCCGCCGGAGAAAAACAGAGTTCCTGTACCCCGAGCAGCTTGAGGAAATCATGCTGAATGCCCAGAAACAGGCCTTCGGTGACGGCCTCGATCCCGACGCCCTGCATCCCTACATGTGGTGCTGCAAGTCCCATTACTACAGCGCCGGCCTGTCCTATTACAACTTCCCCTACGCCTTCGGAGGCCTGTTAAGCCGCGGCTTATACGCTCGCTACCTTGAGGAGGGGGAGGCGTTCCTGCCCAAGTACCGCGCCTTCCTGAAGAAGACGACCATCGCTTCCTGCGAAGAAGTCGCCAAGGTGTGTGACATTGATTTGACCGATCCCGCCTTCTGGCGTCAGGGTCTGGAAGTCATTGCCGAGAACATCCGCTGGTTTATGGAGGAAACAAAATGAAGACCGCTCTGGTGACCGGTGCCAGCCGCGGAATCGGCCGAGAAGCCGCTATCCGTCTGGCCTCGGACGGTTATAAGGTGTTTGCCTGCGCAAGGGATAAATCCCGCCTTGCCTCGCTGGAGGATTTGGGCATCACGGTTTATTCCTGCGATGTCGCTGATGAAAAAAGCGTGGACGCGATGTTTGATGCGTTGGCTGCTTCCACGGATTCCCTCGATGTATTGGTCAACAACGCCGGCGTGGCCCATCTGGGTCTCTTGCAGGACATGACGCTGGACGAATGGAATCATGTCCTTTCGACCAACCTCACCGGTGCCTTTCTGTGCGCCCGCCGCGCGATTCCGATGATGTTAAAGCGTTCTCACTCGCAGTGCGCTTATGCACAGCATGTGAGCACGCCGAGAGAAGGCTCGGAGGCTGAAGCCTCCGGTGCCTTCTCACACGATCGCGTGGGAAGCTCGACGCCCAGCGGCTCCATCATCAACATCTCCTCGATGTGGGGGGAGCGCGGGGCTAGCATGGAGGTCGGCTACTCTGCCTCCAAAGGCGGGCTGAACGCTTTTACCAAGGCGCTTTCCAAGGAGCTTGCACCGAGCCGCATCCGCGTCAACGCCATCCTGTGCGGCGTCATCGACACCTCGATGAATGACCTGCTGGATCCCGAGGACAAAGCCTCTCTCGTCGATCAGATCGGTGAAGGCCGCTTCGGAACGCCGGAGGACGTTGCCAGTCTGGTTTCCTTCCTCGCTTCCGATAAAAGCAGTTACTTAACCGGTGCCCTGATTCCGCTCGACGGAGGATTTGTCGGCTAAATCAATCATACTAAAAAACTGCCCGCTCAAGGCTTCGCGGTCACAGACCGTGGCCCCGAGCGGGCAGTTTTCTTGATGTCCGGGATCCGGAAATCCCGGGAATTTAAAGCGCCGAAGGCGCTTGGCCGAAGGCGCTTAAGTGCTTACGCCGTCTTGGGGATGCAGCACAAACAGATGATGACAATCAAGATGATTGGCCAGATACCTGCACTGAAGACCTGTCCCACCAGCGCCAGAATAAACAGAATGGGGCACACGATATAAAGACCTACCTTGAAGAAGATCTTGAACAGGTTCCAGGCAAACTTGACGGCAAAGCCAAAAAGGGCGCCCATCACATAGATGAACAGAAATGTAAGAATAATCATCAGCATAATTTCCTCCTTTTTTGCGTTCTCGCAATTTTGCTGTGTGACGGCCGACGGTGATTTTGAAGGCTCCGCTTGGTCTGCGGTCTTCATCAGCCCGGGCTTATCCCCTTGCAGGTAATAAAAAAGACTTTCACCATGGCCTTTGTCATGATAAAAGTCTTGCTTTCTCAATTGATCCGGCTCGTTCCGTATGTTTCCGGTGCGGAACGTGCGTATGACGGTTTTCAATCCCGGCCTCTTTCGAAGCCGTTTCGCTACTCCCCTTCATCGAGATATATTATATCAAGATTTCGGAAAATGTCAAGAAGGATTGTTAAACGTTTGTCAATCTCTCCAGCACGAGCGCCATTCCGTCATGATCGTTGTCCTGCTCCGTCACATAGTCCGCTGCCTTTTTCAGAGCCTGATCTGCATTTTTCATCGCAATTGAAAACCCGGCCGCCTTCAACATGGGAGCATCATTTTCCGCGTCTCCTGCCGCCAGAATCTCTTCCTCGGGAACCCCCAGATACTCGCCCAAAATGCGCAGCGCCCGGCCTTTATCCGTGCCGGCCGGGAAGATGTCCAGATACTCCCGGTTCGACAAAAAGGCCACCACCTCCGGCACCTTTTCCTCCAGACATTGCTTCATCTCCAAAAGCTTTTCCGGCTTCTTCAGTTCAACGCACAGCATGAGCTTAGGAAACGGTCCCTTTTCGATGACGCCCTTAAGGTCATCGGTAATCAGATATGGCATCTTCACTACGCTTAAGTACGCCTCCAGCGGCTCATCCCACTCGGTGGCTACGACCTTCTCCTCCTGATAGGTATGACAATGAAGCTTCAGCTCCCGGGCGATATCCATCACCTTTGAAACCGTCTCCGGATCCAAAAAATCATCAAAGATCAAAAAGTCGCGGTCTGCGTCATAAATCTGCACGCCATTGTAGGCAATCACCGGAATACCGGGCATGGTAAGGCCCAGTTCTTTTTTCATGGCGAGAACGTTCGAAAGCGCCCGCCCCGTACCGATGGCAAACGTATTGCCCGCATCGATAAAAGCTGCAATCGCCTTCCTCGTGCGGTCCGAAATTGTCTTGTCCGAGGTCAGAAGTGTCCCGTCAAGGTCAGAGATTAAAAGCATTTTCAGTCACCTTTCATCTTTCGTGAACATGTTTATTCTATGCGAAGCCGGCACTTTTCGCAAGAGATTTCCCAAGGGGATTCCCCAAGGGGACTCCCTCCCCTTAGGCTTTTTGCATCACCTCAATTGAGTTGAGCATCCTGTCGGCGAGCACCTTGTAGTCACCCTCCTTGTCCAGCGGATAAGAAATTGAGAAAAACGTCTCCTCCCCATCCAGATAAAAGAGCTCCAGAAAGAAGCGGTACTGTCTGAATTCCTGCCCCGGGCTGACGCCCATGCGTCCCGGGATGCCGGTAATCATCATGAGTCCCGCCTCATAATCTCCGCGGATTCTCACGAAAACTTCCTCCTGATTCACCAGAGCCCATTCGGCCTTATACAGAACGGTATAGCCGCGCAGCCTTGTCTCGACACTTTCCTTCTCCTTATCCGGAAACAGTCCGGTGCGCATGAGCACAGCCTTGAATTCCTTCTTGCGGATGCCGATGAACGAATTTCTCTCGCCGGACCTCTCGGACATGGGCACGTCCTCCACACTGGCGTCATCCGGGACATACAGTTCGAGCTGCCCCTCGAAAAAGATCATGTTACTCATAGCTTTTTTCCCACTCCTCCTCGGTATATTCCGGAATCTCTTCCGGTAAATTCATCGTGACCACCTCGCGTCCGGTATGACAATTCATAATGGTCAGGCTAACGCTCCAGTCCGTCACCCCATCCAGTGCTTGATTAAGGCCCAGATAGGTCGGCACCGTGTAAATCAAAAACAACTGCTGCCAGGCAGAATACTGTTCATCAAAAGAGTAGACAATCCGGTCCCCGGCTTCGGAAAGCTCATAGGCATAAAGGCCGTCTCCGGCTTCATCGTTCACTAACCGTTCCAGAAATCGGCTCATGTACTCGTTGTTTCTCTCTTTGAGATTTTCCCGCTGTTCCCGCGTCACCGTCAGGTACACGCCCTCCTCAGCCGCACGAGCCGAGGTCACGTAGTCACTGCCAAGCTCCTTGAATGCCTCCGCCTCTTCTGCCACATCGGTCCCGGCGAATTCAAAAATCGAAGCCGGCAAGAGAATCTCCTCCGGCGTCGAATCAGGCGTTCTAGGCACAGCGCCGCAAGCACTCAAAAAGACAGTCAAGCAAAGCAACGCTGCCCATATCCTTCTTCCTCTCATTTTCCGCTCTCCCTTAGCCTTCAGAAAAACAAGAACGCCAAAGAAGAAAGGCTTTCTATGACAGTGAAAAAGAGAGCCGTGCCAAACAATTCCCCCGCTGTCACGCGGGAAAAGACGGAGGCAAACTCCTCGCTCACATCCGGTAAAGTCACCGTGTTCACAGCAAACTCAGGACAAGGCTTGGGTTTGAGCATCTCCCAGTCGCTTTCCTTATGCTTGATGCCGAAGGCTGTCGAGACAGAGCCGTAATCCGTCTTTTTGGTGACCTTTTCCTCCATACTCCAGTCCTGCTTGGCGACAGAGCCGGCCTTCAAGGTGAAGGTAATCTCCAGTCCATCTTCAAACTTGAGGGTGCAGCATTTATCCTTGCCGATCATTTGAAAATCGTCATCTGAGATGGTAATCACGCCGGCTGAAATGCCGCCGGCTTCGGTATCGCTTTTCTCTTCGCCCTTCTTCTGGTCCTCTTCGTTGTCCTTGAAGAGCGGGATGCCTTCGTCTGTGAGCATCGTAAGGTCAATCTTGTTGATTTTGTACTCCTTGAACACAAGGCGTTCTTCCTCCACGGCCGTAGAAATCGTGACCAGATCTCCCCCTTTGACCGTGTTGGTGACGCTGTAGTACACCCACAGATCCTTGCCGATCGGGACCTCCATTTTCATGGTTTCCTTCACATTCGGCATCGCGCTGATCAAAATAGCCGCAAGAGAGCTTAAGAACTCGGCTGCGCCGGCGGAGTCCTCCTCAAGCAGGACCCCTAAATCCTCTTCATCAAGGCCGTACTTGAACAGCTTTCTGGATAGGGCAAGCTGGGTAGACATTTCCGTCAAAGGCTCCAAAAGAGCGGCGCGCGCATAAGCCGCATCGAAGGGACGGCCGCCTTCAAACACACCCGCGAAGGTCTGAATTCCTTGGGCCAGGGTGGAAATCGACTGCTGCACGGCAGCAAAGCGGGTCGTATAGCGGTCGGCATGAGCCCAGACATTCTCAAAAATCTGCTCAATCTCCTCCTTGCTGTGCCGGTTCTTTTCCAGAACTTGATCGTGGAAAAGAATCATCGCGCTCGCTGAGAGAAAGAGGTCGCCGGCCGTAGCCGCTCCCTGAGTAATCTGACTCCAGTCGAACAGCTCGGTCCACTCCTGACTTTCAACCTCGTCGATGCATTTAAGGAGATATTCTTTATAGACTTCGGTAAATGTACGAGTCATTCCTCGCCCTCCCGAAGCTGATCGGCCCAAAACATCGTATCGCGGGCAGTTTCAAGAAAGCTAATGGTCAGATTTACCAGCTGATACAAGGCATCTCCCGATTTTTCGAACTCGCTGTAGGCGTTTTCAATCTGGGTAATGAGGGGACCCTGATTTCCCGATTCCCCAAGCTTACTTCGTAAGGAGTCCGCTTGCTCCGTGTTCCACTGACTGCGCAGTTCCTTAAAGCCTTCGATACACTCTTCCAGCTCGAGATAATTGATTTCGATTCTTCCCATCGCGTTCCCCTGTCAAAATAAAAATTGGTCGAGCTCATCCAGTTCTTCGAGATACTGGGTAATCAATCTCGAAAAGTAGTCTCCCAGTTCGTCAAGCACCAAAAGATGCTTCACGGCCAGCTGTGCCATGCATAAAAGGCCCTCTGCCACAGCACCCTCTACAAACGCCTTGCTCGCTGTCTCACGTAAAAGATCCAGATAGTCCTGCAGATATGCCTCCTGCCGCTCGCTTTCTGCCAGGGCCAGCTCGGCGATATGTTTCAGGTACCAGTCGCTTACCACCAAATCATGTGCCATCATCCCTCCGTTCAAGGGGCTTTTGAATTTTTAAAGCGGCGTCTCCCCTTTAGACGCCAGACTGAGCTTATGCTCACGGATTTCCCAGCTGACCCAGTTTCGGTCCTGATACAGGCCTTCCAGTCGGCTTTCGGTGCTTTGAAGCGCCCGCCTCACCTGCTCCTCGTTGTCTTCCATACAGAGCTTGGCCTTCAATGCCTCTTCACCGTTTAAAAGGGCGGTCATGCCGTCAAAATACAAAGCACAGGCTCTGTTCCTGTTATCCACTCCATATTCCATCCAATCAAGCCGCAGCTGCTCGAGTTTACTAGCTCTTTGCCGATTGTAGTTCCTAATTTTTTCATCCAGACGTTCCACGTTGGTTTGAAGGAGGAGAAGATTTTTCTTCCTCTCCTCCCCTGTCCAGATGTCACGATTTATGCCCCAAAGCTTGTTTTCCAGCGCTGTGAGTCTTAAATCCACGTCCGGCATGTTCTCTTACACCCCGCCTCTGAAGCCTGAAGCGATGCTCTGGTCGGTTTCCTCCAGCACCTGGGCCGTCGTGTTCAGTGAAGACGCAATTTCGCGAATCAGTTCCTCCGCCTTGACGAAGCCGGGCCTTAGTTCCTCATAACGCACCGCATAGGACTCGCTGGCTGCGCCCTCCCACTCACTCTGCAGGATTTTAAGCAGCTGGTCCATGTCTGAAATTACCTCGTTAACCCGGTCCGCCTGTGCCGTATAGGAAGCCGCGCGGGTCCTCATCTGTTCGGGACTGATTCTGATTTGTGCTGCCATGCTTTTTTCTCCTCTCGTTGATTTGATTAATTTTGATTGGGTTTATCTTCAAAGTGTCGGCGGCAGGAGCCGCTTTTCACCTTGAGGACTTAAGTAATAGACGGATACGCTTTGAACGGAAAGTGAGGCATATCTTCGCAGGCTCCCGGCATCGGTAATCCGTATCGCTGAAGCTGCCCCGAAAAACAGGATATGCCGGTCACCCCGAAGTGCCCCGGGCAGTCCATCCGGCCCGTAGGGCATGGGCCGGTTCTCTGCCGGCCAGAGAATCATCCCTCCGAGACCTCTTAATCTCGTCAGGATTCTTTCCAGGCGAAGCCAGGCTTCGTGCCTGCCGTTCCACGCTTTGACAATCCATGGGTTTGCGGGAAGGAAGATCCATAGCGTTTCACTTTGATTTTCCGCTTGTCCATGACTTTTCCGTAGGTTCTTGTCCTTTTCTCGCTTTTCAAGGGCTTCCTCCATTTCTTTTAAAAACCCCAGCGCTTGTGCTTCGTCTGTCGTGTACAGAAACTCCTGTACCCGGCCTTGGCCGGATCCGTCCGGGGCCGCCGACACTTTGGCGGATCGCACCGTTCCCCTTCCGGATGCTGCAAATCCCGCCTCCTTTGGAAGTTCTGAAAACAGCCCCGCCGGCGTGTCCAGAAGGCACACCCTCAGGCCTTTGCCGCTCTTTCTGAAAGTATTCAGCAGCCCCTTCAGATAGGCGTAGGCTCTTTTTTCCTCGCCGCAAACAGCGAGTAGGCCGGTGCGTCTTACATCACAGAAAATCACCTCTCCGGTGTCCTCATCGAGTCCGAGCGGAAGGCCTTTAGCGACCGCGCCGGCCTTCTGATTCCTGTCAAAAAGCTCCTTCCAGCTTATGTCCTTCGGAAGCGTCAGATACTTCTCGGCCTCATGGCCTTTAAAGCAAGCGCCCGCTCGCTTAGCCGCCTCCCTCAGCTCCTCGGTATCCAAAGGCGGCAGGTAGACCTGTACCTTCGTGAGTTTGCGTTCGTACTGCACCAGACATCTTCCGGGCACCGGCTCCGGCTTCTTGCGGCCACCGCCAAACAAGGTATAGTAGTCGCCTTCCTCATTCAGATGAAAGGCCATCCGAAGCGGAATCAGCGACAGCAGACGGCTGCCGATACCGGTAAGGGCTCCGGCCGTAAGCCATACGCTGATGCCCAGTCCCGGGCCCTCCCTCAGCAGCTTTGAGAGAGCCTCTTCCATGACGATTTCCTGCCCGGAAGGCAGCAAAAGCTTTTCCTGCGAGATTTCACGGAAGCCCTGAAAATGATCAATCATCAGCACCTTCCGGTCTTTGCCTTCCATACCGTCCTGCCGTCTTTCCTCCAGCTTGCTCAAAAGCCACACCAGCAGTCTGCGGGTCTGTTCCTCGGAGCCCCCCTCGCAAAAGGCGACATTCGGGAAACTCGCCATTTCCTTCAGCCGACTTCCTCCGAAATCCAGCACATAAAAGCTAAGCTCGTCGGGTGCGTACCGGCCGGCAGCGCTCAGAATCAACGTCATGAAAAGCGTTGTTTTCCCCTGCCCCGCGGCACCGCAGATGAGGGCCGACGGCAGTGACTGCGGCAGGTAGAAATCGCCTTGCAATCGAACTTCCGGTTCATCGAAGCGGCCCATCAAAATCCCCTCCCCGGAGGGTTCCTGCTTAGGGTAAGGAAGCTCTGCGGTAAGCTCCGGCAGACAAATGGGGGCAGCCGGCTGAATCCCTCTCTCCCGGCAGCTTTCCGCAATCCGCTGAATCAGCGCCTGCGCCTGAGAAGGAACCTCTTCGTTCGAATTCGTGCCGGACTCTGCCGCGGCAAGAAGGCTTTCCGCTCCTTCCGGCAGCAGCTGCCACGGCTTTCGTTTCTCGGAAGGACACGGGGCGCCGGCATAAGCCGATTGAAAGAGTTCAAAGGTCTCATGGTTGCCGACCTTAAGAACGCCACGGCCGGTTTCCCGGATTTCCGAGGCAATGGGCGAACGAAGGACCTCCTGACTGTCCGAGGGGGACTGCACCTTCAGACAGATTTTGAACCGCGAATTACTCCAGATTTGTTCACTCACCTGTCCGGCGGGTTTCTGCGTTGCCAGAATCAGGTGGATGCCGAGGCTCCGGCCGACTCTGGCCGCCGAGATGAGCTCCTCCATAAAATCAGGCCTCTTGGATTTAAGCTCCGCGAATTCATCGACCACCAGGATGAGGTGCGGCATCGGGCCCACCTTGTCCCGATAGGCATCGAGGTTAGATACGCCGCTCTCGGCAAACAGCTTTTCTCGGCACAGAATTTCCGCTCGAAGCGAAAGCAGAAAACGGCTCAGCCCCTCGCCATCCATGTTCGTCACGTGCCCCGACAGCTGCGGAAGGCCTAAAAGCTGTCCGGTCAGGCCGCCGCCCTTGAAGTCAATCAGGGTAAAATTCACCCTTTCCGGCGAGTAATGGAGCGAAAGCGATAAAAGAATCGTCAGCAACAGCTCCGACTTACCCGAGCCGGTTGTTCCGGCCACCAGACCATGCGGTCCGTCCCCCTCCTCATGTAAGTCAAGAAACCTAAGGCCCTTCGGCCCCATGCCTATGGGAACCCTCAGTCCTTTCTCCTGTTCCCTGTCAAAAATCCCGGCCTGCTCTGCCTTTTGGATGCCCAACATCTCAAACAGGGTCAGGCTGGGCGGCAGCCTTTTTTCCAGCGTAATCGTCATCTCCTCGACGGGACTCAGAAGGCCGCACAGCTTTGCGGCTGATTCCGAAGACAGTTTTTCAAAGGTAAACGGCTGGTCTTCCTTCCTGCCCGCGGCATCCTCCCAGATGGCTGTGCCCTCGCCCTTCAGGCGGATTACCGCTGAAAGGCCGCCGGGCAGCTGTTCTTGTTTTTCTTCCAGGAACAGAAAAACCGCTTTTTTGGAAGCCGCTTCCTCCAGAAACCGGGAGATCGGATGGCTTTGAAACGCCTCGCTGCCCCAGAAGAGAAAGAGATAGTACGCTTTACGATCCTTACTGTCTGCCGACAGCAGACTGTAGGCCTGTTCCAACAGGCGCCTATTCTCTTCCTGTGAGAAGGCAGCCCTCAAGGCTTCGCCCTCTCTCACATGCGGCAACCTGCGAAAAGGGAACAAGGGATGTCCTGCCTTCGCGGCATCAGCTTCCCCAAAGCAGGCAGGCGTGTGTGCAGCTGCGTTTGCCGTGGCAAAAAGAAAGATTTTAAGTTCTGACGGGTCCTGTCTGGCGGCGAGATCCAACAGAAGAGCCCTCATGAAATTTTCCCTTTCCTGTCCCTCACCGCACACGCCCAGACCGCCCACGGCCGCAAGCCTCATCACTACAGGCACCTTTTTCAGATACTGATAGCGCTCCGTAAGACGCCTAGCCATGAGATAAAGCTCGTCTGAAAGATCCGGCGCCTCCTTCTCCTTAAGCGTCACCGGCCGGGCAGAAAGAAGCGGCCCCTCACCGAGCCGTAGGTCCATAAAGTCGTCATCAGCCTCGCGACGGTCAAACAGCGCCGGCGAGAAACGACGGATTCTTTCGGCCAGTTCCTTTGGCCCGGGATACGCCTCGTCCAGCCAGTCCGCCTCCATCCGCCGATAGCTGATGATTTCCCTTTCTTTTTCCCGAATGTAACGTTCATAATTTTCCCGCCGCAGCCGTCCTTCCTGCTTGCCCTTGCGGCGGCTCTCGGCCGTCTCGATGAGGGCCGACACCAGGCCCATCCCCGCCGAAACAGCCGCATAGAGCAGCATTTGCTCCCCGGAAAGGGCCATCACCCCGGCCATCGCCAGCAAAAGTCCGGATGAAAGATACCGGCTCAGATGACTGACTCCTGGTTCCTTCAGCGATTCCGCCGGAGGAAGTTCCAGCAAAATCGGTTCCGTTTCTGCCTTCCTGCGGATACGCGTCGTCCGAAAGGCCACCGGGTACCGCTCTCGCCCATCTCCCTCCGGAAGCGGCGTTTCCCAACTGAGCTTGCCGGAAGCCGTTTCGAAATACAGCGTGGTGCCTGAAGTGATGCCGGCTTCCTCCATCGTCAACAAGCTAAGGTCCCGTCCGGGAGCCGGCCATGAGTCCGATTCCGGAGCCGCTTTTTCATCTATTCCTTCGTCCGAATCATGGATGACGATGACCGACGGCACACCGCATAGCGCTCCCAACTTCTCCGCCAGTTCTCCCAGCGTGCCCCAGAGCGGTACCTTAAAGTCCAGGATGGAAACCTCCGGGCCAGGGTCCTCACCCGATAAAGCCGGGAGTGACCCTGTCGCTTCTTCCCGAAGGATTCTGACCTCGATACGTTCCACTCCTTTAGACATGAACTTTCGTACCTTTCAATGTCTTTAGCTCCCGTGACGCCTTCCGCCTTGATGCCTTTTGCCGGTTTTTCGCCTTCCGAAGCGCGGCGAGTGCCTCCTCGGCCGAGGAATATCGGTACCCTGGCTCCTCCATGGTGCACCGAATCAGAAATCCATCGAGCTCCCTCGAAATTTCCGGCCGCCATTCACGCACCGATACATATTTCGTTTCTTCCCGGATACCTTCTCCGAGGAGGAGTTCGCGCAGCATCATTCCGACAGAATAAAGGTCTGACTGAATGTTCCTTTTTCCTCTCATCACTTCCGGTGCGGCGTACCCTCTTGTTCCGAAAATCCCGCCTTCATGTGCAAAGGAGGCTCCGAAATCAAGCAGCATCAGCCGGCCGGTGGACGTTACCATGATATTGGAGGGCTTGAGATCTCCGTGAATGACCGGCACCGGCCTCTCCTGCAGCGTGACCAGCATTTCGAGAATCCTTTCCCCGAGCCTTACAACTTCCTCCTCTTTCAGCGACCCGGGGCCTGATTTTTCCTTTTCTTTCAACACTTCCTTCAGCGTCCTGCCATCGACAAGTTCCATGGCCATGCACAGGTACTCTCCCTCTAAAAGGGTTTCATAAACCGTCGGCACAAAGTCCTTCTGAATGCCGGTCATGACTCTGGCTTCCTCAAAAAATTCATTTACTTTAAAGCCCTTTTTAATCCAGTCATCCAACTTCACCGCCTTCAGTGCCACCCGGTATCCATGAAGACGTGCTTCATACACCGAAGCCGTGCCGCCGCGGGCAATCAGACGCCCGAGCTGATACCGCACCGGAAAGCCGGCCGGTAGGCCGAATTCCTTGCTTTTTTCTTTTTCCACAGCCACTCACGCTCCCGTGCGGATCAAAACCGCTGACAGGTTGTCCATGATGCCACGGCGAAGACTCATGTCCACCATGTTTTCAAGCATCCTCCTTAGTCCCGGGCTGCCCGCGCCGCCGAAACCGCTCAGGCCGCCTAAGCCGTTCATCCTTCCGGCTGATGGGCTCAGCGCCTCTCTGAGTTCGGCATCTGTCAGCTTTTCATAAAAGCCGTCCGTACACACCAGATACAGCCCTCCGTTGGATTTTCCCTCGAAGATTACAGGTCTTAGCCGATTGTTCCCGCCGACCGCCTGCCGTAGGATTTTCCGATCCGACAGATATTCATCCTGCGTCTCCGCCACTTCGCCTTTATACAGCTTTTCCTGGCCCAGGGTCTGGTCATGAGTCAGCTGATACAGCTGTCCGCCGGAGGCGTAGTAGATTCTGGAATCCCCCACCTGAGCAATTAAAATCCGATCACCGAAGACAAGGAGCGCACTCACCGTACTGCAGATTCGAAGGCCCGTCTGGTTTCCCTGCTCAATCAATTCCTTGTTAAGCCGCTCCAAAAGCGCTTTCCATTCCTTGCCGATGTCCTTCAGCGTGGTCCCCTCTGTGTTCCCGCCGGCCGACCGGCCGTGACCACCGGGCACCTCCGAAAAGTCGTACTGCTTCATCCATTCGTCAAAGCCGCGGGCGACGTACTCTCCGGCTCTCAGGCCGCCGAACATTCCGCCCACGCCGTCACAAACCACGGCCATGAGCACCTTCTGTCCCTTGACCCGAATCGTTCTCACCAGAACGGAGTCCTCGTTGATTCTCCGGCCGAGGCCGGAATCCGAAATCTGAGCAAAAATCGGTGCCGGCCGCGGCCCCTTCAAAAGCGATGCTCTCTTTGTTTTCGGCGCCTTCAGCGCCCTCGTTTTAACTTCATCTTCCCTTTTCTTCCGGGTTTCCACGCTCTTCCACCTCCGTTTCCACAAGCAAAAAGCTCTCGCTTCCGATGGTCAGCTTCTGACCGGCCGTCATCTCGTAATCAAGCTGCGGCTCCATGGGGCTCTCCTCCAGAGACGATCCATTCGTAGAGCTAAGATCCCGCACGAATACCTTCCCCTGTTCCAGGCGCACAAGCACATGTTTCCGGCTAATGCTCCTGTCGCCTGAAATTCCCCACCCGCCGGGCACCTGCTCGCGCCCGAGAATCATGGGCCGCTCTCCTACCGAGCGGAGCGTGCCGTCTTTCAGGCGCTTCAGCTGCCACTGAAACGCACCTTCTCTTCGGAGCGCGAGCGACGAGGTATCCTCGTCATCCGGCGTGTACAAAAGCCCGGTCACCGCCAGTTCCTCCGGAGAAAGATCATCGTGGGAGAGTGTCTTCTCTCTGGCGGAGTCTATTTGTCCGAAGCACCGGCCGCGTCGATTGCGGACAATCGCCGGTTCCAGATGCTCGACATAACCTTCCAGCGCCCAGGGATTAAAGCATGCCTGCTCCCGTAAAAAACGGTCCAGATCCCCCAGATACTGCAGGTTTTCGGTTTCCGGAGCCTTCACGCTGTACATGAGCTCGTACAGCAATCGAAATGCCTCGGGATGCTGACTTAGAGGTTCCTCCTCGCCCTCCTGCCATGCGGCCTCATGCCACACCGGCACGTACAGTAGTGCCAGCTCCTTGGTGAGTTCGTTGATGTACATCTCGTCCAGCGACCACCTTACCTGAGACAGACGAAAATCATTGCTGATAAGCCGGATTGAAGCGTCAAAGATCTGCTCAACCAACTGAAAAAAGTCATAACGGGAAATCGGTTTTTCCAGGTATTGCCGAAGCGTAATCCCCCTCGGGCCCAGAAAAAGGAGGTTGCCCTTCACTCGTTCCGGCCTCAAAAAGCCTAAAATGCGCAGATTCCGAAAGCTTTCCAGTTCGGCCTGCTGCCACTTAAGGCCCGGTGATTTGAAGACGGTCACCCGTAAATACCCATCCCTGACCTGCGCCTTGATTTTCATATTTCTGTCCTTCCGAAAATGGTGTGGGTATATGCTATCAAATGTGCAATTTTATGTCTATATCGCAGTAGGCCTAGTTTCCCGGCAACTTGACCTGCGAGGTCAAGTTTTATCCACATTATTTTGTTTATAAGCTTTTGTGAGTCAAAGGGACACCTTACGGCACTCAATTTTCGCCCCAGCCTCATGAGCGCAGTTTTGTTTTTATGCGCTATTTACTCCTGTGTGCTATAATAGAGGCACCGTTTTTTAGAGAGGAGACCAGCTATGTCAGTTCAAGATCGTTTTATAAAGTATGTCAAGATTGATACCACCTCCGATCCGGCGAGTGAGACCTTCCCGTCCGTACCGGAAAAGGAGCTTCCTTTTGCGGACATGATGGCCGACGAGCTGCGCGCTGTCGGCTTGTCTGACGTCGTCCGCGATGTTAATGGCTACGTCTATGCCACCCTTCCGGCGAATCTGCCGGCCGGTGATGACGAGAGCGCCCACCCCGTTCTCGGCCTCATTTCGCACATGGACACTGCTCCGGATGCTCCCGGCGCCGGAATCAACCCGCGCATAATCGAGGATTATGACGGTGCTCCCATTCCGCTGGGCGAGGGTCTGGTGCTGGATTCCGAAAATTTCGCGAGCCTTAAAGGTCATGTGGGCAAGAAGCTGATCGTCACCGACGGCAGCACTCTGCTCGGCGGCGATGACAAGGCGGGCGTGGCCGAGATTGTGACAGCATGTGAGTACCTGCTGGCACATCCGGAAATTCATCACGGCAAGATTCGTGTTGCCTTCACTCCTGACGAAGAAGTCGGACGCGGTGTGGATTTCTTTGATGTCCCGCTGTTCGCCGCAGATTTCGCTTACACCATGGACGGCGGCAAGTTGGGCGAGATTGAATACGAAAACTTCAACGCAGCGGCCGGTTCGGTCGACATCAAGGGCCTGTCCATTCATCCCGGTTCAGCGAAGGGTAAGATGATTTCCGCAGTCGAAGTCGCCATGGAATTCCAGAGTCTTCTGCCTGCCTTTGAAAAGCCGCAGCACACTGAGGGCTACGAGGGCTTCACGCATCTGATCAGCTGTGAAGGCACCTGCGACCGGGCCCATCTGGATTACATCATCCGGGATCACGACCATGCACTGTTCGAGAAAAAGAAGGCCTTCCTCTTCACAATCGCCGATTTTCTCAATAAAAAATACGGCGACGGAACCGTCACCGTAACGACTGCTGACAGCTATTACAACATGAAGGAAAAGGTTGAGCCTTACATGTTCCTGATTGATCTTTTGAAGGAAAGCTGCGAAGAACTGGACATCGCCCCGATTGTGCAGCCGATCCGCGGCGGCACCGACGGCGCCCGCCTGTCGTACATGGGCCTGCCCTGCCCGAACGTCGGCACCGGCGACTACAACTGCCACGGCCGCTTCGAATATGTGTGCGTCGACGAGATGGAAGGGGCTGTGAAGCTCATCGTCAAGCTGGCTGAGAAGTTCGGAAAGCTGAGCAAGTAAAGTCATCTTAAAGATAATCGAAAGGACCTCCCATCGGGAGGTCCTTTTCATTTCGTTAGGTTTTCAGTCTTTGCCGCTGGCACTCATACAGCAGCACCGAGGCGGCGATGGCGGCATTTAATGATTCCGCCTGTCCTGTCATCGGAATCAGGATGGGCAGGTCAGCCAGCGCAGCCGCCTCCGCCGTAAGGCCGTTCGCCTCGTTTCCGATCCAAAGAGCCAGAGGCGCTGTAAAATCGCATTCCGCCGGTGATTTGGTTCCGGTCAGCAGGGCTGCACAGGAAGTGATGCCGGCCTCCTTTAAAATCGGCGCCAGTGCGGCGGCGTCCTCGATGTCGGTCACCACCGGCACGTGGAAGAGCGAGCCCATGGACGAGCGCACCACCTTCGGACTGTACACATCACAGCAGCCCTTCAGGGCCACCACTGCTGTCGCGCCAAACGCGTCAGCCGAGCGAAGAATGGTCCCCAGATTGCCGGGATCCCGCAGGTTTTCGAGCACCACCAGAAGCGGAGAGCGGCCGGCGGCACGCGCCGGATTTAAAGCATCTTCTAACGTCACCTTCTTCCGGCGCACAAAGGCCGTCACGCCCTGCGGCGTCTCGGTGTCCGAAAGGCGCTTAAACAGTTCGTCCGGGACCTCATAAACAGTGGCACCGGCCAAAGCGGTGACACTCAGCTTGGCATCATCCGTCAAAAGCGTCCCCGTCTCAAAGGAATCGGCCACCCACAGAGAGTCCATCTCAAATCCGGCGGACGAGAGAAACTCCCGGATGCTGCGCAGGCCCTCCACCATGAACAGGCCTTTCTTACGGGCTTCCCGAGAATCCACACACTTTACGGCCTCCTTGTAGATTCGGTTGCCGGCACTTTCAATTCTCTTCTTCTCCAAGGGACGTCTCCTTTCTCGATGTGACCATCAGCCGCGAAGCGGCTTGTGCGAAGCGGCTTCCGTCAGCAATTTGCTGCTTGACGGCTTTCCATCGTTCTAAAAAATCAGGGCCTGCGCTATCAAGCGTAGGCCCTTTGTGATTGAAATCAGTCGTCGATGTAGGGCAGTAAAGACAGATGTCTTGCTCTCTTGATCGCGGTGGTGATGTCACGCTGATGCATGGAGCAGGTGCCGGTGATACGACGGGGAAGAATCTTGCCTCTCTCGGAAATGAACTTTCTGAGCTTGGCAACATCTTTGTAATCAATCTTTTCGTTCTTGTTGGCGCAAAACGCGCAGACCTTCTTGCGGCGACGCATCATCGGGCGTCTCTTCTGCGGTGCGCTGCTGGTAGTTTCAGGCATTGTTTTTTCCTCCTTCAATGATTCTCACGTTCTCGTGATCAGAAGGGTAAATCCTCGTCGCCTTCGACTTCACTTTCAAGCGGCATAAAGCCCTCGGACGATGCAGCGGGCTGCTCATTGTAAGCAGGAACCTGCGATGCAGGATCCGCCGGGGCTGCGGCAAAGGAAGAAGCCGGAGCTTCATAGCTCTGCTGCGGGGCTGCCGGCGCCTGAGGCGCTGCCTGCGCATAAGAATTGTTGGCATAACCGCCGTTATTGTAACCGTTGTTATAGCCACTGTTCTGCGCTGCCGGTGCAAAGTTGGAGTTGGAATTTCTGCGGCTCTCGAAAGAGGCTTTGCTCTCTCCGAAGAACTGCTCGGACACTATGACTTCCGTACTCGTGCGCTTGTTTCCGTCTTTGTCGTTGTAGCTGTTGATTCGAAGCTCGCCAACGACTGCGACCTGCATACCCTTTTTGAAATACTTGTTTGCGAACTCACCACGGTTGCCGAAGGCAACGATGTTGATGAAGTCCACATCCGGCTCACCGTCTCTCTTGTAAGAGCGGTCCACGGCCAGCGAGTAACGGCACACGGCCGTTGCCTGCGCACCGGTGGAATACCGGGTTTCGGGATCTCTGGTAAGACGTCCCATCAGGATAACTTTGTTCATAAACAAACCCCTTTCGGTTTGCGCTTTAGTCCTCTTCTCTGAGAATCAGATAGCGAAGTACGGTCTCGTTTCTTAAGCGCATCTCCTTCTCAAGCTCGACAGGCATCATCGGATCTGCCTCGACCTTGATGAAGTAGTAATACCCTTCGCTCTGCTTGCGGATCTCGTAGGCAAGCTTCTTCTTGCCCCACTCATCCACTTCAGTAACGGTTCCCTGGTACTTTTCGATGTAGCCCTTGATCAGGTCAAGCTCAGCCGCTCTCTGTTCGTCGGTAAGCTCTGCGGAAAGGACTACAGGCACTTCGTAACGGTTCATCGTTTTTACACCTCCTTTTGGTCTCGTGGCCCTCACTTTATGTGAGAGCAAGGATTCTTTCTAACTGAAAGTCCGAGAAAGGATTATAGCACAAACAAATTTCGCTTTCAAGTTTTATTTTCGGTTTCTTTCATTTTGATGGCAGTGCTTTCCGGGTCCGATGTCCCCCTTCGTTCACGCTTCCATCCCAACGAAATTTTGCCGAAGCGAAACCTCCTATTATTTATTATCTTGCCACATTTTTGAAAATCCAACGGTTGGCAAAAATTTTTTTCTGACATCAGAGGTCACTTTTCGGCAAAACTTACGTGTCATGTCAGATTTTATCCACAATCGGATGGAAATTTATCTTTCGAGGTACGCCATGAGGAGCCGGTAAGTGTTCTCCACCCCGTCCATGTGCGTACGCTCATAGCCATGAGAGTTCAGCGTCCCAGGGCCTATGCACGCGTGCCGGATGTCGTGTCCTGCGACAATGGACGTGTCACCGTCTGAGCCGTAATGCGGTGTGAACACATCCGTCACGAAGTCAACTCCGGCCTCTTCCGCCGTCTCCTGCAGCTCACGAAGGAAGCCCAGATGGTACGGATAGCGTGAATCCTTGGCAAAGAGCGACACCTTGTGCTCGTCCGAGTTCTGATCCGGTCCGACCGGCGCGATATCAATGGCCAGCACGTCCTTCACGCCCTCCGGCAGATAGCTCGTTCCATGGCCGATTTCCTCATACACCCCCCAGTAGGCAATGATCTTCCGATTCGGCACCTTGCCTTCCTTCTTCGCTTCGGAAAGCGCCTTCGCTGCCGTCATCAGAATCGCGACATTCGCCTTGTCATCGATAAAGCGGGACTTCAGATACCCGCCCGACTCGGTAAAGCGAGGCTCAAGCGCAATCAAATCGCCTGTCTCCACGCCAAGCGCGCGCGTGTCCTCGGCCGATTTCACGTTTGCGTCCAAAATCACGCAGACGTTCTTGCGAAAATCCGGCATAGCGTCGCGAAGCTCTTCTTCGCTGACGTGAATCGAGTTCGGAATCCGCGCCACCTGACCGGTGACCACACCGTTTTTGCGGGTGTGCACCCGCACGTTTTCCGTCACGCAGTAGAACGGATACAGCCCGCCCACCGGGCAAACGTTCAGCGTGCCGTCCGGATTAATCTTCCGCACCATCAGACCGATGTCGTCCAGATGCGCCGTGACCGCCAAATCGTTCCCCTCACCGCCGAGGTCCGTCAGCAGACCTCCCTTGTGCGTATGAACACTCTCGAACCCGAGCGCCGCCATCTCGGCCGCCACGTAGTTCTCGATTTCTTCATACTGACCGGTGGTGGAATCGATCGCAAGCAGTTCCTTCAACTTCTCCATAAAGTATTGCTGATCCATGCTTTTCCTCCTTTTGTGAATTCATATTACCATGTTTTTCGGACTCGCTCCATCAAGATGGGGTCCTAACAGCACACACCTTACTTCTTCCTCTGTCACCTCGACACCCGGAATTACCTCATTCGGTCCCGTCGGAAGCACGAAGCGAAGCTTGCCCTCGCGCACCTTTTTGTCTGAATGCATGACCCGAATAAGGTCATCGGCCGCAAGGCCTTCAGGAATCTCCGTCGGCAAACCGTAGGCCTTCAAAAGCGCCTCCTGCGCCTGAGCCACAGCGTCCGGAATCATCCCCTTAAAGACCGCCAACCGGCCGGCAAACACCATGCCGATGGAAACACACTCTCCATGCTGCAGGTTAAAGCCGGACAGCATCTCCACAGCGTGGCCCATGGTGTGACCGTAATTCAGAATCTGGCGAAGGCCCTTTTCTGTCTGGTCCTGCGAAACCACCTCATTTTTCACGTGGCAGTTCAGCTGGAACAACTCCTCCAGTGCCTCGGTCTTTCGCGCCGCCAGCTCCTCCCTATGTGCCTCCAAAAAGCTGATGATTTCCGGGTCGCGGATGAATCCGTGTTTGATGACCTCAGCCAAACCGGAAAAATAGTTTCGATCATCCTGCGTTTTCAAGGTCGAAACGTCCATATAGACCGCGAGAGGATGATGGAACGCCCCAATCAGGTTCTTACCGGCCGGAGTGTCCACGCCCGTCTTGCCGCCGATGGAGGAATCCGCCATGGAAAGAGTCGTTGTCGGAATCTGAATGACCGGCACGCCGCGCATGTACGTCGCTGCCGCGAAGCCCGCAACATCCCCCACAACACCGCCGCCGAGCGCCAGCACGAGGCAGTCCCGCCCGAGGCCGTGAGAAATCATCTGATCCTCCAGCGCCTCCTTGGTCGCCCGCGTTTTGTTCGCCTCACCGGCCGGAAAGCTGATGACATCCACCGGCAAGCCCTGCGCCTTAAGCGCCTTCGAAAAGGCGTCTGCCCAGAGCGGCCCGACCGTGGAATCCGTGATGATGACATACCGGCTCGCCGGCTTTTTTTCAGCCAGTTCCGCCGCCAAAAGCGCCGGCAGGTCATGGCCGATTTTCAGCGTATAGCTGACCGGCTCGGTTTTCACTGCTACGTTAATTTCCTTCATTTCTTCCCCTTTGAAAGAACCCGGTACCAAAAGGCACCGGGTCAGATGAACTTAATGATACGTCGAAACCTGACGGTTCACGGTCTCGATTTCGTAGGACGGTGCCTTGTGCATGGCCAGCGCTTCCTCGATATCGAAATCCGAATACCTCCCGTTCCGATAGGAAACCACGCGATTCGTCTCACCGGCTGCCAGAAGATCCACC
>Ga0065709_1029431_pt1 | contig 22617 bp, 11 predicted proteins | sample Hoacrofraction14_2_FD_59096 | JGI IMG/M metagenome (GOLD analysis project Ga0065709, IMG submission 59096) | Hoatzin crop microbial communities from Cojedes, Venezuela, sample from fiber fraction 14 v1 | ecosystem: Host-associated > Birds > Digestive system > Esophagus > Crop | place: Venezuela...
GCAGTTACGCATCGGACGAAGCTTCGCATTCAAATTCGTCCGATGCTGCCAGATATACTTTATTGGTACGCCCTCAGCAGCAAGTGCTTCGGGCTGTCCTGAACAGTTACCGGCCCGATTCATATCATACAGTGTGGAAGGAATACGTATATGCGCCTTGCAGAGGACACCTTGAAAAAATATGACGGCGAAATCACAGGACTGGATCTGCGAAAGCTGCTCCGGCCGCGTGCGGAGGCGGGCCGGGAGACAATGGATATGGAGCCGGCTGAAACGGCGCCGGGGGTATCGGCTGCCGGGGCGGCAGCGGTCAGAGAAAGCCTTGACTCAGCCTTGATCATCGCCGCGGAAAAAGCACGGGAAGTTCCGTGGTCGGTCATCACATCGGAAGATTATGCCCTGTTTTCCAGGACCGGAAACCGCGTGATCTACGAGGAACTGAATTTTTCCCGGCGCCGGAAGATCAACGCGTTGGTCATGGGCGAGCTGGCCGAGGGGAAGGGGCGCTTTACCGGAGCTATTTTTGACGGCTTAAAGCTGATCCTCGACGAAGCCAGCTGGTGCCTTCCGGCGCATTATCCCCTCCCGCCGGACACGACGCCCGCCCCGGCCGGGACCGCGAACAGCGTCTCTGAGGCAGACAGTCCCCGCTCGCGGGACACGGCGCCTTCCACAGTCGGGACCGGGAACAACGCCCCTGAGGCACATAATCCCCGCCCGCAGGACACGGCGCAGCGCCCGTATCCCGACCCGGAGAAGCCGATCATCGATCTCTTTGCGGCCGAGACGGGAGCGCTGACGGCCATTATTGCCTCCCTCCCGCAGCTGACCGGAGAGGGAGAGCGGGAAAGGCAGCTGAGAGCGCGCACGGATGCCGAGCTGGAAAAGAGGATCTTTGCGCCCTATCTCGGTGAACATTTCTGGTGGATGGGCAACGGCGTTGATCCGATGTGCAACTGGACCAGCTGGTGCACACAAAACATTCTGCTCGCCTTCGGGCTGCGAAAGAAAGACGATGCCGCGCTGCTGAAAAAGGTTGCAGAGAAGGCGGCCAGGAGCGTTGACTATCTCCTTGATGAATACGCTCCGGACGGCTACTGCACCGAGGGTGCCCAGTATTACGGACATGCCGGCCTCACGATCTGGGGCTGCCTGGAACTCTTGCATCAGATGACCGGTGGTGCGATGGCCGGCGGTGCGATGACCGGCGGTGCGATGACCGGTGGCGCGATGACCGGCGGCGCGATGGCGGGTGGCACGATGGCCGGCGGCGCGATGACCGGCGGTGCGATGGCCGGCAGTGCGATGACCGGTGGTGCGATGACGGAGGCTTTTGCGGACGAGCGGCTCTCCAACATTGCCGCCTATATCCGCAGGGTCTATGTCGGCGGGGACTACTATTTTAACTTTGCGGATTGCTCCGCGATCGCGGGCAGGCGCGGCGTGCGGGAGTACCTGTTCGGCCTGTGCTGCCATGACACAAAACTTGCCGCATTTGCCGTGTCCGACTACGCAAGGCAGGACATGGCGGAGCGGCTCATGCCGGAGGAGATCAATCTCTGGTACCATCTCCTGCAGGCAAAGTACCATGAGGAGATGCTTGGCGGCGTAAGCGGTCCGGGCGGGGAGAAGGAAGAGAAGGCGGAGCGGGAAAAGAAGGGGCAGAAGGAAAAGAGGGAAGAGAAGGAGACGGCGGAGCGGGAAAAGAAGGCGGAGCAGGAAAAGAAGGCGGAGCGGGAAAAGAAGGAACTGTCGGCCGGCTGCGGAACGGGCTGCGCAACGGAAGGAAAGCGTCTTGCTTTGAAACCGGATCTGTATGAGAATAGCGGCAACGACTGCTTCCCGGACGCCGGCGTGATCATCGGCCGAGACGCCCATTTTGCGCTGGCGGCGAAGGCAGGCAGCAACGGAGACAGCCACAATCACAACGATGTCGGCTCCGTCATTCTGTACGGCATGCGCGACGGAGAAGCGGTGCCGGTCCTGATCGACCTCGGTGTCGGCACGTATACGAAGAAGACCTTCTCGGCCCGGCGTTATGAGATCTGGACGATGCAGTCACAGTATCACAACCTGCCGACCTTCCATGACGGGGACCGGATGATCCAGCAGCGGGACGGTAAGGCGTATGCGGCGGCGGATATCGAGATGGATGTCACAGAAGAGCATGCGTATCTGACGTCGGACCTCGCCGGCGCCTATGACGATCCCGGCGTGCGGAAGTATGTGCGGTCTGTGAGGATGGACTGCGGCCGGGGGATCACGGTGCGGGATGAGTATGACGGAGACTATCGGTGTGTGCTGTCCCTCATGACGTACGACGAGCCGGTGATCCGCGGAAATCACATCTCGATCGCGGATGTGTGCACGATCGAGGTCACCGGCGCCGGGACGATCACGACCGAAGTCTGCCGGATTGAGGACGATCGCCTGGCGCAGGCGTGGAAGCATGACTGCCACAGGATCCTGATCGAAATGGACGGGAACATTACAGAGCTTGCTATTCATTGTCCGAAGAAGTGACACGGCAAAGCGTAACCGGCAAAGTGTAACCGGCAAAGCGTAACCGGCAAAGCGTAACCGGCAAAGCGTAACCGGCAAAGCGTAACCGGCAAAGCGCGAACCGGCAAAGTGCAACCGGCAAAGCGTGAACCGCCAAAGCGCGAACCGGCCGGGCGTGAACCGGCAAAGTTCAGATGACTGGCAGCACAGTCAGCATGGGGATAAGGAGATAAAGAATGTCTGAGAAGTGGATCAGCAGAAGGGAGATCGAGGCGTATCCGGAGCTGTCGGCGGAGGAGGCACGGCAGGTCCTCGCTGCCTGCACCGAACGGGTGGTAAAGAATCTCGATTATTACGGCGACGGATTTCCGGGCGCAGCGAGCGAGCATAATTTCTACACGCCCGGCCCGAATCTCGGCTGGACAACCGGTTTTTACACCGGCGAGATCTGGCTCGCTTACCTGTGCGAGAAAGACACAGAGAAAAAGAAACGTCTCCGGGAGGCCGGCGAGGCACAGGTGCAGTCGTTCCTGCAGCGCATCGAGAACAAGACAGACGTCGACCACCACGACATGGGCTTCCTCTACAGTCCGTCGTGCGTCATGGCGTATAAGCTGACAGGCAATGAGGAGGCCAGGCGCGCCGCGCTGCTGGCGGCGGATCAGCTGATGCGCCGCTTCCGGGAAAATGGCGAATTCCTGCAGGCGTGGGGGCAGCTCGGCGTGCCGGACAATTACCGCTTCATCATCGACTGTCTGCTCAATGTGCCGCTCCTGTTTTTCGCGGCGAGAGAGACCGGCGATGAGACGTACAGGGACATCGCGCTCCGTCATCTCCGGACGGCAAAGAGGTACTGCGTGCGCGGGGACGGCTCCACCTGGCATACCGTCTTCATGGATCCGGAGACCGGGGCCTTTGCGCGCGGCGCCACCTGCCAGGGCTACCGGGACGGCTCGGCCTGGTCGAGGGGCCAGGCGTGGGGCGTCTACGGCTTTGCGCTGGCGCTGTACATGACCGGCGATGAAGAATTTGAAGAAAAATTCAACGAAGTCACGGATTTCTTCCTGAATCATCTCCCGAAGGACCTGATCCCGTATTGGGACTTCACCTTCGGAGACGGCGACGACGAGCCGCGCGACTCGTCGAGTCTCATCGTGGCGGCGCTCGGGCTCCTGCTCATGGATCACATGGGGAAGGGCAGTTACCGGGCGACCGCATCCAGGCTTCTGAAGGCAGCGACGACGGCGTGCTTCGAGCCCGATGCTTCCCGGACCAACGGCCTGCTGCTGCACGGCACGTATTCGCACAAAAGCCCGTACAACACCTGCGATCCCTGCGGCACCGACGAGTGCGTGATCTGGGGAGATTACTTCTACATGGAGGCGCTCATGACCCTGCTGGATGATGAGTTTGTGAGCTGCTGGAGGAGATTCTGACGGTTTGAGCCCGGCGGCCGGCAGACGGACATGTTGAGTTTGTGAGCTGCCGGAGGAGATTCTGACGGTTTGAGCCCGGCGGCCGGCAGACGGACATGTTCGTTTGCGCGCTGCCGGAGAAGATCCTGCCTGTTTAAGAGCAATATATCCGGGGCAGCCCGGCGGCCGGCCTTGGCCTGCCCTGAATGAAATGGATCATGGAAGCTATAAATACGCTGTGGGAAGTTCGAAGTCCGGGGCGGCGATCTGAACCGGGGAAACAAGCGTACACAGATTATGAAGGGGGACCCGCCATACGATGTTTGAGAAAAAATTCACCGACTATGACCTCAGCCCGGTCACGGGCATGACCAGGCAGAGCTGGCTTGAAGCAGGCAAGTACCTGCTCGAGGGCGCCTTTGCGCAGATCACGAGCCCGGAGGATCCGATGATCGTTCCGCGAAGCGAATTCGATATCACCTATCCGCATAAGGATGCGACGGGTGCGAGGCTTGTCTGCGAGAAGAAGGCAGAGATCTTCGAGGGGCTTACGAGGACCTTTTTCATCGCGAGCGCGGTGATCGGGAATGAGCCGGACACAGTCGTTAACGGGATCCGTCTCAGGGACTACTATGCGCACCAGGTGCTTCGCTGCACGGATCCGGCCGATCCGCTCTATGTCGGTGACTATGATGAGCTGCAGGCGCTGAACGGCTATGCGGATCCGCACCGGGCGTACCAACAGACGGTGGAGACCGCCGCGCTGGTGATCGGACTCGACCACAGTGCCGGCGCGATCTGGAACCGGTATACAAAGGCAGAAAAAGATCAGATCGCGGCGTTCCTGGCAGGCTGGGCCGCGGCCGCGACGGTTCCGCAGAACTGGCGGTTCTTCAATTGTCTGGATCTGGCATTTCTTTATAAGTACGGCTATGAGATCGATGAGACGGTCATGGAGGAGCACGTGCAGGCTCTCGCTGCTTACTATGCCGGCGACGGATGGTACCGTGACGGGCAGAGCTTTGACTACTATTCCGAGTGGGCCTTTAACGTGTACGCGCCGCTGTGGTGCCGCTGGTACGGCTATGAGAAGATGCCGGAGACCGCGGCAGCCTTTGAAACGCATTCCCATGAAAATGCAAAGCGCTTCCCCCTTTTCTTCGACCGCGACGGCTGGACCAATATGTGGGGCCGCAGCTGTATCTACCGGAACGCGGCGACCGCGCCGCTGGCGGCCGACTTTCTGTACCGCACGCCGGCGGCGGATCCGGGCCTGGCCAGAAAGATCGTCTCCGGGTCCCTTCTGCAGTTTCTGGAACGCGATGATTTCCTCGAAAACGGCGTTCCCGCGATCGGCTTCTATGGCGCTTTCCCGCCGATGATCCAGGGCTACTCCTGCGCCGGATCGGTCTACTGGCTCGGCAAGGCCTTCCTCTGCCTTGCGCTCCCCGGGGACAGTCCGTTCTGGAGGGCGAAGGAACCGACGGACGTGCGGGGGACCTATGAAGAGATCCTGGACGGCCCCGGCCTCGCAGTCTCCGGTCACACCGGCGGCGACACGATCCTGCGCTCCGCCAAGGTCCTCAAGAGCAGTACTGACATCGAAGGCATGATGAACTATGCCAAGCTGGCCTATTCCACCAAGTTCCCGTGGGAAGCGTATCTGACACCCGGCGGTGAGACAGAGGCGCAGAGACTTGCGCAGGCGGCCGGGGGCGAGGCAGAGGCGCAGAGACTTGCGCAGGCGGCCGGGGGCGAGGCAGAGGCACAGAGACTTGCGCTGCCGGTGCAGTCGCAGATGTACAGCGTCATTCACGAGGAAACGGATGCAGACGGGCACAGCCGGCTCGTCCCGGCGCTCCACAACTTCCTGCTCTGGCACGGCCTGAAGAACGGCGTGCTGCTGCGGCGCGCGTTCTTTAACTACCGGATCGAACAGGAGATGCACTGGACAGACGCGGCCGACCTGGCTGACTTCCCGGTGCCGGGCGGGATCTTCCGCGCCGACCGGCTCCGCGTCGTCAAAAAGCCCGCCACGATCACCCTCGGCAGCTTCGGCTTCCCGGACAACGGCGCCGAGGTGTCGGAAGTGATTACAGCCGCCGTTAGCGTGCAGCCGGGAACGGACTTTACGGCGAAGGCCATCATCGTCCGGGGCCGCGACCACCGGGGCGTCCGGCGCGCCATGGCCATGACGGTATTCTTCGGCTTCGATGACCTCTTCGCGATTCGCAGCACCGGCACCAATGCCGACTCTAAGCACAGCATCATCCTCTGCGCGAAGGGCGCCTACCGGCATCTGTACGACGGCTCCGAGCCGCACATGTTCCTCTCTCAGGTGATCACGAAGGAGCTGTCAGACACGTCAGACAGTACAGACAGCGCAGACCGTGCAGGCAGTGCAGACAATACCGACAGCACCGATATTACAGACATCTTCACTGCGGACGAACTTTTCCCCGTGGCCTCGATCGAATTCGCCGACCGCTGCGGCAGCGGCGCCGGCGGAAACTGCCGGATCATCCTGAAGACCGGCGAGGTCAGGCAGATCTCCTTCGACGGTCTCGAAGGAAGGCTGATGATCTGACGCAAAGATACGGCACAGCAGCGGCTGGCCCACCCTGAATCGGTGAAGGGCCGGACGACGGCTAAAGCGCTGACGGCGCTGAACAGAACGAAAAAATCCCGGAAACGCCGAATGATCAGGCGATTTCGGGATTTTTCATGCACGTAAGCGGTGCACCGGGTGAGCCGCAAGGGTAATGCCACAGTGCCTGCCGTGTCAGGCGGGCAGACGCTGTCCCGCCCGATTTTTCAGGCAGGCTTACAGGCTCACTTAAAGAAATACTCGCTGGCCCTGTCGATTTCCGCCGAAAGCGCCTCATACACGCCGGGGAAGGTAGACATCGCCAGACCCTGAGAGGCACAGGGGATGAAGTAATGCTTGCCGCACTCCTCGCAGGCGCGGAAGACCTCCCTGTGGATGACCTCCTGCGTCCAGCCCTCGTAGTCGACCGAGGCGCTGTCGATGTCGCCCATGAACGTGATCTTGCCGCCGTACTGTTTGATGAGCTCCGGCACATTGTTGGTGGTCATGACACCCTGCCAGATATCGATGCCCATGTCGATCATGTCCGGCACCAGCGTGGCCGCGTAGCTGTCAGAGTGGTGAATGATCAGCTCGACACCGTGCGCCTTGTAGTAGCCGTAGATCTTCTCGTAAGCAGGCTTGAAGAATTCGCGGAACATATCCGGCGCGATGAACGTGCTGATCTGCGTGCCCCAGTCATCGTGATGGAAGAGAGCGTCCGGCTTCAGGTATTTGCAGACCTCCGCGGCGTAATCCAGCTCAAACTGCGTGATGCAGTCGATCAGCTCATGCATCTCATCCGGGTTCTCATAGAACGCGATCAGGCAGTTCTGGATCTCCATCAGATAATGGCACTGCTCAAAGACGCCCGGCGCGAAGAACGCAGTCACATACTGCTCGTTGCGGTCGATCTCCTCCGCCTTCCTGATAAACGGCTCCCATTCCGAGGCGTCATAGACGACCTGCGGGACCTTCACATAGCTCTTCCAGTCCTCGATATCCTTGATCACGATCTTATCCGGCGTATGCACCGGAAATGCCCCGGGCGTCCCGATCGGCCACGACCGCGTCACGCCCCAGGCATTTACCACATTCTCCTCGCCGTACTTCGGCGCCTTGTTGCGCATCCCGAACGGCGAGCCGACGATCATCCCGAAGGTCTCATACTGATTGACAAAGCGGTCCGGATTCCCGCCGCGCATGGTTTCGATGAGATTCTGACGTTTTGTAAGCATAGTGGTTATCCTCCTGTCTGTCTTGAAATCTGCTTATACGCAATAGTGGTAAATCTTCAGGCCAGCCCGCGCTCGCGCAGCTCCTTCTGGTAGCTCAGGACCTTGTCTTTCGTGATCTTAAACCCGAAGATCAGCAGCAGCGCGCCGACACCGCAGAAGATGGCCGGCACCAGGGCAAATGCGATGGTCATGCCCTGCCGGGCCGTCCCTTCCAGCTGCACCCCGCTCTGCCACCCGACCGCGGTCAGGCAGGCGGCCAGGATGGTGCCGCGCAGGAACACGGCGACCTTCAGCGGCAGGTTCTGCAGACCCATGATCCAGCCGGCGGCATTCTTGCCCGTCTTCCAGGTGGTGTAGGTCACCGTGTCGGCGTAGAGGGCCGGCGAAGCGGCGAGCGCCATGCCGTAGAAGAACTGGGCACCGGCCATCAGGCCGATGACGGCCCACGCATTTGCGTAGCACAGGTAGGCGAGGAACAGGAAGACGGCCATGCCGATGTAGGACGCGATCATGGTGGTGCGGCTCGACAGGCTGCGGGCCTCCTTAAAAATGCGGAATACAATCCGGGCTCAATCCGGCATGCAGCGTTTTGACTATCCACCTCCTTAAAAATGCGGAAAATAATCCGGGAGATTCGGATGAACATGAACCGAAGGGGCTGCACGAACCGTCTCCCGAAATCAGCGGGAACCACGTCTGTTATCTGAAAATTAAGCTAGCACAGGGGCATTTGCACGTCAACAGGACAGAATGACGATTTGGAAAGTTCCTCAATACCTGAGCAAAAACCGGTTTACGTTCCTCAAAAATGAGGATAGGATGGAAGGGGATAAGTAACTGCTGCGCGAAGCGTTCTGAACAGGTACGGAGATAAATCGAATCATCCGGCGGCGCGGGAGAGGCGAGGGAGGAGGACGGACAGATGCGGAAACATAACGATACGGGCCGGAGCGGTGAGACGCGTCCGGCGGCGGCAGCGGGGTTGCCGGTCCTGCGGCTGAGCCTGCAGATGGTCATCGATGAGCTGGAAGAAAACGGCGTGGAGACGGTGCCGTTCGGGAACTGTCAGGAGCCGCGCTTTCGGCGGGTCGAGGTGTTTGACGGTCAGACAGACATGAGAGACGATACGCTGTATTTTGTGTCCGAACGGTTCGTGTCCGGACAGTCCGCGAACGGGCCGGCCGTCTTTCCGGCGGACCGGTATGCGTATGTGACGGCGGTGAAGCCGGAGGCGCCGGCATCACGGCCCGAAGCGATGAAGCCGGGCGGGGCGGCGCCGCACCTCGTGGCGGTGAATCCGGGCGGGACGAAGCTGCTCAATCTTTTGCTTGAGACATTTTCGAAGTATCACGACTTCGAGGCGCAGCTGAACCTGCTGATCGCCTCCGGCGGGAGCCTCGACGACGTGTGCCGGCTGGCGGGGAAATTTTTCGGCAACCCGATGTACATTCACGATCAGTACTTCACGGTGATCGCGATGCCGGTGCGTGTCGTCGGGATGATCGACTTCGACGAGAATCCGGAGACGGGGCAGCTGCACATCCCGCTGAGCCTGATCGAGGATTTCAAATTCAATCAGAAATACGAGGAGACGCTGGCGCAGAAGCATGCGATGATCTGGGACACCCAGCAGTATCCGCACTGGATGCGCAGCCTGTACGTGAATCTGTGGGACGGCGAAGCCTACCGCGGACGGCTGCTGATCGACGAGCTGCAGTCGCTGCTGAAGCCGGGGCAGTTTGCGCTGGCGGATTACCTCGGGGAGTGCGTCATCCGGCAGATGCGCCTGCACGACGGGCGCACGGTGGGACACTACCGCGATCACGAGAACACGATGCTGATGCTGCTGCAGAACGGGGAAGCGCACCCGGCGGATGTGCGGGCGCTGCTCACGGCGCTGGACTGGAAGAGGGAGGATCGGTATCTGTGCCTGTGCCTGCAGAGCCAGAGCCGGGACTTTGCCATTTCCTCGGATTATATCTTCCGGAGCCATCTGATCGCGCTGTTTCCGGGAAATTTGTGCCTGTTTCCGGACCGGCAGCTGTGCCTGATCCTGAATCTGACGCAGCTGCGGGCGGAGAGCGCCGACGCGCATCACCGGATCGCGCCGCTCCTGCGGGACAGCCTGATGTACGCGGGCATGTCCGAGGCGGGCGACGGGTTTGACAGCCTGCCGAACCTGTACAGGCAGGCGCAGATCGCGCTGGACTTCATCAGCCGCTGGAAGGATGACCGCTGGGTGCTGTCGTTCGGGGAGTGTGCGCCGGCGTACCTGAGGGAGCACCTGCGGCAGACGCTGACGCCGGTGATGCCGCTGGAGTACTGGACCGCGCAGCCGATCCGCCTCCTGAAGAAGCACGACGAGGAAAATGGCAGTGACCTCCTGCGCACCCTGATGGTCTACCTGGAAAATGGCATGAGCATCCCGGAGACGTCGCGAAAGCTGATCATCCACCGCACCACGCTGCTCTACCGCCTGAAGCGCATCCGCGAGATCGCGCAGGCCGACCTCGACGACCCCCGCGTGCGGCTGTATCTGCAGCTGTCCTTCTATCTGCTGGAGCTGTAGATGTAATGTGGATTACCTGAGCCACATCTGTCGGTGGCTAAGCCGGTCTGCACCGGTCGGCTGCCAGCCGGTCCGCAGCCGTCGGAGGCTTACCCGGCCCGCGCCGCCGTTCTCCCGCAGCCTTCTGACTTCCTTAATCCGGCATCAGGAAACCTGCGCGGCACTGCAAAAAAAAAAAAAAAATTAAACGGGCGAAAACCTGCAAATTTGTCACTTTACCGCCCGATAAAGATGCATTATAATGAAACAGGGAATTAAACGGGCGAAAACAGAGAAAAATACAGAAAATCCGCCCGTTAAAGTGCCGGAGGGAGAGACCTGAAACCATGGTGGGAAGAGAAAAAGAAAAAAAGGAATTAGAAAAGCTGTACGGTTCCGGGCGGGCCGAACTCGTGGCGGTGTACGGGCGGCGCAGAGTCGGAAAGACCTATCTGGTCGATGAGGTTTTTCAAAACAGGATCACCTTCCGGCATGCAGGGCTTTCGCCGGTGGATGAGAATTCAAAAGGACTGCTGCGGGCACAGCTCAACCATTTTTATAATTCCCTCAAGCTCCATGGTATGGAGGACGGAGAGCGGCCGGATGACTGGCCGGAGGCCTTTTTGATGCTCGAGAAGCGGCTGCAGGAGCTGGATGATGGTTCCAGACAGGTTGTATTTCTGGATGAGCTGCCCTGGATGGATACGCCCAGATCCGGTTTTATCAGAGCCTTTGAAGGGTTTTGGAACACATGGGGCTGCCATCGGAAAAACCTCATGGTGATCATTTGCGGCAGCGCCAGCTCCTGGATGCTGAACGAACTGATCAATAATCACGGGGGACTGTACGGCAGAGTAACACACGAAGTGAAGCTGTCGCCATTTACCCTTGCAGAGTGTGAGAAATTTTACAAGAGCAGAAACGTCTCACTGTCCAGATACGATATCGTGCAGAGTTATATGATATTCGGAGGGATCCCCTATTATATGGGATATCTGGATGAGGAACGGAGCCTGGCCCAGAACGTGGATGCCCTGTTCTTTGCAAAAGGCGCCGTGCTCAGGCCGGAATATGACAGACTCTTCGCATCGGTATTTAAAAGACCCGAGTCCGTGAAAGCCATCACAGAGCTTCTGTATTCCAGAAATATGGGGTATACCCGGAGAGATATAGCGGAAAAACTGAATATATCGGAAGGGGGACACCTCACCAGGGACCTGAATGCGCTCATTGCCAGCGATTTCGTGATACGATATGTACCGTTCGGTATGTCCAAAAAGGAAGCGTATTATAAGCTGACCGATCCGTTCTGCTTGTTCTATCTGCACTTTGTAAAGAATCAGGCATCGGCCAATAAGCTGTTCTGGGAACAGAATGTTTCGATGCCGCTGGTTTCGGTCTGGCGGGGGTATGCCTTCGAAAATGTGTGCTTCAATCATATTGCGCAGATCAAAAAAGCGTTGGGGATCAGCGGTGTCATTTCTTCTGAATCGGCCTGGACCAGAAAAAGCGAGAATGATGAGGAGGAAGGGATGCAGATCGATCTCCTGATCGTACGGAATGATAATGTGGTCAATATGTGCGAGATGAAGTTCTACAGTGATGACTTTGCGGTCAGTCGGGAATACTACCGGACCATTCTCCGAAGAGGGGAGATGCTTTCGCGGATCATTTCACCCAAAATGTCCGTTTACAGTACCCTGATCACAACGTTCGGGCTTAAGAAAAATGAATACAGCGGAGCGTTTGTGAATACGATCACATTCGATGACCTGTTTGGATCATGACTTGCCGGCGCCGGTTGTTGTACATTCAATATAAGCAGCCAGCCGGCAGAGCGCGCACCTTGCACGATGGCTTTGATGGCTTTTTTGAAAACGGCAGCAGGAGATGAGAGACAGACCGGACAGACGCGGCGGACAGGCGCGGCGAAAAGACAGGAGGGCAGTGAGATGAAGGTAACAAAACGAACCGAAGGAAAGCGGCAGATCGTCAAGGTGGCAGGCCGCGTCGACTCGATCACGGCGCCGGCCCTGGAGCAGGAGGTCGCGGCGATCGGCAGCGAGGCGGTCACGGATGTGGATTTTGACTTCAGCGAGCTGGACTACATCTCGTCCTCCGGCCTGCGCGTGCTCGTGATGTGCCGGAAGAAATTCAGCGGCGGCCGGGTGCGGATCCTCGATGCGTCGGAGGACGTGCGGAGCATCCTGCTGATGACCGGCATGGACAGCCTCTTTGAACTGACAGAGAGTGACGCCGCGCACGCGGAAATGGCACCCGATACGCCGTCCGGCCCCCTGTCCTTCCGCGAGATCTTCCGCCGCAAGGCCGCCGCGCTGCCGGACCGCGCCGTGATGACCTTCCGCGGCGCATCGTACACCTGGGCGGCGATCGACCGCCTGTCCGACGCGCTCGCCGCGGAGATGGCCGCCGCCGGCGTCGGCCGCCTGACGCACGTGGGCATCTGCGGCCTCAACTCCGCCAACTGGATCATCGCCTTCGCGGCGGTGCAGAAGCTCGGCGGCATCGCCGTGTTCCTGAACTTCATGCTCAAACCCGCCGAGCTCGCGCAGTTCCTGCGGATCGGCGGCGTCACGTATCTCTGCGCCGGCGACATCCCCGCCATGCGGGAAGACCCGGACTACCTCCGCCAGGTCCTGAGCGACCCGGCCGCCCGGGCCGTCACCGGCGTCTGCGACATCAGCTCCCGCCGGAACTTCGCCGCGAGCGCAGTATCGCCGGCGCCGGTTGTCCTCGCGGACATCGAGGTCGACCCGGACGATCCGGCGATCATGATCTTCACCTCGGGAACCACGTCCCTCCCCAAAGGCGTCCTGTTCTCGTCCCTGCACATGATGGATGTCGCGGAGCACGCCGCGCACCTGCTGGGGCTCACCGAAGCGGACGAGATCTGCGTGGCGATCCCGCTGTTTCATATCTTCTCGGCGGTGGCGAACCTGTTCGCCGCGATCACCTCAGACAGCACGCTGCACCTGCCGGATTCGCCGCGCAGCGCGGATCTCATCGCGTGCGTCGCGCAGTATCGCTGCACGATCCTGCACGGCGTGCCGACCACGTTCCTCGCGCTGGTGAGCCACCCGGATTTCGCATCGGGCGACCTGACCAGCCTGCGCATGGGCTACGTCGGCGGCGCCCCGATCACACCGGCCCAGCTGACGAAGGTGCGTCAGGCACTGCCGGCGATGGACCTCGGCGTCGGCTACGGGATGACCGAGCTCGGGATCGCCGCAGCCACGCGCCCGCACGATACGGATGAGCACATCCTCAAGACCGTCGGGCGGCCGCTGCTGGAGAACGTGCAGGTCCATACCATTTCCCCGGAGACCGGGAGGATGTGCGCGGGCGGCGAGGAGGGCGAGCTCGTCTTCAAGTCGCGCGACCAGATGGTGTGCTACTACCGCCTGCCGATCGACCAGCAGCCGATCGACGAGGAAGGATGGCTCCACACCGGCGACTACGGCTTCGTCGATGAGGACGGCTACATCCACCTGACCGGCCGGATCAAGGACCTCATCATCCGAAATGGCGAAAACATCGCCCCGCGCGAGGTCATGGAAGCCCTCTGCCGCCACAGCGCCGTCGCGGACGCGGTGGTCGTGGGCGTCCCGTCCGACTTCCGCGGCGAGGAAGTCGGCGCCGGCCTGATCCTGCACGAGGGCGCCGAAGTGAGCGACGACGAGCTGCGCGCCTTCCTGAAGGACAAGCTCAGCGATTTCAAGATCCCGGTCGTCTTCGCCCGCTACGAAGCCTGGCCCCTTCTGCCCAATGGCAAGCCCGACATGCGCCGCCTGAAGACCGAGATCGCCGCCGCTTTCACCGCGCAGGAGAGCAGGGTGTAATTCGGGACGGTTTCTGATAAAATGGAAATTGCCACAGCGAATTTCAGCGAGGTACTGTGCATGAAGGGAAAACGTTACGGAAAACCGGCCGCGGCGGCGCTGGCGGCGTTTGCGGTCTGCCTGCTCGTCTGCCTGGCCCTGTTCGGGCGGGTCACGGAGAAGGAGACGGCCGCGCGCCGGAGCGAGACAGCGTATCTGGCCGCGAACAAGATCCTCACGATGGAGAAGACCTTCGAGGAGTATGAGCAGATCCCGCAGGTGTGGTCCGGCGTGGTGCTGGCGCACGGCGGCGAGGTCGATGACTTCGAGGAGATCTCGCAGCAGCTCTATGAGAAGAACCCGACCATCAACGCGATCCAGCTCTCGCCGGACGGCGTGGTCACCTACAGCTATCCCAGGAACAACGACATCATCGGGCATGACCTGTTCGCGAGCGAGAAGGATCACGCAGAAGCCGAGGAGGCGCGCGACAGCGGCGAGTTCGTGATCACCGGCCCGATCGATCTGGTGCAGGGCGGCCGCGGCGTGATCATCCGTTACCCGATCACCCTCGACGGCGAATTCTGGGGCTTCTCCACGATCGTCCTGAACGCCCCCGAGATCTTCGAGGACGTCGGGCTGGAGGACCTGACCGGAGAAGGATATCTCTGGCGGCTGATAAGGGAAGACAGCGAAGCCGCGCAGGCGGCCGGCGGCAGCGGGAGCACGGAGGCGGATGGCGGCGCCGCCGCACAGGCGGCCGGCGGCGAAGCCGTGCAGATCGCCGGCAGCGACGAGGCACCGACGGATCCGGTTGCCTGCAGCACGGTCATCGGCCGCCGGACCTGGACGCTGGAGATCGCGCCGGCTTCCGGCTGGACGGACACGGCATCGCAGACGTGGCGCCGCGTGATAGCGGTCCTCATCAGCGCCCTGGCGGCGGCCGGCGCCTTCCTGATCATGATGCTGATCCGGCGCAACAAAGAGCTCGAGAACATGCGCAGCGACATGACGATCCAGATCCGGGCCCTGGCCGCGTCCGAGAAAGCCAACCGGATGCAGACCAGGGCACTGGAAGTGTCGAAGAAGGCCAACGAGATGCAGGCCGAGGCGCTCGCTGCCTCGAAGCGCGCGAACGAAGCGCAGCTCGAGGCCCTGGAGACCGCCCGGCGCGAGAACGTCCGGCAGGCCGCGAAGCTGGAGGCTTCAGAGGCGGCCAACCGGGCCAAGACCGAATTCATTTCCAGGATCAGCCACGACATCCGGACGCCGATCGGCGCCATCAAGAACCTGACCGAATTCGCGCTGGAGGACCTGGACGATAAGGAGAAGCTGAAGGAGGACCTCGAGAAGATCGAGACCTCCAACAAGTTCCTGCTCTCGCTGATCAACGACGTGCTCGACATCTCGCGGGTCGACAGCGGCAAGATCGAGCTTACGCCCGAGCCGTACCCGTACGCCGAGTACGCCGCGAACATCCGGAACATCCTCGGCCCGATGTGCGCCGAGAAGGACATTCACTATGAGATGTCGGAGGAGGGCGGCGCCGCCGGCGTGATCGTGGCCGACAAGGTGCGGATCAACCAGATCGTGCTGAACCTGCTCTCGAACGCGGTGAAATATACGCCGGCGGGCGGAAAGGTGCGCTATATCTCCCGGAGCCGGGATCTGCCGGACGGGAAAGTGCGGTATGCATTTTCCATTGAGGACACGGGCATCGGCATGAGCGAGGAGTTCCAGCAGACGATGTTCGAGGAATTCTCGCAGGAGTACAGCAATCCGCTGCGGCAGCAGGGGACGACCGGCACGGGGCTCGGGCTGTCCATCGTGAAGCGCATGATCGACCTGATGGGCGGCACGATCGAGGTGAAAAGCGCGGTGGGGAAGGGCACGGCGGTGTCCGTGGAGATCGACTTCCCGGATGCGCTGCGCGACGAGCGCTATAAGGAACAGCTGGAGAGCGCCGTGCAGGCGGACGGGACGAAGGCGCACTTCGCCGGCCATATCCTCGTCGTCGAGGACAATGTGATCAACCAGGCCATCGCGCTGCGGATCTTCGAGGAGTGCGGCCTGAGCGCGGACCTCGCGGTCGACGGGCGGGACGGTCTCGGGAAGTTCACCTCCATGCCGCCGGGCACGTACGACGCGATCTTCATGGACATCCAGATGCCGAACATGAACGGCTACGAGGCCACGAAGGCGATCCGCGCCCTGGCCGGCGAGGAGGCCCGCACGATCCCGATCATCGCGATGACCGCCGACGCCTTCGAGGAAGCGCTGCGCAAGGCCGAGGAGGCCGGCATGAACGACTTCGTCACCAAGCCGCTCAGCGTGGATTATATTCAGCAGGTGCTGATCAAGTACGGTCTGCGGGACGGGTGAGCCCCGGCTTCTGCGTACCTGCCTTCAGCGCTGTTGTGCCGGGGCGCCGGCCCGCAGAGAGCACAGCGCCGCCCCGGAGAGTGAGCGATATCGGCAGTTTCACGGAGCCGGTCCCCGGGGCCGGCTTCTTTTTGAGTGGCGCGGCGGTGGGCTGCGTGCTACAATAACAGATGTTCTGTCTGATCAGGCAGCCCGAAGCACTTGCTGCTGAGGGCGTACCGATAAAGTATATTTGGCAGCATCGGACGGATTTGAATGCGAAGCTTCGTCCGATGCGTAACTGCTCAGCGAAGTGTTCTGAACAGTTACGATGTTCTTTCGCCCGCGCGGCAGCGCGACACGGCGAAAGCAGATGAACACAGACGAAAATGCCGGCGGCACAGCCGGGAAAGGAACAGTATGAGCGGATTTTTTGCGACGGCGCTGAAGGAAGACTGCATCTTCGACCTCTTTTTCGGAACGGACTACCATTCCCACCTGGGCACACGCCGCGCAGGCATGGCGGTGTACGATAAGGAGACCGGCTTCGAGCGGGCGATCCACAGCATCGAGAACAGCCCGTTCCGGACGAAATTCGACGACGAGCTCACGAAGATGCCCGGCAACATGGGCATCGGCATCATCTCCGACTACGAGCCGCAGCCGCTGCTGGTGCGCTCGCACCACGGCACCTACACGATCCTGACGGTGAGCCGCATCTGCAACCAGGAAGAACTGATCAGGCAGCGGCTCAGCAAGTCCTCTATCCATTTCATGGAGATGACGAACGGCGAGATCAACAGCACCGAGCTGGTGGCCTCGCTCATCAATGAGAAGGACAACCTGATCGACGGCATCCGCTACGCGCAGGAGCAGGTGGAAGGGTCCCTGACGCTGGCCATCCTCACGCCGCGCGGCATCTACCTCGCGCGCGACAAGATGGGCCGCACCCCGGTGGTGCTCGGCCGCAAGGACAGCGGCTACTGCGCCTGCTTCGAGTCCTTCGCCTACACGAACCTGGGCTACGAGGACTACCGCGAGCTGGGCCCGGGCGAGATCGCGATCATGACGCCGGAGGAAGTCGTCACGCTCTCAAAGCCCGGCGACAAAATGCGCATCTGCACCTTCCTCTGGGTCTACTACGGCTACCCGGCCTCGGCCTACGAGGGCGCCTCGGTCGAGGGCATGCGCGTGCGCTGCGGCGCGGCGATGGCCCGGCAGGACGCCATGACGAAGGACGACGTCGACTGCGCGGCGGGCGTGCCGGACTCCGGCACGGCGCACGCGGTGGGCTACGCCAATGAATCCGGCGTGCCGTTCTCGCGGCCGCTCATCAAGTACACGCCCACCTGGCCGCGCTCGTTCATGCCGACGATCCAGGAGAAGCGCGACCTTATCGCGCGCATGAAGCTGATCCCGGTCTACGAGCTGATCGAGGGCCGGCGGATCCTGCTGATCGACGATTCCATCGTGCGCGGCACGCAGCTGCGCGAGACCACGGAATTCCTGTTCGCGCACGGCGCCAAAGAGGTGCACGTGCGGCCCGCGTGTCCGCCGCTGCTCTTCGGCTGCAAATACCTGAACTTCTCCCGCTCCACCTCGGAGCTCGAGCTCATCGCGCGGCGCGTGGTGGCGGAGGAGGAAGGCGGCGAGGTCGAGCGCACGATCCTCGACGACTACGCGAACCCGGATTCGGACCGCTACGCGCGGATGGTGAAGAAGATCGGGGAGAAGATGGGCTTCACGTCCCTGAACTACAACCGGCTCGACGACATGCTCGACGCCGTCGGCATCCCGCGCGAGAATCTCTGCACCTACTGCTGGAACGGCGTGGAGTAACGCAAACAGAGAGATATCCCCGCGCGCGGCGGGAACCCCTGACGGGAAGCGAAGAGGATCAGAGCGTCAACGAGATATCCCCGCGCGCGGAGGAACCCGGAACCCGGCGGCGGTCGGTCCGGAGGAGGAGTAAGAGCACCATGACAGAATATGACAACACAGAAGCCTGGTTTTCCATTTACTCGGTGGATCTCACCAGCGGCGCTTACGAGGCAATCCTGAAGAATCCGATCTACTGCAGCCAGGTCCCCGACAGCGGCGACTGGGCGCAGCTGTGCCGGCAGTACGCGGACGCGTCCGTGATCCCGGAGGACCGGGAGCGCTTCCTGGAGGAAACCTCGCTGGATACGATCCGCAGCCGGCTCACGGAGGCGGACAGCGTCAGCAGCATCGAATACCGGCGGCAGGCGCCGGAGAGGCCCGTCACCTGGTGCCGGGCTGCGGCGGCCGCGGTACAGCCCGACGATCAGGGGCGGCCGACCCGGTTTGTCCTGACCATGTCGGACATCACCGCAGCGAAGGAGCTCGCGCGCGTACGGGACATGTATGAGTTCTCCATTTCCGGGGTGGACGTCTTCCTGTGGGAACTGGACCTCGTCAAGGACCAGATCACGTTCGCGGGCAATCCCTTCACCATCAAGCGCAAGAAGGAGATCGGCTACCCGGACGTCGTGCCGAACGCGTCGAAGTACATCCTGCTCAATGTCATGCCCGAGAGCGTGGAGACCATGAAGCAGATCTTCGCGGACATCCACGCCGGGAAGGAGTACGCCGGCGGCGACATCCATTTCCGGGCGGGCGGCGACGCGGGGTACACGATCTGCCGGATCGCCTACCGCGTCGTGAAGGATGAGAACGGCACCCCGGTCAAGGCCTACGGCAGCGAGCAGAACATCACGGACCTCGTGCTGAGCCGGAACAATTACGAGAAAGAGACGGCGCGCTTTGCGGGCAGCGTGGAGAACTGCGTCTTCAAGGCGCAGGTGAACCTGACGCGCAACCGCGTGAGCGCGGCCGAGCCGGATCTGTTCGGCCTGATGGAGGCGGATTCCTACGACAGGGTGCTGGAGAAGCCGTACTTTGCACAGACGCGGACCGACGGCGGCGCGGTGCTCTCGCAGATCCTCGAGCGGGGCGCGCTGATCCGCGACTATACGAACGGTGAGCGGCAGAAGCTCCTGCACTATCAGTACCCGGGCAATCGCTGGAAATGGATAAGTGTGGAGATCGATCTGGTCCAGAACCCTGCGACGAGCGACGTCGAGATGTTCATGTACTGCCTCGATGCGACGCGCGAGCGGATCCAGGAGATGACGGTGGGGAGACTGACGGATCTCGTCTATGACCATATCGGCATTGTTCGCATTTCCGATGGTTCGTACATGATGCAGAGCGCGGAGGGCCTCACGGAGTATAACGCGGCGCGGTCCTATTCCGAGCGCGTCGCGGAGCTGGCGGAGCATGTGCCGGCGGATCAGAAGGAAGCGACGCTCGCGGCCTTTGATTTCGGCCTGATCGCGCAGGAGATTGAGAAGAACGGCATCTGTATCATCAACACCGAGGAGATTCAGGAAGACGGCTCCACCCGGTACAAGATGCGCCAGATCGCCTGGCTCGACGACGGGAAGGAGCTGCTGCTGGTCTGCGTGTCCGATGTGACCACGGAGGTCACGGAGTCGCTGCGCCGGCAGGAGGAAGTCAACGGGAAACTGCGCGACGCCCTGATGGCGGCGGAGTCCGCCAACGCGGCGAAGAGTGAATTCCTCTCGCGCATGAGTCACGACATCCGCACGCCGATGAACGCGATCCTCGGCTTCTCGGCCCTGTTGCTGCGCGATCCGGGCGACCCGGCGCGGGTGGCGGACCAGGCGCGGAAGATCCTCTCGTCCGGCAATCATCTGCTGGGCCTGATCAACGACGTGCTCGACATGAGCAAGATCGAGACCGGCAAGTTCGAGATCGCCTCGCATGAGTTCCGGATGGCGGAGATGCTCGCGATGATCGACGAGATCATCCGCCCCCAGACGGAGAAGCGGCAGCAGCAGTTTGATCTGTATGTCGAGAATCTGAAACACGAGGACTTCGTGTCGGATGAGCAGCGGCTGCAGCAGATCCTGTTCAACATCCTGTCCAACGCGGTCAAGTATACGCAGGAGGGCGGGAAGATCACGCTGCGCGTCCGCGGCCTGCCGGAGGCTTCCGGGCGCTTTGAGACGGTCGCCTTCGAGGTGAGCGACAACGGGCGCGGCATGACGGAGGAATACCAGAAGGTGATCTTCGAGGCCTTCAGCCGCGAGCAGCTCGCCGGCCAGGAGCAGGCGCAGGGCACCGGCCTCGGGATGGCGATCACGAGCAACCTGGTCCACATGATGGGCGGGACCATCGAGGTGAAGAGCCGTCTCGGCGAGGGCAGCACGTTCACGGTCATGCTGCCGATGATGGTGCCGGACCGCGACCGGGACGACGCCTTCTGGCGCGATCATGATCTGACGCACATGCTCGTCGTGGACGACGAGGAGGAGGTCTGCCGGAATGTGATGAGCGCCATGGCGGGGACCGGCGTGCACATGGAGTACGCGCTCGACGGGGCGACGTCGGTGACGATGCTGACGGACGCGGCCCGGCAGGGCGATGACTTCGACATCGTGCTGCTCGACTGGAAGATGCCCGGCATGGACGGCGTCGAGACCGCGCGGGCGATCCGCCGCTCCCTGCCGCCGGAGGTGCTGATCATCATCCTCACCGCCTACGACTATTCGGCGATCGAGGACGAGGCCCGGGCGGCGGGCGTGGACGCGTTCATGCCCAAGCCGTTCTTCCTGCAGAGCCTCGAGCGGGCGGTCCTCGAAACCGGCCGCTGCGGGGACACCGGAAATGGCATGGACGATGACTTCGCCGGGGAATTCGATGCGTCCGCTTTCGGCCCCGGCGGGGCCGGGTACGCCGGGGCGGCCGGAGCCGGGGCGGCCGGAGCCGGGGCGGCCGGAGCCGGAGCAGCCGGAGCCGGAGCAGCCGGAGCCGGAGCAGCCGGAGCCGGAGCCCGAGCCGGAGTCAGGGCCGGAACCAGGGCCGGAACCAGGGCCGGAGACGGGGCTGACCGGGAGGCCGGCGGGGAGCTGGCCGGCATGCATGTTCTCGCCGCCGAGGACAACGCGCTGAATGCGGAGGTCCTCACGGAGATCCTGAAGCTGAGCGGGGTGACCGTCGTGGTGAAGCCCAACGGCCGCGAGGCCGCCTGGGAATTCCTCGCTTCGCCCGTCGGCACCTACGACATGATCCTGATGGATGTCCAGATGCCGGTCATGAACGGCTACGAGGCCACCCGCCTGATCCGCGCCGCCGCAAAGGAGGACACGGCTGCCGCGGCGGCAGGCGCTTCTTCGGATCGGGCCGGCGCGGCAGCAGGGACTTCTTCGGATCGGGCCGGCGCACAGGCCGGCGCGGCAGCAGGGGCTTCTTCGGATCAGGCCGGCGCACAGGCCGGCGCGGGCGGCAGCCTCAGCGAGGCCAAGCGCGCCGAGGCGGCATCCATCCCGATCATCGCGATGACTGCCAACGCGTTCTCGGACGATGTCCAGCGGACCCTCACCGCCGGCATGAACGCGCACGTCGCCAAGCCGGTGGACGTGGCCGTGCTGAAGAAGACACTCGCCGCCCTGCGCGGCCGCGGTTAAGCGGAAACGTGCGCTAAATTTCATTGCGGCCAGGCCGCGGGATATGTTATTCTGTTGACAGACAGAACAGCAGATCCCGCGGCTTTTTTCTGAAAGCTTTTTTTGCGGGCGCCGGGGGCAGGAATCCCCCCCCCGCCCGGCTGCGGGAGGACCGGAGGGGGACTCGGTGAACAGGGCATCGGCACGATGCCGGCAGGGGCAGTGATGGAAGGCAGGGGAAGGGCCGGAGACCGGCGGCCGGCCGCGCAGGAATACGGCATGGCAATCGCCATACGGCAAACGAAGAACCGGCGCCGAAAGACACGCCCGAAGGAGACCACAGTATGACGAAGAAAACGAAACGATGGATGGTGGCGGCGCTCAGTCTCGCGCTGGGCGCGGGACTTCTGACCGGCTGCGGCGGCGCAGGGAACGGCAGCGGAAGCAGTGCAGGCAGCAGTAAGGCAGGCAGCAGCGCAGACAGCAGCAGCGCGGACAGCGGCGACAGCAGCGCAGACAGCAGCAGCGCGGACAGCGGTGACAGCAGCGCAGACAGCAGCAGTGCGGACAGTGGCGACAGCAGCGCAGACAGCAGCACGGCAGACAGCAGCGCAGACAGCAGCACGGCAGACAGC
>Ga0065709_1029432_pt1 | contig 22583 bp, 13 predicted proteins | sample Hoacrofraction14_2_FD_59096 | JGI IMG/M metagenome (GOLD analysis project Ga0065709, IMG submission 59096) | Hoatzin crop microbial communities from Cojedes, Venezuela, sample from fiber fraction 14 v1 | ecosystem: Host-associated > Birds > Digestive system > Esophagus > Crop | place: Venezuela...
CACGCAGCCAATCGCCAGCACCACCGTGAACCACTGCGAAAGCCCGAAGTAGCGCACCAGCAGTGCCCACAGCGCAATGGCGAACGGCACCACCACAATCTCCGCCCAAATGTAATTGCGCACCCACTTGAAACGGTCGCGCATCGACGCCCGCATCAATTTATCGTTCACCAGCGCCTGCTGGTCCAGCTCCGCCTTCAGCATGCTCAGCTGACTGCGCATCTGCTCCAGCTCACTGCTATTCTGATTCTGTTCCATCTTTTCCATCGTTTTTCCGTTTTTCGTTCCTAAAATAAAGAAAACCAATCATTTAAGCACCGCCGCAGGTCAACTCATCTGCTTCAGTTGCTCGCGGATTCGCACCAGCCTCACCGACACATTCTTCGCGCTGATGCCCACGATTTGCCCAATCTCCTCATAGCTCATGTCCTCCAGCCAGAGCAAGACAATGGCGCGGTCGAACGGCTTGAGCCGCCCAATGCGCTCGTGCAGCATATTCACCTGGCGCCCCTCCTCGCCCTGCGGCTCAAAGAGATTGATGTCAATGCTCGGCCTCACCGCCGCTTGCCGCTTCGCCTTGCGGTCCATGGAGATGCAAGTGTTCAGGCAAACCCGATAGACCCACGTCTTAGCCGAGCTGCGCCCTTCAAAGCTGTCGAACCCCTTCCACAGGTTCATGAGCGACTCCTGAAACAGGTCCGCCACCTCGTCCTCGTCGCTCGAGAACATGTAGCAGACCGCATAGATGGTGCTTTTCTGCTCCTGCACCAGCCGCTCAAAATTCTTTTCTTTCTCGTTCATGCCATGCTTTCTTCTTTGTTTGCGAACCTTTGACGCCCGCAATGCGGAAAAAACTACACAAAAGTACAACTTTTTTTCCATTCCGCCCCACTTTTTCGCAAAAAGAGGCAAAAACGCGGGCGCAAAACTTCGCCTTGCTGGCAACATTTTTCTGCGATTCTGGCAAGAAAATTTTTAGGTTGTGGAAAGAATTTTTTTAGGTCGCAGCAAGAAAATTTTAGGCCGTAGCAAGAAAAATTTTAGGCCGTGGCAAGAAAATTTTTAGGCTGTGGAAAGAAAGTCCTTCGTCGTTGGCAAGAAAACGGAACGCACGCGGGCGCAAAACTGCTCCATCGTTTTACCAAAACACCCCCACCCTTTCCGCAAAAATCCGCCCCTGCCAGCCAAAAATCCTTACAATCCGTAAGCAAATTCGCGGCACGGCGCACTTCTCAGCCCAGAAAACCCAGCAACCACCGCCATTTGCGGCCGCTTACAACCGCAACACCACCCCAACCGCCGAAGTGACTGCAGAAAACGAACGCCTTCGTTTTTGAAAAAGAAGCCCTTCGTTTTCGAAAAAGAAGCCCTTCGTTTTGCAAAACGATGCCCTTCTTTTTCCAAAACCATCCCCAACCCCCAAAATCTGCTCCGCACCCCTCCCACCCCTCCGCCCCCAACTTTCAATTTGAAACCCACCCTTTCGGCAAAGTTCCTTCGCAAATTTTGAGGCAAGAACCGAACCGTTTTTCTGCATTTTGTTCGACACCAGCAAACAAAATCATACATTTTTGTTCGGTGGCAGCGAACAAATTTAGGCTATTTTGTTCGGCGGCAGCGAACAGAATGGGTGTTTTGGGCGTTTTTTGATGGGGAGGAAGGAACCCATGGCTGGGCAGAAAAGATTTTTGCGAGGCGATGGAAAGGGCGTTCCCTCGCGCGCGCGTATTATATATAATGTAGAGCGGGCAGTGGGGATTGAGAAATGGGGGCGTGAAAATATTGGCGGGAAATTTTGGCGTTTCAGTTAAAAGTTGTAAATTTGCAAAGTCAAACGGTGTCGCGGCCGTGCTGAAGTCAGTGCGGCGGCGATGAAAAGGGAATCAGGTGCAAGTCCTGAGCAGTCCAGCTGCTGTATTCCGCTTAGAAAGAATCCGTCGGGCAAATGTCACTGAGCCGTGTGTTGGGCTTGGGAAGACGCCTGGGGAGTGTTGCGGAGAGCCAGAAGACCTGCCGATTTGATTTGAACCTTGCAAGAGCCTCTTGGGTTAGGCTTCAGGGAACGATGTTCAAGAGAATAGTGATGACATTGGCTGTGTGCCTGTGCTGCCATGCGCTTTGGGCGCAGCAGCAGGCTGGCGACACCATTTCGGGCAAGACGCATGGGCTTGGCGAAGTGGAGGTCAGCGCTCGTCGTGCGTCGGAGAGCGTGGTGGCGAGCAAGCCGGTGCAGCAGATGTCGCAGCAGGAGATTGAGCTGCTCGGGCTGGAGAATCTGGCGGACGCGGTGAAGAAATTCGCTGGTGTGAACGTGAGGGACTACGGCGGCCTGGGCGGCATGAAGACGGTGAGCATCAGGAATTTGGGCGCTCACCACACGGGCGTGACCTACGACGGCATTGCCATTGGCAACACGCAGGCGGGGCAGGTGGACATCGGGCGCTTTGGGCTGGAGAATGTGGAGCTTGTCTCGCTCAATGTGGGCGATGCGAACGACTGGCTGCAGGCGGCGCGGAGCTATGCTTCGGCCGGCGTGCTGGGCATGACGACGGAGCGGCCGCGGCTGTCGGCAGAGAAACCGTGGATGGCGCGGGTGCGGGTGAGCGTGGGCCAGTGGGGCTACGTGAAGCCTTCGCTGGCGCTGTGGAGCCGGCTTGGCGAGCGCACGCTGGTGGGGCTGAATGGTTCGTTCCTGCACAGCGACGGCGGCTATCCGTTCACGCTGACGAATGCGTCGGTGAAGACTGACGAGAAGCGGCAGAACACGGACATGGAGGCTTGGCAGGGCGAGGCGAATGTGATGCACACGTTTGCCGACAGCAGCAGCCTCGACATGAAGGCCTACTGGCACTACAGCGAGCGCGGCCTGCCGGGCAGCGTGATTCTCTATGCAAGCCACAGCGACGAACGGATGTGGGACGAAGACGTTTTCGCACAAGCCACTTACCGCCGCAGTTTCGGCGAGAAATGGCAGTTGGTGGGCCGCGCGAAGTTCACCCATTCGTGGACGCGCTACGAAGACCCCGGCACGGAAATGACGGGCGGCACCCGCATCGACGTGGACCGGCAGGACGAGTGGTACGGTTCGGCGGTGCTGGGCTGGATGCCGCTGAAGGGACTGAAGGTGTCGCTTGCGCAGGACATTATCTACAATACGCTCCGCTCGAATATTCCCATTTACAACAACACGGGTTACCCCTACCCCAAGCGCCTGACGTCGCTCACGGCGCTGTCGGCCAACTATTCGTGGCAGCGGCTGAAGGCCAGCGCGAATGTGGTGGCGACCTACGCCAAGGAGCGTGTGGAGACCATGGACGACCCTGACGACCGCAAGCAACTGTCGCCCACGGCGTCGCTGTCGTACCGCCTGCTGAACGACGAGTCGCTCTACCTGCGCGCCATGATGAAATCGACGTTCCGCCTGCCCACCTTCAACGACCTCTACTACCGCCGCATGGGCAACCCGCTGCTGCGGCCAGAGAAAGCGCGGATGTTCGACCTTGGCGTGACGTGGCACCGCAACTACAGCGGCGTGCTGCGCTACGTGAGCGTGACGCTCGACGGCTACTACAACCACGTGCACGACAAGATTGTGGCGTTTCCCAGCACCTACATTTGGCGCATGGTGAACTACGGCAAGGTGCACATCTGGGGCGCTGAGGCCACGGCGGCGGCCGAAATGGCGCTGGCGCGGAGGGTGAACCTCACGGCCTGCCTCGCCTATTCCTACCAAAGCGCGAAGAACATGACCGACCCACAGACGCAACTCTACAAGCAGCAACTGCCCTACACGCCTTGGCACAACGGCAACCTGGCGCTGACGCTGACCAATCCGTGGGTGAACGTGGGCTACAACATCACGTTCTGCGGCAAGCGCTACAGCATGGATCAGAACAAGCCGGAGTATAAAATCGACGCCTACTGGCTGCACGACCTGACGCTCTCGCACGAGTTTGCGCTGCGCAGCATGCGCCTCGGCGTGAGCCTCGCCGCCATGAACCTGTTTGACGAGCAGTATGACATTATTAAATACTACCCCATGCCTGGTCGGTCGTTCCGCCTGACCGCCACGCTGCATCTCTGATTCTTTTCATTTCAAAAACAAATAATCACTAAAAACACAAACGACATGAAACTCAGAAGCATTCTTCTCAGCGCCGCATGCGCACTGGCACTCACTGCCACCTTCACTTCGTGCTCCGACGACGATGACGACGACAGCTGGAAAAAAGGCGCCGTCGTTGAACTCAACGACACCCGCGCGTTCCTCCTCAACGAAGGCAAGTGGGGCAGCAACAACGCCAGCCTCATCTACTTTGACTACACCACCAACACGGTGACCAACACCAGCTGCATCTTCACGCAGCAGAACGGCTACACCCTGGGCGACGTGGGCAACGACATCATCGCTCACAAGGGCAAAGTGTTCATCGCAGTCTATAACTCCAACTACATCACGATGCTCAACGGCAGCGGCGTGGAACTGGCACGCCTGTCGTTTGAGGACACTGGCCTGGGCCAGGTGCGCGACATTGCCGCCGACGGCAACTACCTGTACGTGAGCTCCTACAACGGTTTCCTGAGCAAGGTGCGCTTCACCAACGACAGCCTCTACATCGTGAAGAGCGTGGAAGTGGGCAGCCGTCCAGAGAGCGTGGCCATCTGCTACGGCAACGTTTACACCGCACTGGGCGTGAAGTCGGTGGATTTGAACTACAAATACACCTACGACAGCCGCGTGGCCATGGTGAAACTGAGCGACTTTGAGAAGGACAACGCCGAGGTTTCCTACATCGACGTGATGGTGAACCCCGACAACCTCGTGGCAGAAGACGGACACCTCTACGTGGAGGGCTACGGCGAATATGACGCTTACTGGAACTGCGACTATCCGTGGGGCGAAATCAGCAAGGACGGCACTTACACCGAAATCGGCAACGCACACGTCATCTCCGGCGGCGACGACAAAGTGTACACCGCGCTCAGCAAGACCGACTGGACTGTTGGAACCACCGTCACCACCCTCACTGTCTACGACGTGGAGAACGGCACGAGCGACACAAGTTACTTCAAGAACGTTCCTTCCGTGCTTGCCACCAGCAGCATCTACAGCATCAGCGTGAACCCCTACACCGACTACGTTTACGTGACGACCTCGAGCTACAGCGCCGACGGCTATGTCTATGTATTCGACGACAACGGCAACTACGTGACGTCGTTCTCCTCCTACGGCATCAACCCCACGGGCATTGCCTTCCTGAAGAACTAAAACCAACACAAGCAAAAACGCTGTTTGAAGCGTGAAACAGACTCTTTTATTCATTTCATTTCTCGCGCTGTCGCTCCTCGGCTGCAACCGCTCCCAGCAGTTGCAGCAAGAGGGCGACAGCCTTTTTTTGGCCTACGCCGAGAACATTGCCATCGTCCGCCACGACGGCTACACGCAGGTGGACCTGCTCGACCCCTGGCACGCGGGGCAGACGCTCCACCGCTATCTGCTCGTGCCGCGCGAGGCAGCGATGCCCAGCGGGCTGCCCGAAGGCACCGTGCTGCGCACCCCTTTGCGCCGCGCCGTCATTTCCACGACCGTCCACGCCAGCCTCATCCACGACCTGGGGCAGACAGCGGCAATCGTTGGCGTGTGCGAGCCGAAGTACGTGAAGAACCCCACGCTCAAAGCCCTGTGCCAGAGCGGAAAAATCGTGGACTGCGGCAGCGGCCTTGCGCCCGACATTGAGCGCATCGTCAGCACCCAGCCCGAGGCCCTTTTCCTCAGTCCCTTCGAAAACTCCGGCGGCTACGGCAAGCTGGAGCGCATCGGCATCCCCATCGTGGAGTGCGCCGACTACATGGAGACGTCTGCCCTTGGCCGCGCCGAGTGGATGCGGTTCTACGCCATGCTCTTCGGCGCCGACGCCCAGGCCGACAGTCTTTTCGCGCTCATGCAGGCCAACTACGACAGCATCCGCACGGAGGCCGCGAAGCAGACTGCCAAGAAGCCGCGCGTGATGATGGACAAAATCACGGGCGCCGTGTGGTACGTGCCGGGCGGCGTGAGCACCATGGCGCAACTGATGCGCGACGCCGGCGGCCAATACGTCTTCGCCAGCGACACCCACAGCGGCAGCGTGCCCCTTTCGTTCGAAACCGTGCTCGCCGAAGCCCAGGACGCCGACGTCTGGCTGGTGCGCACGCAGGGCGAAACCGACCTGCTGGCCGAGAAGCAGGGCTACAGCCAATTCCGCGCCTGGCAGCAGAAAAACGTGTGGACCTGCGACGTTTCCACCTCCAATTTCTACGAGGAAACGCCCTTCCGTCCCGACCGTCTGCTGCAAGACTTCTACAACATCATACAACAAAACGGGCAGCCCACACGTTATTTCTTTAGGCTACCCGCCGAAAAGAGCGAGGACAGCCGCGCCGCAGACAGCCGCCTGCGCGCATTCCGTTGAACGCTAAAGCCCCCATCGCGCCTTGAAAACAGCCGCACTCATCCTGCTTCTGCTCGTTCTGTTCGTGGCCAACATCCTCGTTGGCTCCGTCAGCATTCCCCTGAGCGAGACCCTGCGCATCGTCACTGGTCAGGGCTCCGCCAATGCCGCGTGGGAATACATCATCTTGCAGTCGCGCCTGCCGCAGGCCATCACCGCCACGCTCGCTGGCGCAAGCCTCGCCACCAGCGGCCTCATTCTGCAAACCACCTTCCGAAACCCCCTGGCCGGTCCGTCGGTCTTCGGCATCAGCAGCGGCGCCAGCCTTGCCGTGGCGCTCGTCATGCTCCTGCCCACCACGTCCGCCCTCTCGGCATCGCTCAATACCGTCACCGCCCTTTCCGCCGCATTCATCGGCGCCATCCTCGTCATTGCCCTCATCATCGGCTTCGCCCAGCTCGTCAGGAGCAACGTCATGCTGCTCATCATCGGCATCATGGTGGGCTATCTAGCCAACTCCGCCATCACGCTGCTCAACTTTTTCGCCACGGAGCAGGGTGTGCACAACTACACCATCTGGGGCATGGGCAACCTGGGCGGCGTCACGCTGGCGCAAATCCCCCTCTTCGCGCTGCTCAACCTCATTGGCATCGGCGCCACCATCATGCTTGCCAAGCCGCTCAACGCGCTGCTGCTGGGCGAGCAATACGCGCAGAACCTCGGCGTGCACATCGGCCGGACGCGCAATCTGCTGCTCGTCATCACCGGCCTGCTCACCGCCACCACCACGGCCTACTGCGGCCCCATCTCCTTCCTCGGCCTGGCCACGCCCCACCTCACGCGACTGCTGCTGCCCACGCAGAACCACCGCACGCTCATTCCCGCCACCATCCTCACCGGCGCCTGCATCACCCTGCTCTGCAACCTCGTCTGCACGCTGCCTGGCGAGAGCGGAATCATCCCCATCAACGCCATCACGCCCCTCGTGGCTGCACCTATTATAATATATATCATCCTGAAAAAGCAGTGAGCAATCCGCGCCCGCCTGCCGATTGCCACACACTTTCCCCCTTCTTGCCGCCAAAAGCGCAAAAACAACCAGCCGAATTGCGGCGCTTTTGACTTTTTTCGCTAACTTTGCGTGCAAAACAATTTCATTTTGCCCGCAACACACTTTCGGCTATGATTGACAACAATATGGACAACAGCCTCATGTCGCTCGACCAACCACTCGGCCATGAGGACCAAACCGCCCAACTGCCCGAGCGCGACCGCACCGACGCGTCGGAGAAACTGGTGCTGCACGACACCCAGTTCGTGGACCTCATGAAGCGCCGCATCTTCAACGTCCTGCTCGTGGCCAACCCCTACGACGCCTTCATGCTCGAAGACGACGGCCGCGTGGACGAAAAGATTTTCGACGAATACGCCAAGCTCGGCCTGCGCTATCCACCCCGCTTCTTCCAAGTCTCCAGCCCCGAAGAGGCCGAGGCAGAACTCGCCCGCACCACCTTCGAGCTCGTCATCTGCATGCCTGGCACCGACAACAACGACGTATTCGACATCGCCCGCTCCATCAAAGAGCGCTTCCCAAAGGTACCCATCGTCGTCCTCACCCCCTTCTCCCACGGCATCACGCGCCGCATGGAGCACGAGGACCTCTCCATCTTCGAATACGTCTTCTGCTGGCTCGGCAACACCGAACTCCTGCTGTCCATCATCAAGCTCATGGAAGACCGCATGAACCTGGCGCACGACGTGAAGGCCGGCGTGCAAATGATTCTGCTCGTCGAGGACAGCATCCGCTTCTATTCCTCCATCCTGCCCAACCTCTACAACTTCGTGCTGCAGCAAAGCCTCGCCTTCGCCACCGAGGCCCTCAACAGCCAACTGGAAACGCTGCGCATGCGCGGCCGCCCAAAGATTGTGCTGGCGCGAAGCTACGAAGAGGCATGGGCCGTCTATAAGCAATACAAAGACAACGTGCTCGGCGTCATCAGCGACTGCCGATTCCCTCGCAACGGCCAGAAAGACGAGCGCGCCGGCTTCGACCTGCTCAAGGCCATCCGCGCCGAAGACGAATTCGTGCCGCTCATCATGGAGTCATCCGAGCAAGAGCACGAGCGCTGGGCCAGCGAGTGCAGCGCATCGTTCATCGACAAGAACTCCAAGAAAATGGGCGTGGACCTGCGCGACCTCATCCTCAAGTACTTCGGCTTCGGCGACTTCGTCTTCCGCGACCCCAAAACCATGGAGGAAGTGGCACGCGTGCGCAACCTGAAAGAACTGCAGGACCAGATTTTCACCCTGCCGCGCGAATCACTCCTCTACCACATCAGCCACAACAACGTGTCGCGCTGGCTCGGCAGCCGAGCACTCTTCCCCATCAGTGAATTCCTCCGCCACATCACCTGGCACTCCCTGCAAGACGTTGACGCACACCGCCAAATCATCTTCGACGCCATCGTCACCTACCGCAAGATGAAAAACCAGGGCGTCGTCGCCGTCTTCCACCGCGACCGCTTCGACCGCTACTCCAACTTCGCCCGCATCGGCGAAGGCTCGCTCGGCGGAAAAGGCCGCGGCATCGCATTCATCGACCACATCATCAAGCGCCACCCCGACCTCAACGCATTCCCCAACGCCCACGTCATGATTCCCAAGACCGTCGTGCTTTGCACCGACATCTTCGACGAATTCATGGACACCAACCAGCTCTACCAAATCGCCCTCAGCGACGCCGACGACAGCGACATACTACAGGCATTCCTCCACGCACGCCTACCCGAGCGCCTCGCACCCGACCTCATGGCCTTCCTCGAAGTGGTGAAGCAACCCATTGCCATCCGCTCCTCCTCCCTCCTCGAAGACAGCCACTACCAACCCTTCGCCGGAGTCTATTCCACCTACATGATTCCCTACGCCGACGACCAGTACGCCCGCCTGCGCATGCTCAGCGACGCCGTCAAAAGCGTCTACGCCAGCGTCTTCTACCGAGCAAGCAAAGACTACATGACCGCCACCTCCAACGTCATCGACCAAGAGAAAATGGCCGTCATCCTCCAGGAAGTCGTCGGACAGCAGCACGACGGACGATTCTACCCCACCCTCAGCGGCGTAGCACGCTCCATCAACTACTACCCCATCGGCGACGAAACAGCCGAAGAAGGCGTCGTCAACCTCGCACTCGGACTCGGAAAATACATCGTCGACGGCGGCCTCTGCCTGCGCGTCTGCCCAGCACACCCCGACAAAGTGATGCAGACCAGCGAGATGGAAACCGCCCTGCGCCAGACACAAACCCAGTTCTACGCCCTCGACACCGCCAACATGACCGAGAACTTCGCCGTGGACGACTCCTTCAACCTCCTGAAACTCAGCGTGCGCGAGGCAGAAAAAGACAACGCCCTCCAGTACATCGCCTCCACCTTCGACCCCTACGACCAAGTCATCCGCGACGGCATCTACGAAGGCGGCCGAAAACTCATCACCTTCTGCGGCGTACTCCAGCAAGGCGTATTCCCCCTGCCCCAGCTCCTCACACTCGCCATGCGCTACGGACAGCAAGAAATGCGCCGGCCCGTGGAGATAGAACTCGCCGCACAGCTCCGCCCCGACCGCACCGGCGACCTCTGCCTCCTGCAAATCCGCCCCATGGTCGACACCAAAATGCAGCTCGACGAAGACATCAGCCTCCTGCCCGACGACGACGCACTCATCCGCAGCCACAACGCCATCGGCCACGGCATACTCACCGACATCAGCGACATCGTATACATCAAGACCGAAGGCTACAACCCCTCCGACAACTACGCCATCGCCGACGAAGTGGAGAAAATCAACCGCCAGTTCCTGCAAAGCCAGCAGCAATACGTCCTCGTAGGCCCCGGCCGCTGGGGAAGCAGCGACCCCTGGCTCGGCGTGCCAGTGAAATGGCCCGCCATCAGCGCCGCAAAAGTCATCGTAGAGGCCGGACTCGGCAACTACCGCGTAGAACCCTCCCAAGGCACCCACTTCTTCCAGAACCTCACCAGCCTCGGCGTGGGCTACCTCACCGTCGACGAATACATAGGCGACGGCTTCGTCCGCGAGAGCGAGCTCAGCCAAATGCCCGCCGCAACCGAAACCCCGCACCTCCGCCACGTACACTTCCCCGCCCCGCTCACCATCAAAATCGACGGCATGCGCAAAGAGGGAATCGTCCTCCGCCCCGCCCCCGCGCCCCAGCCCTGAGCAAAAACGACCGCACTCGTTTCCAAAAACGACTGCGGTCGTTTTCCAAAGGGAAGGTTATACATTCTGACCGAAAACGCCTTTCAAATACCGATGGATAAAGGGATTGCGCACGATTTCGCAATCCCTTCCGCTTTCTGCCAATAGCTAAATTTCCTTAACGAACCCGCAGATTCTCAGGGATTTATTTGCATATTTCAAAGGTTTTTCTTACCTTCGCGTATAACTTTTAACACCTACTGTTCATGAGAATCAACTTCGCAAAATTTGACAGCCTTTTCACGCTCACCCGTTACTTCAACACCGAGAAAAAGTGCCGTGATGCCATCGCACAGGCACGGAAGGATGTGAAGAAAGTGGCATAAATGGGGGTTCAAGAGATATTTATAAACAAATCATAATAATACAGAATAGATATGGCAAAGGAAACAGTTACGCTTACAGAAAGCGAAATGAGAAATCTCATAGAAGATATTGTATTAGAAGCCAAGATGTCGGATAAAGACATGAGGACGATTATAAGTGAAGTGCTCGGTTTGTTCTATACCAAAAACAAATATCCCGTACCCTTAATCGAAGGCATAGATATTATTTATAGACAAAACCAATATAGAATAAAATATAATCCCCATCATCAAAATCTTGTTAATACATCAACAGAGAACAATCCAACACTTAACACAGATATAATACAAGGAATAGAAGTTTATTCTTTATTCCAACGAAAAAAAGATAAATCGGGGTTTGTTTCAGATGGAAATCCCTTGGTCTATGCATTAAAGGGGAGTGACAAATATGTCTTTGATTCACAAAAAGACTATAATAACATTGTGGAACAAATAAAAGGCGTTATGCGGAAATATGGTTCAACTCATAACTTTGATAAGACGATATTTATTCCAAGTTTATCAAATCTAAATAAGTTGTTGTGTAATATATACAAGGAGGTATTTCCAAGCGCCAACATTCTTGAAGAATTTATATTAAAAATGACTGTTGACGAAGTTATTTCAGAGGTTGAAAACCCCACAAGTGATTTTATGAGATATTATTATCAAAAAGGAGGGAAACAAGGAGTAAAAAAAGCATTATTTTCCATTAGAAAATATTGCGATGTGATGAGAAAAGAAGACGATGGTATTTTCTCAATACATAAAGTAACAGATATGGAAATGAGAAAACATATAAAATCAACCCTCAAAAAAGGAGACAACCCAAAGGGCGTTAATTATGATGGGAAACTAAATGATTGTGATGTGTTAATTATTGATGATACTATTACAAATGGGGCATCCATACAACAGGCTGTAGATATTACACAAACTTACCAACCTAAGTCTGTTTCAGTCTTAACGCTCTTCTCCCCATTACAATATTAGTTTATAAGAAAATAAGAGCAACTTCTTAACAATAAAGAAATTGCTCTTGATTTTATGGTTTTAAGTGGCCAACAGGTATATCGTTATCAAGAAGAAAGCGTAATTTGCCTATCTTATTTCAGCATAAGCACACCAATTTTCAAATTCGTTTATTGCCAATGCAAATGGCTTGACATCATTCCAATTGCCGCAAAGATATTCGGAAAACTCATCCCTTAATGCACTGCATTCCTTTTCACCGAAATTCTCATACAATCCGTTTTTTGTGGCTTTTGCTACAAGTTTCTTTTTATATTGAGAGATTTTCCTATTTAGAGTCCTATATGCAGATTGACGTAATTTTTCTTCCTCAGCATAATTATTCCAACTTTCCCTGAGCAGTCTGCCGCGCCTTCTGCGTGATTCGTTCTTCAAGCGCCAACCCTGACCCTTGCGGTACTCATAGTCACCGTTGATGTAGTGGTCCATCTCATCTTTTGCTCTGTTGTATGCGTTGCGCCAATCGTCATAGCCGTTATGAACACGGTGCGTATTAAAGTAATAGCGCTCAATATCATCAAAATTAGAGTCTCCTTCTCTTGCATTCAACGTCCCAAGACCATCCGCAGTGTTGTCATATGTCATAGAGCGGACTCTTCTACCAACAGGGTATAAGATGTCATCAAATTTATCATAGCCAAAATCGTTATTGCTACTTGCGCTCACCCCAACAGGAAGTACGCCGGCACCAAACCTTACATATTTCCCATTTTCATCATCATCATATCTATATGCCTTTCCTGATACTTCATCACCAAAATGTTGTAATGCGAACCCCTTGTCACTGTCTCCTTGGGCATGCCTTTTTTTTTGCAGCAGACATATATGTCTTGTAGTCCAGCTCATTCAGCAGTCCCCTGACCGCTTCATTCACAGTTCTTCTCAGCTGTGATTCCGTAATACGTATTCTTCTTCTCATATTCTATTTTTATTTTGTGTTTTCTCTGATTATAAATAGTCAGAAAGAAAGAAAAAACGTTCAGTAAAATAGACTTCGGTCAGATTGTATATAATTGCCTTTCCAAAACCACTGCAGTCGTTTTCAGAAACGAAAGGTTTCCTTTTTTAATTGGGGCCTGTCTTACGGTTTGAAGAGTTCGTCGGCAGTGATGCTGTTTTGCACCAGATTCCAATAAGCATTTTGAGCCACGCCATAGACGGTTACCATGGTCAGGTGGATGGCCTTCCGCGTTTTCGTTCGCTGCGCAAAGCAATCCAGCTTATGCTGCAGTTGCTCCGCAATGTCCTTGCCGATGACAAACGGGGCGTGCGAGAACTTCATCTCGCAGATGTTCACCACATTGTCCGCGCGGTCGATGAGCATGTCAATCTGCGCGCCGGGATTGCCGTCGCCATCTGCTGCGCATTGCCACGAATTGACTGTAGTAACCACGCCGCTGATGCCCAGCGCAGACTTGATTTGCGGCAGGTGGAGGAAGCACACGCGCTCGAAAGCAAGCCCTTCCCAAGCATTGCGCAGCGGCGTATTGCGGCTGCCCGACCAAAAATGCTCGCTGCTTTGACCATCCTGCCGCATGAATTTGAAGTAGAACAGCGTAAACGGGTCAATCAGCTGGAAAAACGCATTGTTCTTCTGCTTTCCAAAGGCATTGTATTTGGCGATGAATCCGCAATGCTCCAAGTCCTCCAGCACCTGCGTCAGCGCGCCATTGTTGGGAATATTCCCCTGCGCCGCAATCTCGTTGCGCACAAGTCCCGGCCTGTTGCCTGCAAGCGCCGTCACCGCAGCGATGTATTTTTCTGCGGAGCGAAACAGCGAATGATAGAGTTCGTCAAACTCATAGCGCAACTTTCCGCTGCGCGAAAAGAACAGATTGTCAATGTTTTGGTCGAGCGAGAGGCCCTTTTCCAACAGCGACCAGTAGAACGGAACGCCACCCATCGCCATGTAACCCTCGAGAATGTCGTAGCGCGTCATGGCGAGCCCGCGGCTTTGGGCGTATTCCTCGCACTCCGCCAGCGTAAATGGCTCAACAAAGATGCGGTGCGTGACGCGATTATGCAAGCCGCCGTGGTTCTTGAAAATATTGTTCACAATCCACGAAGTGGCTGAACCGCAGACAATAAGCAGGATGTCTTTGCGCCCAGAAGCCCAGTTGTTCCAGAAGAATTCCAGTGCGCTGACGAAATGGCCATGCGCCGTGTCCATCCAAGGCATCTCATCAATGAAAATCACTTTCTTGCCCTCTGGGGCGCGGCGCACCACTTCTTTCAGCAAATCGAACGCCTCAAACCAATCCGCTGGCGACTTGTCAGCAAAGAAACCTGCATCGGCAAGCGATGATTTCCACGCAGACAGCTGCTCGCGCAAGCCACCGTTTGCCACGCCAGCATGCTCAAATGTGAAACTGTAGCCGAACGTTTCACGAATCAGAAACGTCTTTCCCACGCGCCGCCTGCCATAGACCGCCACGAATTCGGAGTACTCCGACTGCCTTGCTGCCTGCAATTCAGCCTGTTGCCGCTTGCGTCCTATCATCATAATCGCCTTGTTTTTGACGCAAAGATACAAACTTTCATGGATAAAACCGTCTAAAACTTGAAAAAAATTGCAGTTTTAGACGATTTTCTAAACAAAGTCAGCTAAAACGTGGCGGTTATTGCCAGTTTTAGACGGAGAACTGCGCGCTGCCCCTCTATGGATTTGCCCATTGCGGGGCGATGGATGCCTATACCATATATATAATATGCGCAGCAAGACTTGCAAAATGGCGAGCTGGAAAACAGTGCGGGAAGGGGTAAAAGCAAAAAAAACGAAAAAAAAGAGGGAAAAGATTTTGCCGTATGAGAAAAAGTCCGTACCTTTGCAACCGCAATTTCCGCCAAGAGGCGCTGATTGCTTAGGCTGGCCCATTCGTCTATCGGCTAGGACGACAGATTTTCATTCTGTAAAGAGCAGTTCGATTCTGCTATGGGCTACCCTTTTTTCGTGAATATTACACAACAAAAAAAAACGATAAGCATTAGATATGGCACATCACAAATCAACACTGAAGCGTATTCGCCAGAACGAGAAACGCCGCATTCACAACCGCTACTACGCAAAGAGCATGCGCACTGCACTGAAGAAGCTGCGCAGCACCACCGACAAGGCTGAGGCTGAGGCTCAGCTGCCTGCACTGCAGAAACGTCTCGACAAGCTGGCAAAGCGCAACATCATCCACTGGAAGAAGGCTGCCAACCTGAAGAGCGGCGCAGCCAAGTTCGTGGCCAAGCTGGCGTAAGGGCGCTGGCGCGTGCGCCAATGCCTGTGGCCTGGCGCGCACTGACGTTGCATTCTTAAAACATACATATCATTCCCTCTGATGCTCCACGCAGCGATGCGCGGAGCATTTTTTCGTGGGCATGGGCGTGCCGCCTGCGCCGCTCTGGCGAAGCGGGGCGAAATGGCGCAAAAAAGTTGGCGTTTTTGAGCGAAATTGGGGGCGAAAAAGTTTCCGTTTCTCGAAAAAAATGCGTAACTTTGTAACGTTAATTCAAAAGGCAAAAAGAAACTCTAAATCTGCTTCATGGAAGAGAAAGAAATGATGGGCGGAGAGAACTACTCCGCCAGGAACATACAAGTGCTCGAGGGCCTGGAGGCGGTGAGAAAGCGCCCGGCCATGTACATCGGCGACATCAGCGAGAAGGGCCTTCACCACTTGGTGAACGAGGTGGTGGACAACTGCATCGACGAGGCGATGGCGGGCTATTGCACGCACGTGGAGGTGACCATCAATGAGGACAACAGCATCACGGTGCAGGACAACGGCCGCGGCATCCCCGTGGACATGCACGAGAAGGAGCACCGCTCGGCGCTCGAGGTGGTGATGACGGTGCTGCACGCCGGCGGCAAGTTCGACAAGGGCAGCTACAAGGTGAGCGGCGGCCTGCACGGCGTGGGCGTGAGCTGCGTGAATGCGCTGAGCACGCACATGACTTCGCAGGTGTTCCGCGACGGAAAAATCTATCAGCAGGAGTATGCCTGCGGCAAGCCGCTCTACGACGTGAAGGTGGTGGGCGAGACGACGCTGCGGGGCACGCGCCAGCAGTTCTGGCCCGACGGCAGCATTTTCATCACGACTACTTATAAGTATGACACGCTGGCGAACCGCATGCGCGAGCTGGCGTTCCTCAATGCGGGCATCACCATCACGCTGACCGACAAGCGCCACGACGTGAACGCTGAGGCGGGCATCGAGGGCGACCGCGTGGAGGTGTTCCACAGCGAGGGCGGCCTGCGCGACTTCGTGCGCTACCTGGACAGCAACCGCACGCACCTGTTCGACGACGTCATCTACCTGCAGGCGGAGCGCAACAACACGCCCATCGAGGTGGCCATCATGTACAACACGGGCTACAGCGAGAACCTGCATTCCTACGTGAACAACATCAACACGATTGAGGGCGGCACGCACCAGACGGGTTTCCGCACTGCCCTTTCGCGCGTGCTGAAGAAATATGCCGACGACAACAAGGTGACGGAGAAGCTGGAGAAGCAGCACATCGAAATATCGGGCGAGGACTTCCGCGAGGGCCTCACCGCCGTCATCAGCGTGAAGGTGGCCGAGCCGCAGTTTGAGGGCCAGACGAAGACGAAGCTGGGCAACAGCGAAGTGGCCGGCGCCGTGAATTCTGCCGTAGGCGAGGCGCTGACGAACTATCTGGAGGAGCATCCGAAGGAGGCGAAGCTCATCGTTGACAAGGTGGTGCTGGCCGCCACGGCCCGCGTGGCAGCGCGCAAGGCCCGCGAGAGCGTGCAGCGCAAGAACCCCATGAGCGGCGGCGGCCTGCCTGGCAAATTGGCCGACTGCTCCGACCGCGACCCGGCCAAGTGCGAGATGTTCATCGTGGAGGGAGACTCCGCAGGCGGCTCTGCCAAGCAAGGGCGCGACCGCCACTTCCAGGCCATCCTGCCCATCCGAGGCAAAATCTTCAACGTGGAGCGCGTGATGTGGCACAAAGCCTTTGAGCATCAGGAGGTGAACAACATCATCCAGGCGCTCGGCGTGCGCTTCGGACTCAATCCGGAGGACACGAAGGAGGCGAACTACGACAAGCTGCGCTACTACAAGACCATCATCATGGCCGATGCCGATGTCGATGGCGCGCACATCGCCACGCTCATCATGACGCTCTTCTTCCGCTTCATGCCGCAGCTCATCCGCGACGGCCGCCTCTACATCGCCAACCCGCCGCTCTACAAGTGCACCAAGGGCAAAGTGAGCGAGTATTGCTACGACGACGTGGCCAAGCAGAAATTCCTCGACAAGTACGGCGACGGCACCGAAGGCAGCACGGGCATCCACATCCAGCGCTACAAAGGTCTGGGCGAAATGAACCCCGAGCAGCTGTGGGAGACGACCATGAACCCCGCCACGCGCCTGCTCACGCAAGTGACCATCAGCGACGCCGCCGAGGCCGACCACACTTTCTCCATGCTCATGGGCGAGGACGTGGAGCCACGCCGCGAATTCATTGAGCGCAACGCCACCTACGCCAACATCGACGCATAGGCCGCCCACCCTGGCAAACCTGACAAAGACGGAGCGGCAACCCTGCCGTTTCGTCTTTTTTTCCGCCCAAAAAGCAAAAATCGCCCCGCTGGCATACTTTTTGCTCAAAGAAAAGCACATTGTATCTCACCAAAAACTAACGCTAAAATATATGCTGCCACTGATTTCGTTCTCCGCCATCGCCTTCTGGGCCTACATTGTGCTGTTCGTCGCATTTATATTATATAAAATCGCCAAATCGGTTAAGACACACGATAAAGCTGTTGATGAAGAGCAGGCGCAACGCGAAGCATACATAAAGACGACAGCACGGCTCATCAACCAAAAGGACAACCCCCTAACTTCCAGCGATATGAATACCACAGAACAATCACGAGAAAATCTCTCCGAAAAAGAAACTCAGCAAAACGGCGAACGCAACTACCACACACGCGACATTCTGCTGCGCACGCTGCGCGACATGAACTGCCACCTCGAATTTCCCGACGACGCAGAATTCATCACCGTGACCTACCAAAGCGAGCACTACGCCGTGTACGCCAGCAACAGCAGCACCTTCATCCGCATTGTGGACCCCTACTGGTTCTCGCATGAGCTCGACGATGTGGACGGCGTGTCCACTGTCCGCCGCGCCATCAACAAAATCAACGCTTATGCCCCCACCCCGCTCTACTACGACATTGACAACGAGCATGGAGTCATCAACGTTTGCAGCCAGGCCTACATTGTCTTCCACGAAAGCATGCCACACCTGCAAAACTATCTGGAATGCTATTTCCATTGGTTTTTCCAGACTCAGCGCGAGTTCTACCAGACCCTGAGCGAAAACGGCATGAGCGACGACTAATCATTGCGACGCCAAAAAACACAGGAAAAACAACCGCCGCACCTGCTTCAGCAAAGCAAGTGCGGCGGTTTTTCGTTTGCGCAAGAAAGAGCCGGCGCCTGCAGGTCAAGACTGGCGAGAAGCGCTATCGCCTCAGCACTTTCTTTCCGCCTATGATGTAGATGCCTGGCGCCGTGATGCGTTCCAAGCGGCGGCCCTGCAAGTCGTAGATTTCAGGGCGATTGGCCGAGGCCGATGCAGCGGAATCGACGCCTTCGATGCCCGTTGCCTCCGACAGGTAGTAGAGGCGGAAATTGTCAAACGCCGTCCAGTCCCACGCCACGTGGTCCGTTTTGCGGATGCCAATGCGCAGCGTGCCGTCGGCCGCTACCGTGAGCAGCACCTCGTTCTCGTAGAGCCCGTCGTTGAGCGCGTCTGACGCGTCGTCGAGGTTGTCGGGAAACGTGTAGGGGTCGTTGGTGAACACGTCGCTGGCGCTGTAGAGGTTGGCCACGCGCGCCGATGCCTCGTCGCCGTCTTTGCTGATGTAGATTTGCGCCAGATTGGCCGCAGCGCCGTTGTTCTGATATTTCGTGTAGGCATCGCCCACGGCACCATTGCGGTAGAATGCGCTCACCACGAGTTTGTAGGTGCCTGCAGGCATATCGCTGAGAATCTGGTAGTTGTCAAAGATTTTGCTGAACTGTTCGGCCGTTTGGCTCGAAATGCCCGTCAGGTCATCGCCCTGCCAAGCATCGGCCACTTGCGTGAACAGGCCGTTCTCTATGAGGAACGAAAGGTTGGCGTCCTGCCCATTGGCCGCCTTGTCGAGCTCTCCCTGCTTGTAGGCGTCGAAAGCGGCCTGCAGCACGGGCACTTCCTGCTCCATTTCGTTGGCATCGCCTGCCGAAAGCACGCCCTGCGCATGGCTGAGCGCTTCCGAAAGCGCCTCGTTCTCAGCATATTTCTCAATGGGGACAACTCGCTTGATGAGTTCCTCAAGCGCATTGGCCGTTTGCAGTTTGCTCAGTTCGTCGTTCTGCAACTCGGCCGTTTCGCTGGCAATGGCCGCCACCTGCGCCGCCGAGAGCGCGCTTTGGTAGAACCGCAGGTTGTCGAAATAGGCATTTTCCATACAGGCATCGGCCGCAAAAGGCGAGTGCGCAATGCGGGCGCTGGTGATGCTTTCGATGAAATCGCGCGGCAGCTGGCTCACGGATTTCTCGCGGTAGAGGCGTCCGTCAAGGTAAATGCGCCCCGTTCCGCCGTCCTGCACATAAGCAATATTGTGCCATTCGCCAGTGGTCATGCCGGCATGCGAGCGCACATTCTCCGTCGCGCTGTTCTTGATTTCTGCATACCAGTTGCCGTTGCCCGCGCCGTTGATGAGGCCGAAGTATTGATCCGTGCCGTTGGCAAAGGCAAGCGCCCAGGCAAAGCTGCTGAGATTGTTTTCCGCGCAGTTGAGCAAATCGATGGAAATGGTGTAGTCGCTTGTCGCGCCCAGCACCGCCTTGGGCATGTCGAGGCCCAGGTTCATGCCGCCCGCGCCGCCCAGCGCCCCCGTGTAGAGCGCGTGGTTGCCGTCGGAGAGCGCCACAATCTCGGCCTGGCCCAGCAGTTCGCCAGGATAGGTGCCGCTGTCGTCGATGGGTTTCCCGTCTTCGAACGTGTAAATCACCGCTGGCGCAGGAATTTCCGCCTGCTCATTGGCAGGTTCCTCCACGTCGGAAACATCGAGCGTGAGGATGCTGAGCGAATAGGCCGGCGCCTCGTAGGCAATGGTTCCGTCGTCGCTCAGCGCAATGTCCTGCGTCTTCGGCACCACGTTTTTCGGCTTGCTGAGCGAATTTTCGTCCGTGCCATTCTCGCTGGTCAGCACCTCCAGCGCAGCGCCTGTCACGGTGCCGCTGGCAAAGCTCAGCACAGTGGAAGTAGCTGTGCCATTGGGGTTTGTGAGTTTCACAATGAGTTTGTCTTTCGTCTCGTTCAGCGCCGAAGAAACGTAAACGCCGCGGTCGTAGCCGCCAGTGACATTGGCCTCGTGAATGAGCGTGCCGTCCATGTAGCAGCGCACGAGGCTGCCCATTTTCTCCACGCACAGGTCGTAGGCCTGCCCCGTCGTCAGGCTGCCCGAAGCGCTCGCGACAGTCGATTTGGCTCCATTCACGGCCGTCTCAATGCCGTGCGCCGAATTGTTCCAGCCGCCAATGTTCCACCACGAGTAGTTGTTGGCGTCCTTGTAGTCGAAGATGATGAGGAAACCCTCGCTGCCACTGGTTTTCGTGGCCTTCACGCTGAGCGTAATGGTGTCGTTTTCCCAAAACGTTTTGCTGGTGCAAATGGCGCCGGCCACCGAGGTGCTGGCCTGCTTCAGCGTGCCGTCATCCATGCTCCACGTGCCGCTCGCCAGATTCCAGTCAGCCAAAGCCGTGCCATCGCCCTGCAGCAGCACGTTGCCCTGCGCGTCGGTCAGCTTCACGTCGGTGAAGGTGGCGGCCGTGTTCCACGTGCCCAAACCCACTGCCGAAGGACCTTGCGCCGCGCCTGGAACGTTGTGTGTCTCAGTCCATTTCACGTTATATCGTCCCACGTTGCTGCCAAACAGCTTCTGCACATAGTAGGACGGCGTGCCGTAGGCCGCGTAGCAGTTGAAGCGAATCATGTCGGGCATCCACCCCTGCGCGTTTTCGTTGCAGAAAATGGGGGCGTAGCTGCTCATCACCACCACGTCGGAATTGTTTTCCATGCCCTGCATAAACACGGCCTCGCCCAGCGCTGCGTTCAGGTTGCCCAGCGTGCCATAGTCCTGAGTCACAGCATATTCGCCCACATAGACCTTGGCGCCAGCGCGGCTGTAGGAGTCATATTTCGCGTAGTTGTTCACAAACCAGCTGGGCGAGCGGTAGTAGTGCTCGTCAATCAGCCCGCAGGGGTAGGTGTTGCGCCACGACGGCGTGTCGGTGCCCCACGACTCCACGTTGCCCACGAGCACAATGTCGGGATAGGCCGCGTGGATGGCCTTGTAGAACGTGTAGTAGCGGTCGGGATAATGGTCGCTTTGGTCGGCATTGCTGTCAATGTAGAAATTGTAATTCTCGTTGCCCACCTCAATGTATTTCAGGTTGAAAGGCGCTGGATGCCCATTCTTGGCACGCAGCGCGCCCCAAGTGGTCGTGGTGTCGCCGTTGGCATACTCAATGGCGTCCAAGGCCTCCTGCACATATTCGTCAATGTCGGTGTAGTCGTGGCACCACCAATGGCCCATGCCCACGTTCACCACAAACAGCGGCTCGGCGCCAAGGTCCTCGCAAAACTGCAAGTACTCGTGGTAGCCCATGCCGTCGTTCACGTGGTAGCCCCACGTGTGGTTGCGGTGACCTGGGCGCTCCTCAATCGGGCCGATGGTTTTCTTCCACTCAAAGCGGTTGGTCACGCCATTGTTCGTGCCCTCCACATAGCATCCGCCGGGGAAGCGCATGAAGCCAGGGTGAATGTCCGCCAGCATCTGAGCCAAATCCGTGCGCAGCCCATTCTCATGGTCCTTGTAGGTGGGGCCGAAGAGGCTGACCACGTCCACCACGAGCGTGCCAGAGCGCTTGCCCTGCAGCTGAAACGTGCCAGTGATTGACGACGCCGTGGCCACGATGTCCACCTTATATTTCTTCCACTCCGCCGCAAACGGACCGCTGAGCGTGGCCGTTCCACACGATGTGCCGCCTGCGGAAAGCAGCGTAACAACCACATTGCCAGGATATTCCTTCCCATTTCCGCGTGCCCAGAACGTGAGGCGGTAAGTCTCGCCCTTCACCACCTGGATGCCCCAGTAGCCCGAATTCTTCACCTTGCCCGACGTGCCCGAGAAGTCCAGCTGCAGCGCGCGGCCTTGCGCCTTGTTCAGCAAATTGTCCGTCACGAGCGACATCGTGACCGAGCCCTCCTTCGACCAGAAGTCGGGCGACGACGCATTGTCCTCGAACGAGCGGTTGGCAATCAGCTCTCCATAAAGACCGCCATCGCCGCCGCGGTTAATTTCCTCAAAGAAAATGCCGAACAGGCTCGGCGAAATCTCTGGCCCGCGCTTCGACAAATCGAAGTTCAGGCGCGTCTGCGCCACTGCTGGCACCGCAAAGAACAGCGCCGCCATGGCGCCAGTCAG
>Ga0065709_1006069_pt1 | contig 22506 bp, 16 predicted proteins | sample Hoacrofraction14_2_FD_59096 | JGI IMG/M metagenome (GOLD analysis project Ga0065709, IMG submission 59096) | Hoatzin crop microbial communities from Cojedes, Venezuela, sample from fiber fraction 14 v1 | ecosystem: Host-associated > Birds > Digestive system > Esophagus > Crop | place: Venezuela...
AGGAAAACAAGCAGACAGAAGAGACAGATAATCATTATGAACTAAACACAGATATTATGGCAAACAAGAAAGACACANAGNAACAGGAGCAGGCGCAGCAACAGGCGCAAGCAGAGACAGNGGCGANAGCCAAGACCGCAAACAAGGANAAGGAAAAGGCGAAGAGNCAAGAAACCGAGGTCAAGGAAGAGCCGAAACAGGAACAGAAAGAAGAAAAGGAGGAAAACAAAGAACAGGACAGCAAGCAAGAGCAGGAAAAGGAGAAGGAGCAGAAAGACGACAAAGAAGAGAAGAGCATCGGAGGCGCAGCCGTCCAGACGATGATACTTGTCAATATGCTCCAATATGCCAAGGAGAATGACGGAGTGTTCGTCAATGTGGCGAGGAAGCAAGCACCCAAGCTCTATGGCGAGGATGTGCANCTCTCNCCNTACAACAACCTCCTGCTCTCTATGCACAGCGACCTTGAGGGNTTCAGGACCAACCAGTACACCTCTTTCGAGAAGGCGAAAACCGCTGGCATCAATGTTATGGGCGGCGAGAAAGGCATCCCTTTAAGCTGGCTNAAGTGGGATAAGTATGTCAACCAGTATGANAAGACCGACACTATCAGCCACGAAGACTATATGAAGCTCCCTGACGACACCAGAGCCAACTACAAGGCAGTGCCACAGAGGGAGTACCGTTACCTTTACAACATCGACCAGACCATACTGCCGGTCAAGGACAAGGAGGCATACCTCAAGACCGTCGAGGAAAGCGGTGCGCCGGGTAAGGAGATTATTACAGGGGAAAAAGAGACAGCCCTTGACAAGAATGCCAAGACCTTTGACATNCTCAAGATAAAACATCCTGGTTCGATGCTTTTGTACCGTAACGGCGACAATTATGAAATGTANAATGAGGACGCNGACAGGGCGCACGAGATTCTGTCGCTTAAAATCAGCGACGGCAAGGACAGAGGCTTCAAGCAGATGGCCTCTTTCCCTCACGGTCAGTTAGACACCAACCTGCCCAAGATGATAAGAGCAGGACAGAGAGTTGTCATCATCGACAGGCTTCAGGAGATTAAGGATGGAGCATTTGAAAAATACCTCTCTGACAAAGAGAAAGANGATGTGAAAGGCGTTGAGACCATCAGCGGCAAGCTNTCCGAGGCGTTAGGGGTGAAAATCAGGGATGCAGCCCCGGTTTTGGAGACCCACTATGATGCNAACGAGGACTCCATACAGGCAGCCCCTGTTAAAGCNTACGACAGCTATGAGAGATATGCCCACGACCTCTTCGCCGCCTTCTCCGACGCTATGGGTGCGGAGACAAGGATGAACAGAGTGCAGAGAGGCAGCTTAGGGGAAGAGGATGCCAAGAAACAGGAAGGCTTAGTCAGGGAGCTTGTAGCAGGCAGCCTGATGACCGGTCTTGGTATGCAGAGCGTTATGGGCAAGCAGTCTGCGCAGAACATAGACTACTGGCAGAGGGAGTTGAAAGAAGACCCCAAGTTTTTGGAGCGCGTCGAGAGAGACGTGAATCAGACATTGGAATCCGTTGACCGCATAATGAGAGGCGAGACCGTTGATTTCTCCAAGATGAGAGGCGAGAAGGCTGCCGTTGTCGATATGCCCGGCAACTACAGCATTGTGAGAGAGCTGTCGCAGCGTGCCGATGCCGAGCGCAAGGAGATAGTTATCGTTGCAGACAAGGAACACAAAAGTGCCGATGTCATTCTCCCTGCCGGAGCGTCCAAGGAACCAGGCACAGAGCTTCCCGGACTCAACAAAGGCAGGATTGCCAATGCTTTGAAAAAAGAAGGCTTTGACGCTGACAAGATACTTTTCCACAATAACAGCGGCGCATTAGGACTTAGGCAGCCCAACGAGTATTTTGCCGGCAAGGAAGTTACTGTGAACAGGCTGAAACGGTTCGACCTTATACCTGTCACCAAGCTCGATGTGTCGCCGCTTGTGCATCAGAAAGCAGACATTGAGAAAATGAATATGTTCACGGACAAAGACAACAACTATGCCATTTACATCAAGCCCAGACACGAGCCAGCGATAACCATGTACCCGTCCAAGGACGACATTAGTTTGTTCTTCCGCTCACTGAAGGAACAGGACGGCGCACAGGTCAGAGGCGACCTTGCGCAGAAATACTACCGCATAGCAGCCCAGTATCCCGAATTGAAGAAAGACCTGCTCACCATAGACACCGGTGATGCCGACATCAGCAGAATCAGCAAGGTCAACCTCTTCAAGAAGGACGAGGGCAACAAGCTGATGATGGTCGCCAGCATTGACGGACAGAGACAGCCTTTGAGAGAAGTCAGCAAGGCAGACTGGAACAGGTTCTGGCTCGCCGACGACAAAGATTTGTACAAAACCCAGCTGGCAGCCAAGATGTACAGCAATGAGCTCAGCCGCGGTCGTGAGGTTCCAGTGGAGAAGCAAGAGCAGGAACAGGCGCAAGAGGTGCGCCAGGGCGGGTTTCGCCGCTGATGCAGGCTATTTTTGGCGCAAGATTGACAAGGACATAGACGCGAGGTTTGACGAAAGCCTCACAGACTGACAAAAGGAAAGGAAATATATGAGTGATTACAAGGAAGCATTCTTTGAGAGATACGCCTCTGCAGCTATGGAGCAGCAGAAGCGTTATGGCATTCCCGCGAGCGTCACTCTGGCGCAAATGGCGTTGGAGAGTGCCTACGGAGAGAGCGGTCTTGCCAAGGAGGGCAACAACTATTTCGGCATCAAGGCCAGCGGCAGCTGGCTTAGAGAGGGCAAGCCCTACAGTGTGCGCAGCGATGACAGACCCGATGACAAGTTCTGTACCTTTGGCAGTGCCATGGAGAGTATGGAGTATCATTCCAAAGTACTTATGGCGCAGCGTTACAGCCAATGCTGGCAGCACGCCTCTGACGACCACTTAAGGTGGATTAAGGGCATCAAGGCAGGAGGCTACGCTACAGACCCTGCATACGTCAGCAAGATAGAGAAAGTCATTGCCGACTATGGATTGAACAAATATGACAGGCAAGCCATCAGCGAAGCCAAGGCAGCAGGAGTCAGCATCGGTTATATGCGAGGCAGCAAGGGAGGCACGGACTCCCCTGCCCTCTCTGCGCAGAGTTCCAGTCAAGACGTTGGTTATTCGATGCCATTGTCAAGTACGCTCACCGTCACCTCCCCTTTCGGCAACAGGCAAGCTCCCAAAGCAGGAGCCACCACAGACCACAAAGGCATAGACCTGCAAGCCAATGGAGACGCCGTCCTTGCCACCGAGGATGGAGGCAGGGTTCTCTCCGCGAGGAATGAGGGCAATGGCGGCAACACCATAAGGATTGAGCATCAGAGGGCAGACGGCACGAGGTATCAGACCGTTTTTATGCACCTGAAGGAGATGAATGTCAAGGAGGGCGACACCGTCAGAGCCAGACAGCGCATAGGCATATCAGGCAACACCGGCAACAGCACCGGTCCGCATCTTCATTTCACCGTGTACAGAACAGACCCCAACGGCAACAGGCAAACTATCGACCCAGCCGAATACCTCGCCGACATCGCAGTCAGAGGTAATATCAATACCAGGTTGAACTACAATGGAGCAGACCTTTTGGCAAACTACAAAGATGCCGCAAGAGAGCGGATAGCCTTGGAGCAGACACAAGGACAGCAAGACACCGTGCAGATGCTTAGTGAACTTACAAAGAGCAACGACCCCAAGGACTGGCTTGCCTATCTCATGAAAAGCAATGGAGACAGCACGTCACTGATGAACGGCGCAGACCCTATGGGTTCACTCATCGCCGCCGTATTCGGCGGACTAATGGTGATGGCTGCCCAGCTTGACAAGGACACATGCGAGAAAGAGCAAGAGGCAAACGGCACATCGCAAACGGAGACCGTCGATACGGAACAGGTCGTCGAGAGACAGAGAGCCGCCACTACAAAGCAGACAGCCAGCGTTTCAGCAGCCTCCTATTTCGAGGCAGGGATGCAAGAGGCAGAGAAAGAGACGCAGACTGTGGCCATTAAATAACAAAGGCGGGAATGAAAGAAAGAATATTAACAGAAAAAAGGGAAAGCGAAAGCAATCCCTTAGAAATAACTTTAAATTATTAGTGCTATGATTAGATGTAAAGTAACGTTGGCAGGCGTTGTAAACAAAGCTGCCACAACACATCAGGGCAAGGACGGCAAGCCGTTCGTGTCCTTTGGAGTAAGTCTGCCATTAGGAGACAATAACGGCAGTGTGAAAGAATACGAGGTCAGCGTGTCAGCAGGCAATGACATCATTGTCGGTGGGCTGATAAGCGTAGGAAAGAGAGTGAGCATTGTCGGCACGTTGTATTTCAGGAAGAAGAATGACGTGTTGTATCTTAACATGTATGCTGACAGCATCACTATGGATGTCGGAGAGACAGACAAGCTGGAGGGAGAAATGGAGTTCAAGGGCCGCACAGGCAAGAAAGACATCAGAACGCTGAAAGACAAGAGAGGAAAAGAATTTCAGAGCTTCAGTGCCTACTCCAAGGAATCCTCCGGAGAAGAGGCGATGTTCATCTGGGTTCATTTTCTGAATTTCGACCCCAGCAAATCCCCTTGGCTTGCACCCTCGACGAGCATCAACGTGAAAGGCACGCTGGACTTGAAGCTGTATAACGGCAATATCGACCTCGGCTGTATGGTAAGCGAGATAAGCCAGTGGGAGTACAAAGGACCGCAGGAGACTGTACAAAACGCATAAGTTATGGCAGGAAACAAGAAAAGCAATTGGAACGGTGATGGCAAGACTGCCGAGGAAAGAGCCTTGGAGACCTTTGCAGACCTTATGATTGAGCGCATCAATGAGATAAAGCAGGATTGGAAGAAGCCCTGGTTTCAGCCAAAGAATATGAACCAGCCAAGGAATCTTAGCGGTCGCCCCTACAACGGTATCAATACGATGATGCTGTTGTTATACAGTGAAAAGAGACACTTCGACCTCCCTGTCTTTGTAACATATAATCAGATTGCATACGACCTCAACAACAGGAGCAAGCTGACGGCGGAAGAGCGTAATGATCCGCCTGCTGTTGACCTTACCCCAGAAGAGGGAGAGAATCCGGGCTTTGTGCATATCCTCAAAGGAGAAAAATCATTTCCGGTTTTTCTAACCATGCCAATACCGCGAGACAAGGAGACCGGCAAGAGCATTCCCTTCAAAGATTACAAAAATCTGCCTCCCGAGGAACAGAACAAATATTATGTTAAGCACTATACCAACGTGTATAACGTGTACAATTTGGACCAGACCAATATCAGAGAGGCACGCCCGAAACTATGGGAAAAGATTTGTGAAAAGTATGATGAAATGGACAAACAGAAGAATCCGGTTGAAGAAGGAAAAATGTTCAAGTTTGACCCATTAGACCGGATGATAAGCGAAAACAAATGGATTTGCCCTATCGAGCCCAAGGTTGACCTCGGAGCATATTATTCAATTAGCAGCAATAAGATTGTGGTGCCGCCGAAAAAGAACTTTATCGACGGGGAAAGTTTTTATGGAACTCTGCTGCACGAAATGACCCATTCTACAGGAGCCAAAGAGTATTTCGGAAGATTTGAAAAAACCACTGGTGACAGGAACTTCGATTATGGCCGTGAAGAGCTAGTAGCGGAGCTAAGCGCAGCAATCATATCCTACAGGCTTGGCTTTACCAAAGGGCTTAAGGATGAAAGTGCCTCCTATCTGAAGGCATGGCTTACAAACATACAAAAAGACAGCTCTTTCTTGAGAACCACCCTTGATGATGTTCGTCGCGCATCCACATTCATAGGTCAGCGCATCGAGGAAGTCAGGCTTGACGTGAGAGAGGAAAAGACAGCCTCCGTTGACATCGACGGCGACGGACAGGAAGATTTCTCCATCACAGACTCCTTAGCAGACAAGAAGCAAGGCGAGGAAGAGAAGCAGCCTGAATTGATTGCAGCCAGAGGTTTAGACAATGAAAACCACGGCTTCAGGAGAGGAAGATAAGGAGGACCTATCTGTCAGCCTTTATCTTATGAAATTCAAATCATCAAACACGACATTTCAACACGAATTCATTTAGCATTCAACCTATTACATCCCACTTCTGGAAATTTCAGAGGTGGGATTTACTATTTTTATGCCGATTATTACTATAAAAATGCCATATTCAGAAAAAATAAGAAGAAAAAAAGCAAAAAAATATGATTTTTCTTGGAGGCAATTAAAATTTTTATTACCTTTGCACCGAATGAGAGGACATAGCTTAAGAATCTAATACAGACTTATGATTTTTGTCCTTAATAAAATAATTTAAAAGAAAGGAGAAGTATGAGTACAAGTAAACTCACCCCAGCACAAAAATGGATTTTACTCGCAAAGGCTGGAGGTCAGTGCGAGTTCAAGGGTTGTAAAAAGTTCTTATATGAAGATTACCTGACCAAAGAGAATTTTAATTATGGTCAGTACGCTCATATAATAGCAGATTCACCTAAAGGACCACGTGGTGATGATGAATTATCTGAAAATCTTGCAAAAGATTTAAGTAACATAATGTTGCTTTGCCCTATGCACCATAAGTTAATAGACACCAATGTAGATAACTACCCTGCGGAGAAATTAAAACTTATGAAACAAGAGCACGAGGCTCATGTAAGAAAAATGCTAAGTATAGGGGATGATAAGGAAGCTACAGTTATAATCTATGCAGCCAATATTGGAAAGCAAGATTGCAAAATTAATATTGGCGATGCTAATCAAACCATTCTTTATTATGATTATTATCCTGCAGATTCCTATCCTATTGAATTAGGATGCAGGAATTCCTCTTTAAGGGATAGAAATCCACTTTTTTGGAAAGTTGAAGAACAAAACTTGCGAGAAAAATTTGACCAGTTGGTAGCAAGTCAGTTAGCAACTCATAGGATTAAGCGAATGGCTATATTTGCCCTAGCTCCTATGCCTCTGCTAGTTTTATTTGGCACATTATTGACTGATAAGTTTGATACTACTGTATATCAACTCCATAAAGAACCACAATCTTGGAATTGGCAAGAGGACAATGTGCAACCATTTGAGATTAAATATCCGGATGACAAAAGAGGGAAACCTGTATTGGTCTTTTCTTTAAGTTCAAATATAAGAGAGCGAATAGAAAAGCTATATGCCGGAGAAAGCATAAGTATATGGGAACTCACAATTCCCAAGCCAGACAATGACTACCTTAGGTCGAAAGAGCAGTTGTCTGACTTTCGTCAAAAGGTCAGAGCCATCCTTGAAGATATCAATCATCATGCTGCAGCAGGTGAATCTATTGCAATTCACATGGCTATGTCTGTAGCCTGTGCTGTGGCATTAGGTATGGTGCGAAATGAAAAAGCAGACAGAGGTTTTAAGTTATATGATTACTATAATAACGAAGAAAAATTTGCATTAAATATAGGGATAAATGATTATGAATAACGAACAGAAAAATATGTTGAAAGAGATTCTCGATAGATTAGCAGAGAACCTTGATATCACAGACACAGAGTATAATGAAATACTCCACAGTTATGAAGCTGTTGGCAAGCACTTGTCTAAAGCGGGCTGCATATTAGAAAAATATGAAGTTGAGATTAAGCCACAGGGGTCTTTTAATCTCGGCACTATTATCAGACCTATCAAAGAGGGGGATGACCTTGACATAGACCTTGTGTGCGAATTGAGAGCAAAGCCTGCTAATTGGACTCAATTTGATTTGAAAAATATGGTCGGTCAAAGACTACAGGAAAGTGATTTATATCAAAGGCTTTTAGATGAGGAAGGCCGCAGATGTTGGACTTTGAAATACAGAAGTTCTCAACAGAGTACCAAAAACCAATATCATATGGATATTCTCCCATGTATTGTAGCTAATAATTATAAAGAGATTTTGAATGAAATGTATTCAGCAAGGGAACTTACACAAGCTGATTACGATAAAGCATCCATAAGAATAACAGACAAGAAGAGTGAAGGCTACTATACTGAAACAGATATAACAAAATGGCTAAAGAGCAATCCATTTGGTTATGCCAAGTGGTTTAAACTTAGACAGGAACAGGGAATATTAGAAACACGTATGTTTGGCAGCAGTATACAACTTCCTGAAAAAAGAGGAAAAAAGAGCATACTACAAAAAGTGGTTCAATTATTGAAACGGCATAGAGACATATATTATGCCGGTGATGATGACAAACCTATATCCATTATAATAACGACTCTAGCAGCAAGGGCCTATTCTGGTGAGCAGGATATTGTCTCTGCTTTTGTTAATATTGCTAAGAATATGAGAAAGCAAATTGTGTATAGGGGGAATAGATGTTTTATTTACAATCCTGTTAATCCACTAGAAAACTTTGCTGACAAATGGGTAGAGCAAAATAGAAAGCAAGAAGTGTTTTTCGAATGGCTCACTAAAGTTGAGAAACTTGTGGAACACTTTAATGGGGATACGGATAAAATTGAACTGCAACAGCAAATCATTGAATCTTTTGGAAGAGAAGTCTCAACAAAGACTTTTTCGGACATCAGTAACAAAATGAAAGTCCAAATAAAAACTGGCACTATTGGTGTAGGCACCACTGGCATAATATCGGCATCAGGCAAAGAGAAGATACAAAAACATAATTTTTACGGGAATGAAAATGAGGAATAATATTTTGACAACACGAATGCAAGCTATAGCATTGAGAAATGCCTATCCTGATTGCAGGATAAATGTGACAGACAAAAAATTAGTATGGGAATCCAATTTGCAGCCCACACCTTTAAGCAAAAAATATGCTGTTAAAATTGTATATAGGCTCCATAACGATGGTGAATGGAAACTAAAGACATTTATCAAGCATCCATACCACCTACAACGAGCAGCGGGGAAAATGAGTCTGCCTCATGTGTATGATAACAACAGACAAGAGATTTGTCTTTATGACCCTCAAGAAAACGAATGGAATCCATCTATGTATATATCTTCTACAATAGTACCGTGGACAGCGGAATGGTTATACTATTATGAAGATTGGGTCGTAACCGGCTTTTGGTATGGAGGTGGGCATCATCCACAAAGACGAATAAAAAGTAATCTTCAAAATAACCAGAGACTCTGTGATATTATGACACCAACTGAAACTAACCCACCCATTTGGGGAATACAAAACTCAACTGGATTATCAGTAGGGTTCGATATACCGGACATCACAAACAACTTTTAATGATATCAATGTAACGCAATTTGAACATAAGATGACAATTTTGAGCTGTAATGCTAAAATTTTGCCTTAAAACATAAAAAAATCCCTATTTTTCTTGGGATGTATAGACTTTTTTATTAATTTTGCGGCATAAATAGAAAAAATCACACAATATAACAGTTTGATGTTAATGAGGGAGAATGCGATATGAATATCAACTTCCGATAATACAAGATTATAGGAACTAAATAAATAAAGCCTATGACGACAATAGAAGAACTAAAAGATATGACGGAGGAAGACGTAAGAACTTTCGTCATTGATCCAGCCTTAAGAGGAAAAGGGTGGTTGGAACCGAGCAATACAAAAACAGAGTACAGGTTCACAGATGGACGCATCATAGTCCGAGAGAACACCTGTGCTAAACAAGCTCCAAAATTTGCAGACTACTATCTTTTTGACGGAACACAGCAGCTGCCACTGACAATTATTGAAGCAAAAAAAGCGACCAAAGATTTGGTGACAGGCATACAGCAAGCAATGGAATACGGAGAAATTCTGGATTTGCCTATCGTTTATGCCACTAATGGCAAAGGCTTTCGTGAATATAATTTTGTGAATGGCAAAGAAAGGGATTTTCCTATGGATGCTTTTCCCACGAAAGAAGAGCTTATAACACTTATTGAGGAATATCGTCCAACCACGAAAGCAGAAAAGAAAATCAGGAAAGAGCCTTATTATTTTAACTCAAAATCTCACGAGCCCCGATACTACCAGCGCATAGCTATCAACAGGACGGTAGAAGCAATCGCCAGAGGACAAAAACGTATTTTATTGGTAATGGCCACAGGAACTGGAAAGACCTTTACCGCATTCCAGATTATATGGAGGCTGCACCACGCAAATATGAAGAGACGCATTCTGTATCTTGCTGACAGAAATATCCTTATCGACCAAACTATGGCACAGGACTTTAAGCCTTTTCAGAAGATTATGACAAAAGTCCAAGAAAGGAAGATGGACTCTTCATACGAAATACATATGGCATTGTATCAGCAGCTTGTTTCATCAGACCCTAATGTAGCAAATGCTTATGAACAATTTGAAAAGGATTTCTTTGATTTGGTTATTGTTGATGAGTGTCATAGAGGCAGTGTCAAGGAGGATTCTGCTTGGAAACAGGTTCTTAGCTATTTTGAGAATGCCACACAGATAGGCCTCACTGCGACACCTAAAAATGATACAGGTGCAAGCAACATTGAATACTTTGGAGACCCTATATACACATACTCTTTGCGTCAAGGCATCGAGGATGGTTTCCTCGCTCCTTACAAAGTAACNAAAGTTATTATTAACGTTGACGACACTGGACTAAAGAGTGATGAGGATAAGTTGATTAAAGAAGGGAATATTGAACTTAANGATATATACACGAGAAAAGACTACGGCCGGGAAATAAGTATTGAAAATAGAACAAAGATTGTTGCCAGAATCATCACAGAGAAATTAAATCAGATAGGCAGGATGAAAAAGACCATNGTATTCTGCCCAGACATTGAAGAAGCTGGTTTAATGAGGGATGAACTCATTAGAATTAACAGTGATATGCAAAAGAAAAATAAGAATTACATTCTACGCATAACCGGTGAGGACTATCAAGAGAAGAGGCAACTAGATAATTTTATCGACCCATTTAGTTCTTATCCTGTTGTTGTAACAACATCAGAGCTTTTATCAACCGGTGTCGATTGCAAGACTTGTTCATTGATTGTTATTGANAAGGAAATAGAATCAATGACCCAATTCAAACAAATTATCGGCAGAGGAACACGAATATACGAGTACGAGGACCTTGACAATTCGAAAAATAAATATTTTTTCGACATACTGGACTTTAGAGGTGTGACTGACAAGTTTAAAGACCCCGAATTTGATGGCGACCCTATTGTCGATGTTAATCCGGCTCCACAAGAAAAAGACGACAAAAAATGCCAAAAAGATAATGGAAACAGAAATGACGGTGAACAGACCGACACCACTGGAGGCAATAAGAGGGTCAAGCACTTATTTCAAGGAAAGGATATTGAAATTGAAAAAGAAATCGTATCTGTTATCGGACCTGACGGCAAAACATTAGAGACTGTCAATGTGATTGATTTTACGAGGAAAAATATACGCTCAAAATATGCCACTCTCAAAGATTTTATAAACTCATGGAATGAAGCGGACAGGAAAGAAGCTATCATTAATGAGTTGAAAGAATATGATGTCATACTTGATGCGGTGCGGGAAAAGAAACCAGATTTAGCCGAATCAGATGTTTTCGATGTCATTTGTCATGTAGCATACGACCAAAAACCTTTAACTAGAAAGGAAAGAGCTAACAACGTAAGAAAGAGAAACTATTTCGCCAAATATAGCGAGCAGTGTAGGAATGTATTGGAAGCCTTATTAGATAAATATTCTGATCAAGGCATTCTGAATATGGAAGACCCACAAATGCTTCGTTTGGAACCATTCAACAAAATAGGAACACCCCCTAAAATTATTAGATTATTTGGAGGGAAAGAGCAATACAATGAAGCAATAAAAAGTTTAGAAACAGAAATATATAAAGGAATAGCATAATGGCAATAAACAACTTAGTAAAAAGGCTGCAAAATATAATGCGTCAAGACGCAGGTATATCAGGTGATGCTCAAAGGATTGAGCAAATGACTTGGATGTTCTTTCTGAAAGTTTATGATTCCCAAGAAGAGAATTGGGAATTCGATGACACACGGAATTATAAGTCTATTATCCCAGAGCCGCTACGCTGGCGCAATTGGGCTGTTGATAACAATGACGGAAAGGCGAAAACAGGAGATGAACTCTTGGAATTCGTTAATGAGGAACTTTTTCCCACATTAAAAGACCTACAGTTACCTCAAAATGCGCCAAAGGCACAGTGGATTGTAAAAGAAGTATTTTCAGATATAAACCAATATATGAAAAACGGTACTCTCCTACGACAAGTGGTGAATGTCATTGACGAGATTGATTTCTCCGATGCAGAGGACAGACATATGTTCGGAGATATTTATGAGGGTATTCTAAAAGATTTACAATCTGCAGGTAACGCAGGAGAATTTTACACGCCACGTGCGCTGACGGATTTCATCGTTGCCACCCTTAAACCGAAATTGGGTGAGAAAATGGCAGATTTCACTTCTGGTACAGGAGGTTTTCTAACCTCGACATTGAATTACTTAGAAAAGCAGAAGAAAACTCCACAAGACGAAATGACGTGGCAGCACTCTGTGTTAGGGCAAGAATGGAAGCCTCTCCCCTATTTGTTGTCAATAACAAACCTGTTGGTACATCAAGTTGACGAGCCTAACATTATACATTGCGATTCACTTGGTGAGCCTGTATCGTCTATTAGCAATAAAGATAAAGTTGACATCATTGCAATGAATCCACCATACGGAGGAAGCACTGATGCCTCTGTAAAGAACAATTTCCCCTCGGATATGCGGTCATCGGAAACGGCAGATTTGTTTATGGTTCTCATTATGAAAAAGCTGAGACAAGGAGGACGTGCTGGTGTTATTATACCAGATGGTTTCTTATTCGGTACAGACGGTGCTAAGTTGGCTATTAAGACTGCAATGCTTAAAGATTTTAACGTGCATACCATAATAAGATTACCGGGTTCTATCTTCTCGCCATACACTTCAATTGCTACAAATATAATATTCTTCAATAACGAGGAAGCAGAAGGAGCACCTGAAGGGTATCATACTAAAGATGTATGGTTTTATCGCCTTGATATGCCAGAGGGCTACAAACATTTCTCAAAGACTAAGCCAATGAAACTTGAGCATTGCCAACCAATCACGGACTGGTGGAATGACAGGAAAGAGATTATAAGCGAAAATGGAGACGAAAAATCACGTAAGTTTAATGTTCAAGAATTAATCGACCTCAATTGCAATTTTGACCAATGCAAGTTTCCGAAGGAGGAAGAAGAAATTCTGCCACCTGCAGAGTTGCTTAGAGAATATTATCAAAAACGTAAATCCTTAGATGCAGAAATAGACCGCACATTAAATGAAATACAGAAAATTTTAGGTATAACAATAGAAAATGTATAAGTATGAGTAAAATAACAGACATCATAAAAAACGATATAGAACAATCGTACTATCAACAAAACTTCGCAAATGACGGGCAGCGTTTTGTTGCCTGGTTCTTGCGAAACATACTTCTTATAGACCAACGTCAAACAAAAGACGCTATTACTGATGGTGCTAATGATAAACAGATAGACGCTGTTTATATAGATGAAGATGAACAAAAGATTTATATCATTCAGGGAAAATATTATTTAGGTAGTAATATTGGTGCTGAATCAGTTAGAGAGGTAATCTCATCCTGGAGTCAGTTTAAAAATTTACCTAAATTACAAGAAAATGCAAATGAAAAATTGAAGGCAAAAATATCAGAAATCTCAATAGCACTTGAAGATGATTCATATTGTGTTTGTTTTGAGTTAATAACGACATCCACATTTACCGAAGGGGCAAACAACGATATAGATGCTTTTCAGGCGACATTGTCAGAAGATGACGACTCAGATTATAATGCTCAATTTTCAGTTATCGACGAACAAGGATTAGAAGATGCTTATAATAGAGTTTTGGAGCAAACCAATCCTATTCTTAATCATACTATTGAACTTGAAAAGGATAAATTTCTTTTAACGGAACTTAGTTCTACTAAAGTTCTATTGGCAGCAATTCCCCTAAAAAAATGTATTACAATACCAGGAATTAAGGATGGCTCTCTTTTTCAGAAAAATGTAAGGCAGAGTTTAGGCATCAACAATTCAGTAAACAAGAAAATAAAAAATACAATTAACAATCCGGATAAATGCCGAGATTTCTTTTTCTTTCATAATGGAATTACTGCAATATGCAATAAGCTCGAAGACCTTGGTAATGGAAATTTCAAATTTTATGGTCTGAATGTTGTAAACGGCTGCCAGTCTTTAAACACGATTCTCAGCTGTAGCGAGAATGTCAAGAAGCGTGATGACGCATACATCCTATTCCGCTTTTATGAGATACCCCAAAGAGACAGAGCAGACTCGATTAGTACAAATACTAATACACAAAGTACGGTTAAGGCTAGAGACCTTCGAAGCAACAGCAAACAAGTCCTTAAACTCAAAAAGGCCTACGAGCAACAATATCCTAATGGCTTTTTTGCAACAAAGCGTGGTGAGGTAGTGCCAGCTGACAAGGACAAGTCGTATGTTATTGAACTATCTTTATTAGGCAAGCAATTAACCGCTTGGTATATGCAACGTCCTAACTTATCCTATGGGGAAACAAAAATTTTTGATAAGTTTTTTAATACGCTTTTCAAGAATGATTATTCACCCTCGGATGTATATGCGTTATCTTTTTGGATGAACAAAATTATGGAGGCTTGGACGCCAGAGAATCCCTTGGGGTTAAATGAGGATATTTTGACTATGAAAGCCTATGCACCCTATCACATACTCTACGCAATCTCTGCTATCTGTGCCAAATGCAACAATCTTAATATCGTACCTTCGCCATCAGAGTGTTTGAAAATAGCAGATAAGGAAGATGTTGTAGATGCTATTGTACAGACAGCTGCGTCATGCATGAATAATGCTATCGAGACAGAAACAGCCAAAATGCAGAATCAAAATAAAACTTTCATACCTCAAAACTGGGTTAAAAACAAGGCAAGTATAGACGGTATTAATGGAGCTATTATCAATTGTTTTTCATTTTCGCCAGACGCAAAGAAATTAAAGACAGTAATGAAAATAGATCCCACACATTTTTCTTATAGATTGCAAGCAGACGATTAAAACAAAGATTATGAACGGAAAACAACTTAAAAATAGTATATTACAATGGGCGATACAAGGAAAACTTGTACCGCAAGACCCTAATGATGAACCAGCATCTGAACTTCTCAAAAGAATAAGAGCAGAGAAATCTCAACTTATTAAAGAAAAGAAAATAAAGAAAGATAAGAACGAATCCATCATTTATCGTGGTGAGGACAATTCCTATTATGAGAAGTTCAGTGATGGAACAGTGAAATGTATTGATGACGAAATCCCATTTGAAATACCAAGTGGATGGGAATGGTGCAGAATGTCATCAATCGTATCAATAAAAGGTGGAAAAAGAATTCCTTTAGGAATGACGTTTTCTGAATGTCAAACGGAGCATATCTACATACGTGTTTCTGATATGAAAAATGGAACTATAGTAGACAACAACTTAAAATATATAGACTATGCTGTATATGAAAAAATAAAGAACTATACAATATCTTCAAAAGATTTATATTTAACTATTGCTGGAACAATCGGCGATGTAGGCTCTGTTCCTGAAAAGTTTGATGGTATGAATCTTACAGAGAATGCGGTAAAACTTACAGATATTAAAATTAACCCTCAATATTTGATATATTTAATAAATTCGCCATTAGTTCAGCAGCAATTCAAGAAATTAACAAACCAACAAGCACAACCCAAATTATCAATTAGAAGTATTCTATCAACAATAGTTGTGATACCTCCTATGAAAGAACAAGGGAAAATAGTAAATAGGCTCGTGGGAATATTAAGTAAAGCACTTACATATACTAATTTACAGAATAATTTAAAAGATTTAAATGAACACATAAATATAAGACTGAGACAATCTATTCTTCAAGAAGCCATACTTGGCAAGCTTGTACCACAAGACCCTAATGATGAACCTGTATCCATTATACTTGCGAAAATACAAGAGGAAAAGCAAAACCTAATAAAGGATGGTAAACTTAAATCTAAAGATGCTGTTACATCGATTATATTTAAAGGTGATGATAACAAGTATTATGAGAAGATAGGAGAAGAACTTATTTATATTGATGACATATTACCGTTTGAGATTCCTTCGTCTTGGTCATGGAATCGATTAGGAAGTCTGGCTAATTTACGAATAGGAAAGACTCCTGTTCGAGGAGAAAGTACATATTGGAATAATGGTATATATAACTGGGTCTCTATATCAGATATGATAGACTATGGTATTGTAAAAAATACCAAAGAGAAAATTTCACAAATAGCCAAGGATACTATTATGGGAAGTATAATTCCTAAAGGAACTTTAATAATGAGTTTTAAGCTAACCGTTGGAAGAACCTCAATTTTAGGGATTGATGCATTCCATAATGAAGCAATTGTATCAATTACACCTTTCTATGACAAATATAATTATTTACGCGATTATCTATTCTACATTTTACCTCTTATTTCTAATTGTGGTGAATCAAAAGACGCCATTAAAGGCAAAACACTTAATTCAAAAAGTTTAACCAAACTATATATTCCTTTGCCACCTTTAGAAGAACAAAGAAGAATTACTTCTATGTTATCAGCATTGTATGACAAGATTAAAAATTAATCTTGTCATACAATAAATTAAGCCTGTCTGTAATTCTCTTCTGCTCTTTATACGGTGGAACACCAATAAGAAGAGAATAAAATAATTCTTTATCTAAATGGGGTATGGCAGCACCACGCTTGGAATTGCGCAAAAGTTCTTTATAAAACTGTATAAAATATAGGACATAAGGAAAGTACATAGCACTACTAATCCATAATTGTTTGAATGTACTCCCCATATATCCATCACGAGGAACTCTAAAAACTTCACCGGAATTTTCGCCATCTACGAGGATAATATGGTCTCCCTCTTTAACGAATTTTCCCTTTGTCTGCATTTCACCAGATGATTTTCCACGTAAAAATTTAGCATCAAGGCAAACGTAAGCCCCCTTTTTTCGTTCTCCATCTATTAAACGGCAAACTGTTGAAAGTCTTGTAATAGTCCATGCCATAGGAAATTCATATTCTAAATCAACAGACGTACTTTCTCCGTTTATCTTCTCATAATACTTGCTAACACATATTGACTATTGACATTTCTCTATCTTAGCAACTATTCTTTTTTGTTCTTCAAACGGGGGAATAGGTATGAGAAATCGTTTAACGTTATTAATGCTAACACCACCTATAATACCAGACCTCTTAGAATGAAAGATTCCTATAAATTGAGGAGCTTGTAGATAATAATATATATATTTGTTGTATAAAACATTATAAGGTGAAAAACAGCATAATTTGTTTCCAAAACAAACATCTTTTAGTAAAATAGCAATTTTTCGGCCTGCACTTCCTCCCTCTATACATAGTAAAATAGAATCTTTCGGAGCAATTTTAAAGTTTTTTTGATAATTATCAGGAATGTGTATTCCATTATTATAATCAATTGAGCCATCGAATCCTACGTCTTTTGTGGCAATATATTCTATACCATTAGATTGCATATATCGCATTTTCTTTTCACTCTCGCTTATACTATTTCCTGTGTAAATAAGAGCTATATCTTGGAATCTCATCCAAATCCAATTTGAAGGAATATCAAATTGGATTTCCTCTGTTATATCAATAATGTTTTTACCTTTCTTCTCGTAGTACTTGTTATCATCACCTTTGAATATGGAAGATTCAATGACATCTTTCGCTTTTAATATTCCAGATTTTACCAAATGTTTTTTCTCTTCATTTATTTTATTTATCAAAAGCAATGCAGGTTCATCATTAGGGTCTTGCGGTACTAACTTGCCTTGTATTGCCTCTTGTAAAACGGATTTTCGTAATAAAATTTTTATTTGACCATTTATCTTCGCCTTATTATTATATAGCAAAGAATAAGCAGAAACTTCCTTTAAGAGAACAGATAACTTTTCAACAATCCTTTTTTGTTCATTTAATGGTGGTATTGGCAATATCATTTTAGATAAAGTTTTACCATTACAATTAGGTTGTGCAGTTGCTATAGTACCTTCCTTTAATTGACTCCAATAAAGAGAACTTTCCATAAAGAATTGCATATACTGTGATGATAACGATGAACTATATCTTGTTCTGATAAGGTATCCAGCATAAATTGCAGGATACGGCATATCTTGTACTAAAAATGATTTACCTACGGTGCCTCCTGTTCTTGCAAACAATATATCATTAGGTTGAAGAAGATATGTTTCTATTTCATCCTTGTCTATAGAACAATATGGTACTGTGTCCCATACAACTTTTCCATCCTGAATATCGCTTATTCGTATCATTCTTATATCCCCATAATTTAAGGCTGGAGCGTTGTAGCCGTATTGTATAGAAAAAGCAAGATTGCCCCATCTTTCCCACCTCCAATTTTCCGGTATATCAAACGGAATTTCATCATCAATACATTTTACTGCCCCATCGGCAAACTTCTCATAATAGGAATTAAAGGTTATTATAATACCGATTGTTTAACATTAAAATTAAAGTTATGGTTGAAAAATTCAAAAGACATTTACGCCAGTCTAACTTGGCTAACAACACCATCAATGCATACGTGTTTGTGGTGAACGATTTCTATTTGAGGCACAAGGAGTTGAACAAAGAGAATTTGCTTGTGTACAAGGCTTATCTCATAGACAACTTCAAGCCCAAGACCGTGAACCTGCGCATACAGGCCTTGAACAAGTATTTGGAGTTTATGAAAAAGCCACGGCTTAGGTTGAAATCTGTTAAGGTTCAACAGAGGACTTATTTGGAGAATGTGATTAGCAATGCTGACTATATGTTCTTCAAGAAGAAACTGAAAAGTGACGGCAATATGGAATGGTACTTTGTGGTACGTTTTCTTGCTGCCACAGGTATGAGAGTCAGTGAGCTTATTCAGCTGAAAGTGGAGCATATTAATATGGGCTACTATGACATCTATGGCAAAGGCGGCAAGGTAAGACGCATATTCATACCAAAAACGCTGAAAACAGAAGCTACAGAATGGTTAAAAACAGGAAAAAGGGAAAGCGGTTATCTTTTCCTGAACAGATTTGGGTTTCGCATCACCACAAGAGGCATATCCCAACAGCTGAAAAACCTTGCTGAAAGATATGGGCTTAACGGCAAAGTGGTATATCCGCATTCATTCAGACACAGGTATGCGAAGAATTTTCTAGAAAAGTTTAACGACATATCTCTGCTGGCTGACCTTATGGGTCACGAGAGTATAGAGACCACACGAATATACCTTAGACGCACTGCAGCAGAGCAACAGAGCATTGTTGACAAGATTGTAACATGGTGAAATCATTAGTGGGAAGGTGTTCACACTTTCCCACTACATTTGATATGAAAATGTTTTTGGGAAGCAGAGAACGAAAAAGGCAACCCCCTTTTCACAAAGAAAGTTGCCCACAAATACATAATGATGTCGTAGAAAAAATCAAATATGCTCTTGGGAAAATGCCTCGTCGAATAGCTGTTGCCTGTGTTGCAGGAATTTTCTTGCGCTATCCTCGTTCTGGAGGATGTCCTCATCTTTACAGTAGTCATTGAACTCCTGCTCCATATCCGGAGACTGACGGACTATGAAGTCCACGAGGGTGATATGCCCTGCCTGATAGAGGTCGAAAAGTTCCTCTTCGCTGTTGTATTTACTAAGTTTCATAGAAGTATGTTTTGATGGTGAATAAAATTTTTGAATGTGCTTACATTCTGATGCCCCTGTCAATTACCTGCGGCTCCGTTTCCTCCTGCTTTTCTGCACTACCGGAGAGCTGCATAGCACGCATTTCAGGAGTGTAATCCTTCTCGAGGATGTACTGTGCCGTTTTGCCGTTGGCATCAGCCACCCACGCCCCATAGAGACCGAAGTTATACTGCCGCCAGAAGTCTTTGCCTTGCGCTCTCCACTCCCCCAGCCCTCCCTGGGTGAAGCGCACACCGCATTTGTCGTGCAGGTCAACACCAAAAGTTATCGACTGCTCCGAGCCGTCGGGGGTCTGCCATTGGAATGTCTGCGGCTCACCAGCCTCCAGAAGCTCTTTGTCGATGCCGTCAATACCGCTGATGCCCAGGTATTCAGTTACCGCTTGCAGGTTCGCCAGCACTAAGGATGCCGGAGTGAACAGCACCTGATTAGTTTCGCCGTCATATTGTGCGAAGCAAGGAGTGCCGGGCATTGACCCTTGAAGCTGTCTTGGCGGCTGCGTGATGATTACCATTCCATCGCCAAGAGCCTGCTGCTCCCCTCCCGAATATCCGTTGAGGGCCGAGGGCTGTATCTCCGGACGCAGGAACACTTTGGCATTGCCGAAAGCGTCAGCTTTGAGAGCTATCCTTGCGAATACCGTGTTCTCGCCGTCGGAGCCGCTGACCTTGAGAGGCAACAGAGGTGTGAAAGCACCGCTTAGCAGACGGTGCATGATGTTTTCTGGCAGGTCATCGATCATCTCTCGTGAGAGACCATAGCCAGCCAGAGTGTCATAAGGAATATCACGTTCAGTGAAATTCTCTGTAAGATTCTCGAATTGCATAGAATATATCTTTATTATTAATAATGTGTACGACAATAAAATGTTTTTTATGGCATCGTTGTCTTAATTGCGGTGCGAAAGTAGCAATTTTTTTCCAAATAGAAGAAGAAATATGGAGAAACATCACGAATTTAACATTTCGGAGGCTCGTATGTGTTAAAAAAGCGAGGAAAAACCGATGTTGCCTGTCTTGGAGCGGAAAAAGACGTACCTTTGCCCCAGAAAGACGAAAAACAAGAAAAACGATGAACAAAATAAAGAGACTGTTATGGGCAGGCGCGGTTCTGCTGCTGCCCATATTGGCTATTGGCGAGGACCGCAGCTATTGGGTTCGCAGGTATTTGAGTGTGTCTTATCCGTTGGAGCATATCGAGGTAACCTCCGGATATGGAATGAGGAAAGACCCCTTTGGCGGCGGCAGCAAGAGACATAACGGCATTGATTTAAGGGCCAAGGGCAGCAAGGTGCTGGCGATGTTTGACGGCACTGTGGAGAATACAGGCTTTGACGATAGGTCGGGCATCTATGTGATGTTGCGCCACGGAGAGTATCTGATTAGCTATTGTCATTTGAGCAGGCTTCTGGTAAAGACAGGCGACGAGGTGTTGGCTGGCGATGCCGTTGGAGTCAGCGGCAGCACCGGGAGAAGCACAGGAGAGCATCTGCATATCACCTGCAGGAGAGGAGGAGACACTGTTGACCCTATGGAGCTGCTGCGAGGCATCAGGGAAGTGCGCAGGGAGTGTGCCTTGGCATTAGGGTATGCCGCAGAGACATACCAAGGACATCGAGGCACGCCACAGGAGACATTCATCCGCCGCTATGCCCCTGCTGCCATTGAGCAGAGCCAGCGTTACGGCATCCCTGCGAGCGTTACCTTGGCACAAATGGCATTAGAAAGCAAATGGGGAGAGAGCAGGTTAGCCAAGGAGAGCAACAACTATTTCGGAATCAAGGCCAGCGAGACCTGGGTGAGCCAAGGCAGGGAGTTCCGTCTTTATGATGATGACCGCAAGGGAGAAAGGTTCTGTGTGTTTGCCGATGCCCAGGAGAGCATAGAATACCACTCACGTTTGCTAATGGGCGACAGATACAGAGAATGCCGCCGCTACGCCTCTGACGACTGGCAGAACTGGCTGCGAGCCATCAAGCGGTGCGGTTACGCAACGAGCAAGAGCTATGTAGAGGACTGTTCGAGAGTGATTCAGACATATAAGCTATGGGAGTATGACTAAGACATTGGCAAGGTAATTGAGCCTTGCAGCGATAGAGACTGCCACAACAGTTCAAGGGGATATTCAATCCGGACATCAACCTATACTATATAATAACTGATTAAGGAGGACAACTTAGACTAATGTTTCAGCAAGGGAACAGGCACACCTAACTTGTAAAAATTAGAGACCCCTTTAATTTTATCGCTGTCATTTATTAAATCAGTTTTCTTATCCGGGTCTTTAGATTCTGATGCTACAGGATAAATGATAAGGCATTTCACCTCTTTATTATCAGCTGCCACATTCAAAATTTTCCTTATTCGTTCAGACCTGCCGTAGCCTGCCACTTCCCTTATATCCGCTATTATAATTGCTTGTTTCTCTTTACTTAATTTTTCGAACGGTATGTTATAATAATATTTATATTTAGCGTCAATTATCAGTTTTTCAGACGGAATAAGGTAATCACATCTGCCCATTATACCTGCCTTCTCTTGAAACAGGACGTTGGTATCAACATTTTTACGCAGCCAAGATAACGTGTAAAATTCAAAGATGCGCGACATATCAATTGTAAACTCTGGAACAAGATGTTTTACAGAGCCATTCTGACTAAT
>Ga0065709_1006026_pt1 | contig 22481 bp, 17 predicted proteins | sample Hoacrofraction14_2_FD_59096 | JGI IMG/M metagenome (GOLD analysis project Ga0065709, IMG submission 59096) | Hoatzin crop microbial communities from Cojedes, Venezuela, sample from fiber fraction 14 v1 | ecosystem: Host-associated > Birds > Digestive system > Esophagus > Crop | place: Venezuela...
ATTTTACCCGAAAACGCGTCTTCGGTCAGTGCGATAGCGATGGTTTTCTGCAAGATATAGTCCTCCGACAACCAGATGAAGCCGCCGAGCGTGTTGTTGCATTCCCAACTATTCTGCGCAAGATAGTAGCGCGTGCCTTTGCTGTCGTGACCCACACCAACGAGAACCATGCAGTGGTCATCGGTCGTCTCATCGCGTTGCATCGCGACAGCGCGAACGCTATCCAGCGCATTTTTCTCTACGTTTTCCATCGTCGCAACGCCCGTTTCGAACGAGAAAGTGGGCTCGCTGATATCGCCTTCCCAGCAAACGGGATGCCCACTGTGCAGCGCTACGTCGATGTGGCGCATGAGCGAGTCGAGCGAAACATTCAGAAACGCGTGGCGGTTGACGTTGTCGGGCGTCGAAGGAACAATCTCTGCATTTTGCTTTTCAGTGGGATACGCCGACAGATAAACGAACTGCCCGAACGTCGTAATGCTCTCCGCAAATTGTTTGGCGGTATAGACCACGCCGAAAAGGTTGATAGTCGTAGGAACAAACGAGATATTCGCGTCGAGCAACTGTTGGATTTTGAAAAGCGTCTTTTGGCGATTGTCGTTGTTGCGTTCTATGATTCGGTTTGCCTTCTCTATCAATTTATTTCTATCGATTGCCTTCGTCTTTGGCATGTCTTTTTGCGGTATGATGCCGTATCTTTCTACGAGTTTCATGAGTTGCGGCATCATGTCGCGCTGATTGATTTTTTGTTGCGTTGAAGCATGGTTGAGAATGTCGTGATAGAGCAAAAAATCTGGTGCAAGAACGATTGAATCTCCATGCTGAAGATTTTCCGTTTCGATGGTCGTTAGCATCGCAAAGAGCCAGCACAGTTCCGTATCTTGCTGGTTTTTGATCGGCATTGTTTTGAGTTTCAATTCCGTTTCAATCGAATCGGATGGCGAAGCATTGCTTTGCGTTTCTCGTGTGTTGCACTGGCAGCACAGAACGATGAGAAAAACGGGCAAAGCGTAGAGATAAGATTTCAGATTCATGCGTTGCTAACGGCGTTTTTTAGAGTTTGTTTTGCAAAGATAGGATATTTTTTTTACTTTTGCGGTCGATGAAACCAGAACTCAATGCACCAGCTTACGAAGTGATGGCTCCCGTAGGGAGTTTTGAGTCATTGCACGCAGCGATTAAGGCAGGCGCGAACAGCGTTTATTTTGGAATAGATCGCCTGAACATGTCGCAGCCATTCGGCGAACCATTTTTCGATTGACGATCTCAAAGAGATAGCGTCGCTTTGCACGCAGAATGGCATNAAAACCTATCTCACTGTCAACACGATTATCTACGACGACGATCTCAACTTGATGCGCGAGATTATTGATGCGGCAGCCGACGCTGGCGTCTCAGCGGTTATTGCNTCGGATGTGGCTGTGATGACCTATTGTCGCACGCGAGGCGTNGAAGTACATCTATCGACTCAGTTGAATATCTCCAATCTTGAGGCTGTTCGTTTNTATGCACAATTTGCGGAAGTCGTTGTTTTGGCNCGCGAATTGACGTTAGATCAAGTNANAACNATCTACGACGGCATTTGTCGCGAACATATATGCGGACCGTCGGGCNCGNTGATTCGAATCGAAATGTTTTGCCATGGCGCGCTATGTATGGCAGTTAGCGGAAAATGTTACATGAGTTTATCTCTCGCAGGCAGGTCTGCCAATCGTGGAGAGTGCATGCAGATTTGCAGACGGTCGTATCTCGTTCGTGACGCAGAGACTGGCGATGAGCTGGAGATAGACAATAAATATATTATGAGTCCAAAAGATTTGAAAACCATCGCTTTCGTTGACAAAATGTTGCGCTCTGGCGTTCGCGTTTTCAAGATTGAAGGACGCGCTCGCGGTCCAGAATATGTTTATACCGTTGTTCAGTGTTATCAGGAAGCGNTNAAGGCANCCGTAGAAGGTCGCTTTGCGGATGCATTGCAACGCTCTGATTGGGAAAAGCGCCTTTCCAGCGTTTTCAATCGCGGNTTCTGGGATGGTTACTATCAGGGACAGAAACTTGGAGAGTGGAGTGAGCGTTACGGATCAAGCGCAACCGAACGTAAAGTGTACATCGGTCGCGGTGTGAAGTACTTTTCCAAAATTAATGTAGCAGAATTCGTTGTCGAAGCTAATGAGTTTAGCGTCGGAGATAAGCTTCTGATAACGGGTCCCACTACGGGAATAATTTATCTCAAAGCAACCGAAATCCGATATGAACTCAAGAGCGTTGAAACTGCCAAGAAACGCTGGCACGTCTCTATTCCCGTTCCCGAGAAAATACGTCCAAGCGATAAATTATACAAAATAGTTAAAACCGAAATCAATGACAATTAACGAACTGCAAGACGAAATTATCGCCGAATTTGCTGACTTTGACGACTGGATGGATCGATATCAGATGCTGATTGACATGGGAAACGATCTTGAANCGTTGCCCGACGAACAGAAAACAGAAGAAAACCTNATCGATGGCTGTCANAGTCGAGTGTGGTTGTCGTGTGATGAGCGCGACGGGCTGCTGTTCTTNACCGCCGATAGCGATGCGCTGATTGTGAAAGGCATCATTGCGTTGCTCATTCGNGTGCTTAGCGGTCAGAAAGCAAGCGATATACTCGATGCAGACCTATATTTTATCGATGAAATCGGCTTAAAAGAGCATCTTTCTCCTACACGATCGAATGGTCTTTTAGCGATGATTAAACAAATAAGGATGTACGCTTTGGCTTATAAAACAAAGAACCATGCGTAAACTTCGCACCATCGAAATNAGCCGTTTATCGACCGACGACTTCAAAGACGCGCAAAAGCTGCCGCTAACTGTCGTGCTCGACGATGTTAGATCGCTGTACAACGTTGGTAGTATATTTCGCAGCAGCGANGCTTTNAGGCTTGAGAAAATTTGTTTGTGTGGAATAACCGCAACACCGCCTCATCCAGAAATCCATAAGACTGCACTGGGAGCAGAAATCTCGATGGAATGGGCGTTTTTTGATAGCGCTGAGACTGCCGTTCAGCAATTGAAAAACGAAAATTACGTGGTTCTCGCTGTTGAACAAGCAGACGATTCTACGATGTTGCAGCATTACGATGTTGACACAACGAAGCGCTACGCTGTTGTATTAGGAAACGAAGTGAAAGGCGTGAAACAAGCGGTGATAGACCATTGCGATGGCTGTCTGGAGATACCGCAATTTGGCACGAAACACTCGCTCAACGTTTCTGTTGCAGCAGGAATCGTTTTCTGGCACTTTGCGAAAGCTTTTTGGTTGAATGATTAAAAAAGAAGAAATATGAAACAAAATTTGTTAATCTACAACACTCTGAAACGCCAAAAGGAGCGTTTCGAACCNNTNTACCCGCCAAACGTTGGTATGTATGTGTGCGGGCCGACTGTTTATGGTGATCCGCATCTCGGACACACGCGTCCAGCGATCACGTTCGANGTTCTGTTTCGCTATCTCAAGCATTTAGGATANAAAGTTCGTTATGTTAGAAATATAACTGACGTGGGACATCTTGAGCACGATGCAGACGAGGGCGAAGATAAGATAGCAAAAAAAGCGCGATTAGAGCAACTTGAGCCGATGGAAGTAGCGCAATATTATACTAATCGCTATCACCACGCTATGGAATTGCTGAATGTNCTGCCGCCAAGCATTGAACCGCATGCGTCAGGCCATATCATTGAGCAAGAAAAACTTGTGGAAGAAATTCTCGACAACGGTTTTGCTTACGAAAGTAATGGTTCAATCTATTTCGATATCACAGCATACAATAAAAAATATAAATACGGTGTGCTGTCAGGACGTAATCTTGACGACGTAATCAACGAGAGTCGCGAACTTGCAGGCGTAGGCGAGAAACATAATCAAGCAGATTTCGCTTTGTGGAAGAAAGCGATGCCAGAACATATCATGCGTTGGCCAAGTAAATGGAGTGAAGGTTTTCCTGGATGGCACTGCGAATGCACTGCTATGGGACGTAAATACTTGGGAAAACACTTTGACATACACGGCGGTGGCATGGACTTAATTTTCCCGCACCACGAGTGCGAAATCGCGCAAGCGGTTGCAGCGCAAGGGGAACCGATGGTTAAATATTGGATGCATAACAATATGATCACAATTAATGGCCAGAAGATGGGAAAGAGCTTAGGTAATTTCATAACGCTTGAAGAATTTTTCACAGGAAGCCATCCTCTGCTCACACAAGCATACTCCCCGATGACAATTCGTTTCTTTATNCTTTCAGCGCATTACCGTGGAACTGTAGATTTCTCAAATGAAGCGCTACAAGCAAGCGAGAGAGGNCTGGATCGACTACTTACGGCGATGAAAGAAATAGATAACATCGTAGTTGCTGCGCAAAGCGANNNCGAAACAGCGAAATTCGTNGCTGAATTGCCGCAACGNTGTTACGATGCAATGAACGACGATCTTCAAACACCNCTTGTAATTAGNTATCTCTTTGAAGCNTCGCACGTAGTCAACAGTCTGNTGAATCATCAAGCGCAAGCCAGCGCCGAAGATGTTGCAAAACTCAAAGAGACCATGCATCTTTTCGCTTTTGATTTATTAGGATTACGCGCGGAAAGCGCTGCAGGAAATGCAGAACGCGAGAAAGCGTACGCGAAAGTCGTAGATATGCTGCTCGAAGTTCGCGCAAAAGCAAAATCTGAAAAGAACTGGGCGCTCAGCGATCAAATACGCGACGAACTTGCTGCAGCAGGATTCGAAGTGAAAGACACGAAAGATGGCGTCAGCTGGAAGCTGAATAAATAAAGATTCTGCAAGGAATAGAAATCTATAATAACGCAAAAAAGTCCCATTTCATCGGGACTTTTTTGTTTTTTTACGGTGGGAAGGAGAGCACTCTTGCTCTCCTATTTTTATTATTTATTCAAACCACTGCTAAAAACTCCTTTCACAGGAGTGCAAAATCGACGAGAAATCGAATTGCTTATCCCACCGCGTTTTTGAGTCTCACTTGACTCGTGAACTAAATTCACTGCAATCTTTCAATGTGTAATTGAGTTATTCAAGNTTTTTGTGTGAAACAAAAATTTCTTTTACTTGAAAACGTCCATCAATCTGTAATAGGGAAGTTAATAGAGATGTTAAAAAGGATAGAGCAATCACTGCTTTTGGATTGGCAAAAATACTTACAAATAAATTATTATGCAAGTTTTTTGCAAAAAAATTCATTTGATACGAAAAAATTTCGCATAAAAAAGCCCTGCANTCNATTGATTGCAGGGCGAAAATCCTAATCTTAATTATTGTGACTCGTTAAGTTGCNGAGTTCGTTTACTCGCCAATTTCGATTTGACGATGTACTTGCTCTTTTTGTTTNTCGATCTTTGGCAATACAATGGTTAGAACGCCATCTGCAGCCTTTGCGGAAATTTTTTCTTTCTCAACGTCATCTGGCAGTATCAACGTTTGTTCGTACTTTGTGTAGTTGAATTCGCGACGCAGATAGTGTCCATGCTCTTTGTCACTCTTCTCTTCATCTTTGCGTTCCATTTTGATGTGCAAATTTCCATCGCCATCTACGTTGATATTGAAGTGTTCTTTTTTCAGACCAGGTGCAGCTAATTCTACGCGATAATCTTTTTCGTTTTCAATTACATTGATTGCTGGCGCTGTTGCATTAGCACGCGGCATGAAATTGGTGTTAAAGAAATCGTCGAATACGTCTGGCAACCATGTGTCTCTGTGAATCATTGGTAACATAATTAAGTCCTCCTATGTTTTTAAGTTTGTTTTATTGTTTTATTTTTTGTGCTTCCNTGTTGCGGGTTGCACTAACTATATTTGCAAGAAGCAGACCAGCGCTCGAAACGCGCCAAAATGTCATTTTCGTGTGCCGATTTGTCAGATTATCTCTATAAATAAATAATAGGTACGCGCGCGTTTCATATTTATTATGTACATTTGCGAGGTTTTTATTTCATCTAATACTATTTCATGAATACAACGCAATCCGAAAATAACGCGANGCAAAAAAAGAGTATCTGGCGTCGTTGTTGGGATAAAGTGCCGCGTGGCGTTACTTGTTTGCTTATTGTTCTTTTGCTTTTCTGTAGTATAGGCGCGAAAATGGGTGCAGCAAATATGCTGAACACGATAATGAAAACGGCGCACGACTTGTTGCTAAATACGTGCTTTTATCTGATGGCGATTTGCGTAATCACTGGCGCGATAGGAAAGCTGTTTGTAGAATTCGGTGTTGTGGATTTGCTTGAGCGATTNCTACGACCGCTGATGAAACCCTTGTTCAATATGCCTGGCGTTGCATCACTTGGCGCGGTTATCACGTTTCTTTCCGATAATCCTGCTATTATAACGCTATCGAAAGACAAGCGTTTCGCTTGTTATTTCAAGAANTATCAATTTATATCTATCACGAATTTCGGAACTGCTTTCGGCATGGGACTAATCGTTATCATCTTTATGCTGGGACAGGGCTACACGTTCGAACCCGTAATCGGGCTCTTTGGCGCGTTCGTTGGTTGCATTGTTTCGACAAGATGCATGCAATATTTTGTTCTGAAAGCGTATCCGCAATATAAAAACGAGTANGCTGCCGAAGAACCTACACAAGAAGAAATCGACAGTTCACGCAAAACAGAAGAAAAAACAGTGTTTCTTCGCACGCTCAACTCACTGCTCGATGGTGGTAAAAATGGTGTAGAAGTAGGCATTTCTATTATACCTGGCGTGCTGATTATTTCATCGCTCGTCATGATTCTCACGTTTGGCGCTTCTGTCGATGGCAGTTACACTGGCGGTGCATACGAAGGCGTAGCGTTTTTGCCGTATCTTGCAAACAAGATCCACATCATTCTCAATGCTTTCTTTGGCTTTACCGATCCGCATCAGATTGCATTCCCAATCACAGCGCTTGGAGCTGTCGGCGCAGCGCTATCACTTGTGCCAAATTTTGCTGCGCAAGGCTGGCTCGATGGTAATGCAATAGCCGTTTTTACAGCCATTGGAATGTGCTGGAGTGGCTTCCTGAGCACGCATACCGCGATGCTTGATTCGCTGGGTTATCGAGAACTGACGTCAAAGGCTATCATTTCGCACACCATTGGTGGATTGGCGGCGGCGTTTGTTGCGCATTGGGTTTACGTTGCGTGTGCAATGATTTTGTAAATCTTATATTTTCAGATAAAATAAAGACACTTTCATCATGCGATGAAAGTGTCTTTTTTCGTTGGTTTATATAAATTCTTGTAATCTCGAACGGAGCTAAAAATTACTTCCCTTCTTCGAACGGGAACAAACCATAGAGTTGCGCGTCGATCATATCGGTAACTTTTTGGAAATCGTGTGGATTCGATTCGAATTTTGTGGTATCGCCATCGATAATGATCAGTTTTCCTTTATATCCGCTAATCCATTCCTCGTAGCGGTTGTTCAATCCCTGAAGATAATCTATGCGAATTGATTTTTCAAAGTCACGTCCGCGTTTTTGGATTTGTGCAACGAGATTTGGAATTGTCGAGCGAATGTAAATCATCAAGTCAGGAAGATTTACCAGAGACATCATCAAGTCGAATAGGTCACTATAATTCTGGAAGTCGCGGTCGCTCATTTTTCCCTGCTCGTGCAGGTTTGGCGCAAAGATTCGCGCGTCTTCGAAGATTGTTCTATCTTGAATAATGGTGTCTTTCGATTGAGATATTTCCACAACTTCCTTAAATCGTTTGTTCAGGAAGTAGATTTGCAGATTGAACGACCATCGTTCCATATCCTGATAGAAGTCTTCCAGATACGGATTATTATCAACGGGTTCGAATCGTGGCGTCCAGTTGTAGCGTTTTGCGAGCATTTTGGTCAGCGTTGTCTTTCCTGCTCCGATGTTTCCTGCGATAGCGATATGCATAGTATTTGTTTTTTTGGTTTTTCTGTTAGAGATTTGGGAATAATCCATAGAGTTGCGCGTCTATCTTATCGACTATTTGCGCAAAGTCTTTGGGTTCGTGTTGGAAATCAATATCATCAACATCGACAACCAGCAGTTTGCCTTTATATTTATTGTAGATGAAATCTTCGTAGCGGCTGTTTAGGTTTTCGATATAGTCGAGCGGCATTTGCTGTTCGTAGTCTCTGCCTCGTTTTTGTATGTTTGCAATAAGATGTGGCACGCTTGCGCGAAGATAGATCATAAGGTCGGGCAAACTAACAATCATCATCATCGATTCGAATAGTTCCATATAATTTTGGAAATCACGATCGTCCATATTGCCCATTGCGTGATTGTTGGCGGTAAAGATGTAAACGCCTTCGAAGATTGAGCGATCTTGAATAATAGTGTCGTTAGATTTTTTGATGGCGAGGTAATCTTTGAAGCGCTGTTTCAAGAAATAAACTTCCAGATTAAGCGACCAGCGCGCCATGTCTTTATAATAATCATCGAGATAAGGGTTTTCATCGACCGATTCGAAGTGAGGCGTCCAGCCATAGTGCTGAGATAGCATGTTGGTGAGCGTCGTTTTGCCTGAGCCAATGTTGCCTGCAATAGCAATATGCATAGATTAGATTGTTTAATCGACTGCTAATTTAGTGATTTTTTGTGGAATAGGATGCTAATTGACTAAAAAAACATTATCTTCGTCGCAAATTTTTTATGCAACGCGCCATACTATGAACCAAACTCGTGATTTTTTTGTTTTTGTTCTGCTTGTTTCGGTTGTTTCAATCATGTTTTTTCTCGGTGGAAACTATTATTCTAAAGGTGAACCGCGTGAAGCGATCGTTGCCGTTTCTATGCTTCAGGATGGTAACTGGGTGCTTCCACAAAATAATGGTGGTGATTTGGCTTACAAACCGCCTTTTTTCCACTGGTGTATCGCGCTCTTTTCGTTGCCGCAAGGGCACGTTAGCGAAGCGACGTCGCGACTTCCGTCGGCTGTTGCATTGGTTTTGTTGGTGCTTTCCACGTTTGTTTTTGCGCGCCGACGCAGCGATAACGTTGCGTTGCTTGCGAGTTTGCTCACGCTAACAGCGTTCGAGGTGCATCGGGCTGGCATGAATTGCCGCGTAGATATGGTGTTGACGGCGCTCATTGTTGGCGCTATGTTTCTGCTCTACCGCTGGTACGAGCGCGATTTGCGTGGATTGCCGTGGTGGGCTATACTATGCATGAGTTTGGCGACGCTCACCAAAGGTCCCGTTGGCATCATTCTGCCCGTATTTGTCATGGGATTGTTTTTGCTTTATCGTAGAACGCATTTCTGGCGCATCGTTTGGAAATTGGCGCTCTGCACGTTGCTTTCGCTTCTCATTCCGATAGCGTGGTATGTCGCGGCTTATCAGCAGGGAGGCGATGCTTTTCTGTCGCTCGTTTACGAGGAAAATCTCGGGCGTATGTTGGGAAAAATGTCTTACGACTCGCATTTGCATCCGTTTACGTATAATTTCCTGACACTACTCACTGGTTGGCTGCCGTGGATGCTGCTGTTCTTGTTCGCTCTCTTTACAATAAAATTTGAACGCATAAAAGATTGGAAAACAATTCTACGCGATGCGGATGCGTTTCAATCGTTTACGTGGATCGCTTTCGTGGCTGTGCTTTTTTTCTATTGCTTGCCGTCGAGCAAACGCAGCGTCTATCTGCTGCCGTGCTATCCATTTATGGCGATATTGCTGGCGGAATGGATGATTTTTTTGTGCAAAAAAAGACGGTTGCTGCCGTATAAAATTTTTCTCGGCTTTCTCGTTGCGATAGCGTTGCTCGTGCCTTTGGCGATGGTGGCAGTGAGATGCGGCTGGATTCCACAAACAATTTTCTCGGGGAAGCACGCTGCGCAGAATCAGTCGCTGCTGCTGTGGTTGCAGACGGCAGAGTTGACGGTGTGGCAAATAGGTTTGATTGCGCTATCGCTGCTTGTTGCTGTTGCAGGGCTTTGCGTTTTGATTGGAAAACGTTGGAACGGCAGCGCGAAATGGTTGGTTTCTGCAATTTTTGCACTCGTTCTGTCGCTCTATCTCCTGTTCGATGGCGTTCTGAAACCGCTGGTTTTGAGTCAAAAGAGCGACGTTCCGCTGGCTGAAGCGATAGAAAAGCGATTCGATAGCGATGAGACGATCTGCGGTTTCATCGATGACGATTATCTGCGCTTTTACGCTACGAATTTCTATCTCGGCGATCGCATCGTTCCTTTGCAGCAATCGGATGCGCAGACGGGCGTGCTGATGGTGGCGGAGCGTGATTTGGAGGCGCTGCGCAATAAATTCCAGATTGAACTCACACCGATTGCGCGAACCAGCCGACCGATGACGGAGCGCAAAGACGTGATTCGCTTTTACAGATTTAAGCGATAGAAAATTTTGCCTTGTAAAATAAAATCTTCTTTTTATAAAATAAATTTTTCCTTTTTATAAAATAAAGTCTTCGCGACGCGCAAAAAATTCTCGGTTTTCACGTGAAAAATTTTTCCTTTAACGAGATAGAAAATTCTCTCTCGTGCGCCAGTGCATAAATATGCACGAACTGTTAAAATTTAGTTAAAATCGAGAAAATTTTTGCATAAAAAACCGCGACCGAAAAATGCGAAAAAAAATCGCCGAAAAACGAGATTTTGGATTTTTATGCAAGAAATATGAAATTNNNNCNNTGANATTTTTGCACANTTTGCGCGTTTTTGTGCAAAAAGTGGTNTTTTTTCTGAAATTTTTGCGTGTAAATTGCGTTTTCGGAAGCGCTGTTTACGAATTTATTTCACGTGAGATAAAAATCTATCTCACGTGAGATAAAATTTTATCTCATATCATTTAACTTTTTTAACAGTCGTTTTAACAAAAAATTCCACATAAACGGCNCAAAAAANTGACGCATTTTTGTTCGGTCGATGCATGCAAGGCGATTTTGTTTCAATTTCGCGCGTTAACGAATCTTAAAAACGAATATTTATACGCTATTCTTTGGAAAAATNTTTNACACATTTTTCGATGGTAAATAAATGAGATGCGAAAAAAATGGACATATTTTTGTTTTATCGAAAATTTGTCTATATTTGCAACATGCGGCACNGTCGCAGTAATTCATTGAAACACAAAANTTTAATCAATAAACAACCATGGGAAACATTTTAGAAGACATTTCAGGACAAGTGCTCGAAGGTCTTGAAGGCAAGCTTTCCGAAAGTTCTTTAGGTCAAATTCTTCAGCAGTTTGGCTTAGGCAATATNGATTTAAGCCAATTGGCGAAAAGCGTGATTAGCGTTATCGGTCTGGCGACTACTTCTCTGGGCAGAAAGACGTACACTGGCGACGCCGATGTTGAGGAAGAAGAAGGCGAAGAGGCTACAGACGAAGAAGAAACCGATGAAGAAGAATTGGAAGACGACGAGTTGGAAGAACTCGATGACGAGCCTGAAGATGATCTCGACGTAGAAGACGAGCAGAATGAAGACGAATTGGAAGACGATTTCGAAGAAGTAGAGTAAAGAAAAAGGAGGAATCAGCATGGAAAAAATTGTTTCAGTAATCAAATTAATGGCAAAGACAGGTTTGTTTTTCGCCAATGCCGATGGTATTTATCAGAAGAAAGAAAAGCGATTCATTNAAGATTTTGTTTCAGGCATCAATCAGATTGCAGGCATTGAGCAAGATGTGAAGCAGGATGTACTGGATTCGCTCGACAAAAAGTTTACTCTGAACGAAGTTATCGCAGAAACCAACGCGCTTGTAAAGGATTTCAGTGCAGAAGAACGTGAAGCAATTTTGCGTTGCATTGAAAACTTNATCAAGAAAGTCATCGACGCCGATGGTCATGTGCATCCATTGGAAGCAGAAAACTTCAGACTGTGGCGTCAGGCTGTTAGCTTGGAATAAAAAATAGTTGACTCGCGTCAACATCTCACTATAACGACCGCCGCAGCGCAACGAACGGTTGCGCTGTGACGTGCGTTTCTCGCATTTCAATAGGTATTAGGCATGTCGCGATGACATGCAAAAAGGTAAGTTTCCGCAATCGTTCTTCTTGCGAAGCAACGCTACTGACGGAAACTTTTTGTAGTGTTTTTCTGTTGTATTTGATTAGTATTGGAATGTGCTTCCACCGAGAAATTCGCGCAGAAGNCTGGTTGGTGGAAGTGAATCGAAGTCCATGGCTTTGAAATACTTGAGGAATTTTCTCAGGCGATACGCTTCTACGTATTCTGGACAGTTTTCTGGCACTTCTTCGAGCACTGGTTCAGCTTGTTTTTTGATGGCAGCGAGTTCGTAAATCATCGCGGTATTGAACATTGAATCAGCGTTTTCCTGATAGGGGAATATCCATTTCTTTTCGCCAGCGAGCACACTTGGCCAGCGNTGTATCGTGTCTCGCGCTGACGCTCCACGATATTTAGCATCGCGGATGATGCGTCGAAGAAGACGGTTGTCGGTGTTTGGGATGTAGTTGTGTGTATCGAGCAAAATAGTTGTCAAGGCTGAGGCGTAGATTCTATACTTTTGCTCTTCGGGAATGAGGTGAGTTAGTTCTGGATTGAGCGCGTGAATGCCTTCGAGAATGAGCACTTCGTTGTCGTGGAGACGCAGTTTGTTNCCGCTCAATTCGNTTTTTCCCATCTTGAAATTATAGCGTGGCAATTCTACTTCATCGCCACGGAACAGCGCTTCCAATTGATTGTTGAGCAAAGGAATGTTTAGAGCGTACAAACTCTCGAAGTCGTATTCGCCGTTCTCGTCTTTAGGAGTTTCTTCTCTGTTAATGAAATAATCATCGAGCGAGATTTGGACTGGTCGGATGCCGTTTGTCAATAATTGTACGCTGAGACGCTTGCACGTNGTNGTCTTTCCCGAAGATGATGGACCAGCAATAAGAACCAATCTCACGGTCTTTCGATTCGCAATCTCCTCAGCCATTTTTGCTATTTTCTTTTCTTGGAGCGCTTCGCTTACGTTAACCAGATCGTTAATCTTGCCGTTTTGGATTGCTTCATTNAACTCTCCCACCGTTCCTACACCTAAAATATGTTGCCAACGATGGTGCTCCTGATAAATTTCGAACATCTTATCTTGTCGTATCAGCGCGCCCAATTCTGACGGATTGCTTTGACTGGGAATGCGAAGCANCAGTCCGTCATAATATTTCTCNAGTCCGAAAAGTGTAAGTTGTGAAGTGTTGGTCAGAAGTGAACCATAGAAATAATCAACGTAGCCATCGAGGTCGTAATAGATTGTGTAAAGCGATCCTACTGTTTCGAGTAATTTTATTTTTGAGTGTGTACCCAATTCGCGGAACAGCTTGATAGCTTCGTCGGTTGGCGCTTCACGACGACGGATNGGTATTTGCGCATCGATAATCTGCTGCATGCGCTCGCGAATNCTTGCGCAATCTTCCAGCGTCACAGCGCGCCCGATTTTCAGATTGCAGTAATAGCCGTTCGACACGGGGATATCGATTACTACTGCACCATCGGGATAAAGATCGTGCACCGCTTTACAAAGAACAAAGAATAAAGTACGCGTGTAGGCGCGCAAACCGCTGGGGTTTGTCAAGTCAAGAAATTCTACATCTTTATTATGGAAAAGTCTAAAGTTAAGTCCTTCAACTTTATTATTTACCGTTGCATTCGTAGGACCGTAAGGCATTTCGATATCTAATTGCTTGAAAACATCAGAAAGTGAACTNCCAGTTTCTACGTTTATGATTTTTTTATTATTTTTGCAACGAACTTGAACGAATTGTTTCATAATTGTGACAATTTTGAGGCTGTTTGTTTGCGTAAAGTTACGTAATTTTACTTTAAACCACAAAAGAAGTAAACATTATTTATATTTTTNACCATGTCGATTTGGATTTTTTTCAAACTAATTGGTTCATTGGCGCTCCTAATGTATGGAATGAAAGCCATGAGCGAAAGCTTGCAGAAGATGGCNGGTCCACAGCTGCGTCACGTTCTTAGCGCTATGACTACCAATCGCTTCACTGGAATGCTAACTGGTACGTTTGTCACCGCCGCAGTACAGTCTTCCACCGCCACAACGGTCATGACCGTTTCGTTTGTTAATGCAGGACTACTCACACTTGCGCAAGCGATTTCGGTAATCATGGGAGCTAACATCGGAACAACGCTCACCGCGTGGATTATGTCTGCTGGATTTACGTTTAACATCACGGATTTCGTTTATCCAGCATTTTTTATCGCCATTATCTTAATATACAGCAAACGTAGAAAGATAATCGGCGATTTTATTTTTGGNGTAGCATTTATGTTTCTCGGTTTGGGAACATTGCGTCAGACAGGTATCGACATGGATTTGGCACACAATCAGCCNGTACTTGACTTTTTCTCATCGTTCAATCCAAACAGTTTCATCACAACGCTAACGTTTCTGATCATCGGAAGCGTCTTGACGATGTGCGTGCAGTCATCTGCCGCCATCATGGCTATCACTATGATTCTATGTTCAAGCGGTGTGCTTCCAATTTATCAAGGTATCGCGCTGGTGATGGGAGAAAATATTGGAACGACAGTTACTTCGAACATCGTTGCACTCTCTGCGAACACACAAGCACGAAGGGCAGCGCTGGCGCACATGTTCTTCAACGTGTTTGGCGTGATTTGGGTTCTTTGTATATTCAAACCATTCGTGAATATGGTGTGCGGTTTTGTTGGATATGATGAAACGCTGACCAAAACTGACCCGAATTTCTTGAAAAATGCATCTAAACTATCTTTCGTTCTTGCGGCATTCCACACCACATTCAACATCGCCAACACCGCTATTCTTATATGGTTTATTCCGCAAATAGAGAAACTGGTTTGCAAAGTCATTAAACCGAAAAAATCAGACGAAGAAGAAGATTTCCGCTTGCGCTTCATCAACGGNGGTCTTATGCAGACTCCCGAACTTAGTGTGCTTGAAGCAGCNAAAGAAATCCAATCATTCGCGGAAAGAATCCATAGAATGTTTGGCATGGTTGGCGANTTGCTGCACGAAAAAGATGAAAATAAATTCGTCAAGCTTTATTCCAGAATCGAAAAATACGANGGAATCAGCGACAACATGGAGCTTGAGATTGCTAAATACCTCGATCAGGTGAGCGATATGCACTTAAGCGANGACACAAAAGCGAAAGTTCGCGCGATGCTTCGCGAGATTAGCGAAATCGAAAGCATTGGAGACGCTTGCTATAACATGGCACGAACAATCAATCGCAAGGTAAATGGAAAAGAGGAGTTNAATGAAAATCAATACGAACACTTGCACCAGATGTTTGAATTAACAGACGACGCNCTTACTCAAATGACTCTCATTCTTAAACGACCGAGAGAAAATTCTGACATCAATCGTTCGTTTAATATTGAAAATGAAATAAATAATTATCGCAATCAATTAAGAACGCAAAACATCAACGATGTCAACAACCACGTGTATTCCTACACCATCGGAACAACCTATATGGACATCGTAAGCGANTGCGAGAAATTAGGCGATTACGTGGTCAACGTTGTTGAAGCACGTATGGGAACGCGACAGAAAAACGCTTGACACCTTATTATATAATATATAAGGATTCTATTGCTTATTTAGAGACTCAAAAAAAGAACGCTTTGNCANTCTCTGGCAAAGCGTTCGCTTTTTATTTCGTTTAGTTATTCAATTCTCCCAACCGTTTCCAAACNTCGAGAAACGCTTCGTGATNGAGTTTCGTGTCGAACGAAATCTTCACNCCACTCTCCTCCAACACAGCGCACGCTTGATCGCTGATGAACTCAGCAAAAACTTCGGCTACTTTACCCTCCGCCATCGCGCAAGCAGCTGTCCTACCAACCGCTTTCACAGCAATTTTCGAGTTATACAACAGTTCGGGCTGACTATTCAGCAAGCCATAGAGTGTTCGAATGCCATGACCGTCGAACGTATGAATCTTTCCGTCGTGCAAAAATCACCAGATTGCACTGCTCGGTCTGCAGTTTGTGAATNAGTTGTTGCATCATAGTTGTATCATATTTAAGCGTTCGGCAGCAAGTTAGTAAAAAATTTTCACATAAATCAACCAACAACCAAAAAAGTTTACGTATTTTTGAAAACAATAATCAAGTTTTACAAAAACATGAAACGTATTTTCGCCTTTTTTTTCACCATGACTTTAATCCTAAATCTACACGCGCAAACAACAGCGAATTACGCTACAGTTCCACTTCCACAAACTATACAACTATCTGATAGCGAGCCGTTTATATTGAACGACGCGCGTGGCATAGCGTATCCATCTGCGACGCCAGAACTTGCAAAAGAAGCAGAATTTCTCGCGAGTTACATCAAAGAAATCTGTGGAATCAGTTTGCCAATCAACGCACTACCTTCNCANACCGACTCCCGACGTCGCGCTCGCGTGGCNCCGCATTTGATTATCCTGCACATCGACAACGCATTGCAGCAATCGCTCGGCGCAGAAGGNTACTCCGTCAGCGTCAGCGCTAAAGAAATCAACATCAAAGGCGCGTCNGCCGCTGGNGTTTTCTATGCATCNCAAATGCTGCGCAAGGCTTTGCCTATCGTCAACGAAGGAGAAAAAATNACNCTTCCTGCAGCCGACATTTCCGACTCNCCGCGTTTCGCTTACAGAGGCATGCTTCTCGATTGCGCCAGACACTTTTTCTCNGTCGATTTCGTGAAGCACTACATCGATCTCATTGCTTTGCACCAGATGAATCGCTTCCATTGGCACCTAACCGACGATCAAGGCTGGCGTATCGAAATCAAACGCTATCCTGAACTCACCAAAATNGGATCGCAACGCACGTGGACGGTGCTCGGAAAGAACTCGGANGTGGNCGACGGAACGCCTTACGGCGGTTTTTATACACAAGAACAAATTCGCGAAGTCATCGCTTACGCTGCCGAACGCCATATAACCGTCATCCCAGAGATCGATCTTCCTGGTCACATGATGGCTGCTTTGACCGCCTATCCACATCTCGGATGCNTCGGAAAAGGCTACGAAGTGGGGCATTATTGGGGTGTTTACAAAGATATTCTGTGTGCAGGAAATCCGCAAACGCTTGAATTTCTTTACGGAGTCTTTGAAGAAATTTGCCAACTCTTTCCTTCACAAATCATTCACATTGGCGGCGACGAATCGCCTCGCGTGCGTTGGGAAAATTGTCCTAAGTGCCAGCAGACTATCAAAGCAAACCACCTGAAAAATGAAGCAGAATTGCAAGGCTGGATGACGAACAAAATTTCCGCATTTCTCGCGAAAAAAGGTCGCAGAATCATGGGATGGGACGAACTTCTCGATACAGGAGTTGACCAGAANGCCGTTATNATGTCGTGGCGCGGTGCAGAACCAGGCGCNTCCGCAGCAAAGCGCNGTCACGATGTNGTCATGACGCCAACAACACACGCGTATTTCGATTATCACCAAACGAAAGACATCGAGTTTGAACCGCGTTTGATAGGCGGTTGCGTGACAGTTGAAAAAGTATATAGCTTCGAACCAGTTGACGCAAGTCTTTCTGCGACCGACGCCAAGCACATTCTCGGCGTGCAAGCCAATCTTTGGAGCGAATACATCACGTGCAACAATCTCGCAGAGTATCAAGTCCTGCCGCGAATGGCTGCGCTTTCCGAAGTTCAATGGATGCAACCGAGTCAGAAAGACTACAAACAATTTGTTGAACGCGCAGACCGTCTTCGTCAACTTTATGAAAAATTATGCATAAACTACGCTCGGCATATTTGGCGCGATAAATTGCCACGAAAAGGCGCTGATTATTGAGCCAAAAATCAATATCTCAAATTGTCGAGTTTTATGTGTTAAAAAAATTTTTTGCACGAAAAAAAATCGCNAAATTTTTGATTTTTTTGAGGGTTCCGCATAAAATATCGACGCAAAAAGGCGCTTTAGAAATCTATCTCACGTGAAATAATTTTCTATCTCACGTGAGATAATTTTTTATCTCATATCATTTANNTTTTTTAACAAACGAGATTTTTCGAAAATCCACGTTCAAAAATTCGCTATTTTTTGCGAAAAAACATCGAAAAAGCGTATANNNNTTGCATAAATCCATCAATTTAACATTTNNCNCGTTGAGNTACGAAAAAAATTCNTTGNTTTTNGACCAAAATTTGTGCATTAGAAAANNGTCGGTCAAATGTGAACGGATGTTAATNNNCAAGCAAAAATGTCAAGAAATCGGACGGTTAAATTCTGTAAAGTTTTCTTAAAATCGCGTTTTGCGCGAAGTAGGTTTTTAAGTCAATTTTCGCCGATTTNATCGCGCTTTTTCTGCATAAAAATACACACAGTTTTGCATAAAAATTCGCGCACAATAAAAAAACGCGCCACCGAGANATCTCGATGGCGCATCGCATTTTAGGAAAGTATATATGTAGAAGTCTTATTCGGTCTTCGCAGACCAATTCCGACTGGTGGGTCTTTTACTGTTGCAAAGATAGGCGAGAAAAATGCAACGTCAAGCGGAAAATTCCTAAACCATCGTAGGAATTTCCCTATTTTTCATTAACTTCGCACGCACAACACTTTTTTACGACTATGAAACGTACAGTTTTATTTCTTTTTTCACTNTTTGCTTTCTTTGTTTCATACGGACAGAAAGCGCCAATCGACTATGTAGATCCCTTTATTGGCACAACCAATTTCAGCGTTTGCAATCCAGGCGCTGTCGTTCCACACGGACTGATGTCGGTAGTGCCGTTCAACGTGATGGGAAGCGACCTCAACGTCTATGACAAAGACAAGCGCTGGTGGTCTGCNCCATACGTTTACGACAATAAGTATTTGACTGGTTTCGCTCACGTAACGCTTAGCGGCGTTGGTTGTCCTGAATTAGGAACGCTGTTGGTTATGCCAACGTCGGGAGAGCTGGATGTAGATTATCACAACTATGGTTCTACCTACAGCAACGAGCGNGCTGTGCCTGGATATTACGCGGTTGACGCTGACAAATCGGGCATCCANTGCGAGGTTACAGCGACTTTGCGAACCAGTGCAGAGCGTTACACTTTNAAAGCAGGTAAAGCGCACATCCTTCTCAATCTTGGAGAAGGCTTAACCAATGAAACGGGCGCGTGGGTGCGTAGAGTTAGCGACACAGAGATTGAAGGTATGAGATTNCTTGGCACGTTTTGCTANAATAGTCAAGCAGTTTTCCCAATTTATTTCGTGATGCGCGTCAACAAAAANCCACAAACGAGCGGNTTCTGGAAGAAACAGCCGAAGATGGAAGGCGTGGAAGCGGAATGGGACAAAGACAACGGCAAGTATAAGTTGTACACACAATATGGTAAAGAGTTAGCCGGCAACGATATCGGTTACTTCTTCAGTTACAACGCTGCAGACGGCGAACAGATTGAAGTAGAAATGGGCGTGTCGTTNGTTTCNACAGAAAACGCACGCATGAACTTAGAAGCAGAACAAAACGGGAAATCGTTCGAAGACATACGTCGCGAAGCGTACAGCACGTGGAATGAAACGCTCAACCGCATCACTGTTGAAGGCGGAACCGAGAACCAGCGTCGCGTCTTCTANACAGCGCTTTACCACTCGCAGCTCCATCCAAATATTTTGCAGGATGTAAATGGCGAATACCCTGAGATGGAAAATTATTCCATAGGAAAGACCAGCGGAAATCGTTACACCGTTTTCTCATTGTGGGACACCTATCGCAACGTGCATCAACTTGAAACTTTACTTTACCCAGATCGCCAATACGACATGGTGCGTTCCATGATTGATATGTATAAAGAATGGGGCTGGATGCCTAAGTGGGAACTCTATGGACGCGAGACGTGGACGATGGAAGGCGATCCCGCGATTCCAGTGATTGCAGATTTCTGGCTCAAAGGCTTTCACGACATCGATATCTCAACAGCCTACGAAGCTTTTCTTAAATCAGCAACAACGCAAGGCAGTGAAAACAAGATGCGTCCCGATATAGATCCATATTTATCTAAAGGCTATATTCCGCTAGGGATGTATGCTGCCGACAACAGTGGCGACAATTCCGTTAGCCACGCATTGGAATACTATGTTGCTGATTATGCATTGTCGCAGCTGGCTGCTGACTTAGGAAAATCTGCCGATGCAAAACGATTCTATCGCGCAAGCATGGGTTATAAAAATTATTATAGTAAAGAATCTGGTACACTACGACCGCTCAATCAGGACGGCACATTCCTGTCGCCGTTCAATCCAAAAGATGGCGCAGACTTCTCTAATGCGCCAGGATTTCACGAGGGATCGGCTTGGAATTACACGTTCTACGTTCCTCACGACATACTCGGGCTCGCTAAGTTAATGGGCGGACGACAGAACTTCGTCAACAAATTGCAGAAAGTGTTCGACGAGAATCTTTATGATCCTGCAAACGAACCAGATATCGCCTATCCGTATTTGTTTAACTACTTCAAGGGCGAAGAATGGCGCACGCAGAAAGAAGTATCTCGCTTGCTCGACAAATTTTTCAAAGCGACTCCCGACGGTATCCCAGGCAACGACGATTGCGGAACAATGTCTTCGTGGGCGATTTTCAGTATGATAGGAATCTATCCCGACTGCCCTGGCTCGCCATTCTATTCGCTTACCGCGCCTGTTTTCGATAAAGTAACGCTCCATCTCGACCGTCGATATTATCCAAATGGCGATATTACGATCACCGCGAATCGCAATGGAAAATCAACGCCACGCGTGAAGAGCGTAAAACTTGGAAATAAAACTATCGATCGCTATCGCATCTCGCACAAAGAACTCATCGACGGAAAGAATTTGCAGTTTGTTATTGAATAATTAAACGAGATAGAAATGAAATCGATACGCATCCTTTTTCTATTTTTTGCTTTTGCGATTGCATCTACTATAAACGCGCAAAAGCAGTCGCCAGTTGACTACGTCAATCCACTGATGGGAACGCAGTCAACCTATGCACTGAGCACAGGAAACACGTATCCAGCGATTGCAGCGCCATGGGGTATGAATTTCTGGACACCACAGACGGGCAAGGAAGGCGATGGATGGACTTACAGTTATACAGCTAACAAAATTCGTGGATTGAAACAAACTCACCAACCCAGTCCTTGGATCAACGATTATGGGCAGTTTTCACTTTTTGCCACGAGCGATAGAGTTGTATTCGACGAGAACGAGCGCGAGAGTTGGTTCTCCCACAAAGCGGAAACAGCTACACCTTATTATTATAGTGTCTATCTGGCAGATTATGATGTGACAGCAGAATTGTCGCCCACGAGTCGCGCTGCGCTGTTTCGCTTTACTTTTCCGCAAACGGATAGCGCTACGATTGTCGTTGATGCATTCGACAAAGGGTCTTACGTGAAAATCATTCCCGAAGCACGCAAAATCGTTGGTTATTCTACGAGAAATTGCGGTGGCGTGCCCGATAATTTCAAGAATTTCTTTGTGATTCAATTTGATGAAGCATTCGATTATTTCGGTGCTGTAACCAACAACAAAATCAATTTCAACACAACCGAAACGGAAACGTCGCACGCTGGTGCTGTCGTTGGTTTCAAAACCGTTCGCGGACAGCAGATCCACGCTCGTGTTGCTTCGTCTTTCATCAGTATCGAGCAAGCCGAGCGAAATCTGAACGAGCTTGGCAATCTTAGTTTCAATGAATTACGCCAGCAGAATTGTTACACGTGGAACAATGTATTAGGAAAAATCGAAGTAAACGATGACAATGTTGACCGCTTGCGCACGTTCTACACTTGTCTTTATCGTTCGGTGCTTTTCCCACGCAGNTTCTACGAAATCGATTCCNCAGGAAATCCAGTTCATTATAGCCCATATAACGGCAAAATNTGCAAGGGTTATCTCTTTACTGATACGGGATTTTGGGATACTTTCCGCAGTCTTTTTCCNCTTCTCAACTTAGTGTATCCGTCGATGAATGCAATGATGCAGGAAGGCTTGGTCAATGCGTATCTGGAGAGTGGATTTCTGCCTGAATGGGCAAGTCCTGGACATCGCGATTGCATGGTTGGAAATAATTCTGCAAGCGTTGTGGCCGACGCTTACGTGAAAGGCGTTCGCGGTTATGATGCAGAAAAATTGTGGGAAGCGGTCGTTTATGGCGCAAACCACGAGCATCCTACTGTTAATTCAACGGGTCGCAAAGGTTTTGCATACTATAACAAATTGGGTTACGTGCCTTATAATGTTGGAATCAACGAAAATGTGGCGCGAACGCTTGAGTATGCTTACGACGACTGGTGCATCTATCAATTTGGTAAAGCGCTTGGCAAGTCGGAAAAGGCTTTAAAACCATATAAAGAACGTGCATTAAATTATAAAAATGTGTTCGATAAGAGTACGAACCTCATGCGCGGACGAAATGAAGATGGTACATTCCAATCGCCGTTCAACCCACTGAAATGGGGAGACGCGTTCACCGAAGGCAACAGTTGGCACTATACGTGGTCAGTGTTT
>Ga0065709_1006025_pt1 | contig 22454 bp, 20 predicted proteins | sample Hoacrofraction14_2_FD_59096 | JGI IMG/M metagenome (GOLD analysis project Ga0065709, IMG submission 59096) | Hoatzin crop microbial communities from Cojedes, Venezuela, sample from fiber fraction 14 v1 | ecosystem: Host-associated > Birds > Digestive system > Esophagus > Crop | place: Venezuela...
AAGCCGTATATCACAGGTATACGAAAAGTCAGCCAATCGCCCGGCGCCTGCCGGCTTGGGCTCTTGGGACTTTTACAGTAAAGGCCGGACACGGCGCAGCGCGCCGGGCGTGCGTGCAGCCGGCGGCCGGCGGCGGAAGGACAGCGGTGGAACAGTGAAGAAGCGGATCGAGCAGCTGCTCAGCGGAAAATTTGAATACAGCAGGAAGCAGCCGGAGCTGTCCGTGAAGGAGATCGAGGCGCGGACGAGCGCGGGCGAGCCGGCCCGGGGCAGCTTTGTGATCCGGCATCCGGAGGGACGAAGGCTTCGCGGTGTGGTCTACCCGTCGAGCCCGCGGCTCCTGGCCGGACCGGAGGTATTCCAGGCGATCGAGACGAAGATCAGCTGGCAGGTGGACACGGCGGGCCTTTCGGCCGGCGATGTGAGCCGGAGCGAGATCACGGTCTGCACGCAGCTCGGAGAAGTCAGCGTGCCGGTCACGGTGTACGTTCTGGCGGCCGACGGAAGCGCGGCCGCAGATCCGGCGGCCGATATGGCGGCGGTGACGGCCGCGGCGGGTGCGTCCGGACAGCCGGGCGGGGCGGCTCTGAATGCATTTTCAGGGAAAGAGGAAGGCAGCATGCGGTCCGCAGAGGCGGCGGAGGCTGCTTTCGAGGCGGCATCGGCAGCCGGCGGTCTGACCGGGATGACAGCGGACAGCGGCTCAGCGGCAAGCGGCCCGGTCGGGGCGGCAGCGGTCAGCGGCGGTGATAAGACAGACGACGGCGTGCCGGATGCGGTGCGGGAGCTCACGGCCATGGCGCAGGAGGACTTTCTGCCGGCGGCCGCGTACTTTGTCTCGGAGAGCTTTGCGCAGAAGGTCCGGCAGCTGCCGGTCAGCATCCGCACCCTGTACGAGGCCTTCGCGTCCGCGAAGGACAGCGCGCGGGGCCTCGAGGAATTCCTGATCGGCTGCGGGCAGAAAGAGCCCGTGGAGCTGACACTGGAGGACGTGAACACGCAGGAGCTCGAGGCTGAGACCTCGGTCCGGGAGACTCTGCATATCCGGCGCAGCGGCTGGGGCTATCTGGAGATGGAGCTCAGCGCGGAGGGCAATTTCCTGCGCCTGGAGAAAAAGAAGCTGACCACGCTCTCGTTCCTCGGCAATGACTGCGAGATCGGCTATATCATCGACACCAATTTCCTGCACGCCGGCAAGAACTGCGCGCGCATCCGCGTCCGGACCTGCTACCAGACGCTCGAGACCGAGGTGACCGCGATCGGGCGCTCCCGCGAGAGCGTCTCCGCCCGTTCGGACGGGCACCGGGAGCGGCGCATCGGCCGCCTGATGGCCCGCAAGGCCGAGCTGCTCTATATCGATTACCGGCTGGGACGGATCGACCGACATACGTGGGTCGAGCGGTCCCTGAACGTCGTGGCCGGCAGCCGCCGGTCGGGCGAAGAGAGCATCTGGGCGGACCTGTTCCACGTGTACCTGCTCGAAGCCGACGGGAAACGGGTGCGGGCCGAGAAGCTCCTGCGCGAGCTGGAGACGCAGCCCTCCCGCCTGCAGACGCCGGACCGGTACCTGTGCTGGCTGTGCCTGTCCACGCTCTTTACACGCGACGAGGAATATCACGAGGCGGTGCGCCGGCGCGCGCGGAGCCTGAGTGCGCAGAACCGGGGAAACTGGGTGATCAGCTTCCTGATGCTGCACTTCATGGAGGAAGAATTTACCGGGGCCCCGGGAAAACTTACGGAGATCGTGCGCCAGGTCGAGGGCGGCTGCGCGAGTCCGCTGTTGCTGGTCGAGGGCGCCCTGATCCTGAAGGAGAACCCGTTCCTGCTGCACCGCATCGCCTCGCCCCAGCGCCTGATCCTGTACTTCGCCGCGCGGCGGGGCCTGACCGATGAGGCGCTGACACTGCAGATCGCCTCGATCGAGCTCTCCCATCCGGAGTATCATCCGGTGCTCGAGCGCACGCTCCGCCTGTGCTATGAGCAGACGGGCCTGAGGGACGCCCTGGCGGCGCTCGCGAGCGTGCTCATCGAGGGAAAGAAGAACACGGAGAAGTATTTCCCGGTCTATGCGCAGGCGGTCCGCTACGATCTGAAGATCACCGGCCTCTATGAATACTACATGGAGACGATGCAGGAGTGCCGCGTCGAGACGATGCCGCAGACCATCCGCCGGTATCTGGTCTACAACGACGCGCTGGACTGGCGGAAGAAGGCGAAGATCTTCCGCAATCTGTCCGACCTGAGGGAGAACATCCCGGACATTTACCGCAGCTGCAAGCCGCAGATCGAGAAGTTCCTGATCGACCAGCTGGCCATGTGCCATGTCGATGAGAACCTGGCGGTGCTCTATGACCGCTACCTCACACGGGCGATGCTGACGCCCGCGCTGGCGCGCAAGCTGGTCACGGTGCTCTTCACCTTCGAGGTGACCTGCAAGAATCCGCGCATCCGCGCGGTGATCGCCGCCGACGAGCGCCTGGTGCGCCAGAAGGTGGTGCCGCTCCTGAACCAGAAGGCCCAGGTGCAGCTGTACTCCGAGAATTCCCGGATCCTGCTCGAGGACGAGACGGGCAGCCGCTACTGCAGCACATCGCTGTACATGGCCGAGCACATGCTCGACGCGCCGCGCCTGCTGCAGTACTGTGTGCAGATGGTGCCGGACGAGCCGGGGCTGGTGCTGTTCGGGTGCCTGAGTGCGGACGGACAGGGCACGGTGCAGCGGTCTGACATTTCCTTCTTCCTGCGGGCGGCGAACCTGAACCTGCTGACGGAGGAGAGCCGCGGCCGGATCCGGAAGGCGCTGCTGGATTACTACACGGCCAATCCGGACGACGAGACGCTCTACCGTTTCCTCCGGGACATGGATATCCGCGAGTATGCGGGCGCGGGCAAGCAGCAGCTGGTGTCGCTGCTGACGCAGGAGGGCCTGTACGAGGAGGCCTACACGCTGGTGCGCGAGTACGGCAGCGAGCATCTGCCCATCGCGCTGCTGGTGCGGGTCTGCTCCCAGACGGTGCTCGCGCGCGAGTACGAGGCCGATACGCAGCTGACGCGGTTCTGCGCGCAGTGCTTCTTCAGCGGCAAATATGATGAGCATATCCTGGCGTACCTGATCCTCTACTATGAGGGACCGATCGAGCAGATGAAGCAGCTCTGGACGGTGGGCAGGCAGTATGAGCTGGACACGATGGGACTCGAGCAGAAGCTCCTCGGGATGATCCTGTTCTCCGGGAGCGGCACGCGGGGCGCGGACCCGGTCTACGTCTCGTTCCGGCGCTCGCTCGGCAACCGGCCGATCTGCCAGGCGTATGTGATCCTGAAGTCGTATGAATATTTTGTGCGCGGCGAGCCGGTGTCGGAGGCGGTATTCTCGGACATCCTGACCGACTGGAGCCGCGGGGCGAAGCTGCCGGATGTGTGCGCGCTGGCCCTGTGCCAGCATCTGTCCACGCTCGTGGAGCGGTCGGAGCTGCAGAACAAGGCGGCGCTCGAGATCCTGGGCGAGCTGAATCAGCGCGGCCTGCGCTTCTCCTTCTTCCAGCGCTACCCGCTCAGCGTGCGCATGCAGATGGGCATGGAAGACCGGGTGTTCCTGGAATGCGTGGCGGACCCGGCGAGCGAGGTGCGGCTGTACTGGCGCGTGAAGGGCAGCGGCGATGAGTACCGCGAGGAAGTCATGAAGGACCTCTTCGAGGGCATCCGCGTGCGCGAGTTCATCCTGTTTACCGGGGAGGAGCTCGAGTGCTGCACGGAGGAGACGGACGCCGACGGCCAGGTGACATCGTCCGGCATCCGCACGCTCCGGGCGCGCCGTGTCCCTTCGGAAATGGTAGCGAGCGCGTTCGGCGCGATCAGCGCCATGACGCAGCATTTCGCGGAGGGCGATGAGGAGAAGGCCCGCGAAGCGCTGGAGCAGTACCGGCAGACGGATATCCTGGCGCGGGAATTTTTTACGCTGATGTAAGAGGCCGGCGCGCAGACCGGCCGGAGGATCGCCAGAGTCTGCGGGAGCCGGTGAGTGAGAAGGCCGGCCGCGCGCGACGGAGATGAATGCAATGGATAAAAGGGAAGTGCTGGTGGGTCTCCAGCTGTTTCGGGAGGGGGCCCAGATGACGTGGTTTAACGCCTCCATGCAGGAGCCGCAGACCCTCTCCCTCCCGGGGGAAAATGAAGACGGCATGCTGAGCATTCCGTCGGAGGCGTACCGCCAGCTGAAGGGGCAGGCGCCGGGCACGGAGGCGCTCCGGGAGTTTCTCGCGGCGATGCTGGCCATGCTGCCGGGCACGCCGGCGATGAAGGACCTGTGCGTGATGGTGAGTGTCCTGCAGCTGACGGCAGAGGTGAGCGCGCGCGTCTGCGAGGCGCTCACGGCGCTCGGCCTGAAGCGCCGGAATATCTTTCTCCAGGACTGGAAGGCCGGCTTTTATTATTACGTGGTCAACAAGCGCCGGGAACTCTGGACCGGGGACGTGGCCCTGCTGGTGTGCCGGGACGAGGTGATCCGCGGGTTTATCCTGCACATCGACCGGACCGTGAAGCCACCGCTGGTCTCCATCGAGGAGGCGGGGCAGCAGGCGGTGGATGCGTCGGTGCGCGGCGGACGGAGCGACGAGAACTGGGACAAAGAGCGGGACCGGCTGTTCTATGAACTGCTCGGGCGGATGTTCGAGCGGCGCAATATCACGGCGAGCTACCTCTACGGCAGCTATTTCGACCGGAGCTGGGCGCAGCGCTCCTTCCAGTACCTGACCTTCCGCCGGCATGCCTTCCAGGGACAGAATCTGTTCTCCAAGGGGGCCTGCTGCGGGGCGATGACGCGCTGCGGCCTGCTCCGGAAGCCGGACATGCTGCTGCTCGGGGATGACCTGCTCCGGGAGAGCCTGTCTATGGACTTCCGGGTCCGCGGCAAGCTGCAGACGGTGCCGCTGATCCCGGCGGGGATCAACTGGTACGAGGCGCACTTTTCCTGCGAGATGATCCCGGACCGGGAGAGCCTGGTGACGATCAAGTCGCAGCCGCTGACCGAGGGGGAGAGCGTGGAGCATGTGCTGCGGCTGAGCCATTTCCCCGACCGGCCCCCGCGGGGGAGCCGGCTGCGGATGACGGTGTATTTCACGTCGGTGGCCAGCTGCATGGTGGAGGTGGAGGACCTCGGCTTCGGGGACTTCGCGCCGCCGAGCGGAAAGAGCTGGAAGCGGCAGATCCGCCTGCCGGCGGGCGCAGAAACAGGGGGAAAACACGATGCCGTTTGACCTGTGTCAGACGAAAAAAGCAGAGCATCCGTACTACATCCGGAACATCGGGATCCGGGTCTGGACGCTGGAGGAGCTGTGCTATTATCTTTACGAAAATCTCTGCCTGATCGACCGGAGCATCACGAATGAATCGCTCTGCGCGTGGGTCCGCGACGAACTGGGACTTGTCAGACTCTCGCGCAGGCTGTATGATGCCCTCGACCGGCCCGACGGCGACATCAGCTATTTTCTGATGCCGATCTTCGGGGAGATCGGATACCTGAGCGCGGATCAGCAGCGCCGCGTGCGCGATGAGCTGACGCGGCTGCAGGTGCGCCCGGAGGATGAGAAGGCCAAGCTGAAGGCGGACTACCTGGTGCGCTGCGGGCGGTATGCCGCGGCCATCCGGCAGTATAAGAGCCTGCTCGGCCGCAAAGGGCCGGGCGCGCTGGGCGTGTCCTTCTACGCCGGTCTGTGGAACAACATGGGCTGCGCGTACGCGCTGCAGCACCGCTTCGAGGAGGCGGCCGACTGCTTTCTGCAGGGCTGGCAGCTGGATCACTCGCGGGAGCTGCTGCGGCGGTATGTGAGCACGCTGCCATTTTACCTGCCCGAGGAGGAGTACCGGCAGAAGCTGAAGGAATTCGGCGCGGACCCGGTGCTGATCGCGAAGATCGGCGAGTACAATGCCTCCGTGGCCGAGCAGGCGCGGGAGAAGGACGCGCAGGCGGACCGGAGCGAGGACCTCGGCGCCGCCCTGGAGCGCCTGAGAAATGAATACCGCCGCGGCGCGGAAGCGTGACAGCAAAGCGGTGCCGGGCTGCGCAGCACAGACAGCACAGTGAGAACGGAAGGAGCAGCACAATTTGACAGCTATAGCAGAGACAGCACAGCACATCGGCGTGCTCACGCCGGAGACAGACAAGCTGAAGGAAGAGTGCGGCGTATTCGGCGCCTATGACTTCGGCGGCGGAAGTGTCGCGGAGGATGTCTACTGCGGCCTCCTCGCCCTGCAGCACCGCGGCCAGGAGAGCTGCGGCATCGCGGTGACGGACACGGCGGGGCCGAAGGGCCGGGTGCTCAGCCACAAGGGCATGGGCCTCGTCCACGAGAACTTCAGCCGGGAGATCCTGGACCGCCTGCAGGGAGACATCGGCGTCGGCCACGTGCGCTATTCTACGGCCGGCTCGAGCGTCATCGAGAATGCCCAGCCCCTCGTGCTCAACTACATCAAGGGCACGCTCGCGCTGGTGCACAACGGGAACCTGGTGAACGCGCCGGAGCTCAGGCGCGAGCTGGCCCACGACGGCGCCATCTTCCAGACGAGCATCGATTCCGAGCTGATCGCCTACCAGGTGGCGCGGGCGCGCGTGCACACGGCGTCGGTCGAGGCGGCCGTCGCGAAGGCGATGGAGAAGCTGAAGGGCGCCTACTCGCTCGTGATCATGTCGCCGCGCAAGCTGATCGGCGCGCGGGACCCGCTGGGCTTCCGGCCGCTGTGCATCGGCAAACGGGGCAGCGCGTATGTGCTCGCTTCGGAGTCCTGCGCCCTCGACGCGGTGGGCGCGGAGTTTGTCCGCGATGTCGAGCCGGGCGAGATCGTGACGATCAGCCCGCGCTTCGGGATCCGGTCCGACCGCAGCCACTGCCTGAGGTCCGGGAAGACGGCGCGGTGCATCTTTGAATACATTTACTTCGGGCGCGCGGACTCGGAGCTCGACCGGGTCAGCGTCTATGAGTCACGGCTCCACGCGGGGCGGTGCCTTGCGCAGGACAGCCCGGTCGAGGCGGACCTGGTCGCGGGCGTGCCGGAGTCGGGGAACCTCGCGGCGCTCGGCTACAGCCTGGAGTCGGGGATCCCGTACGGGCAGGCCTTCGTGAAGAACAGCTATATCGGGCGCACGTTCATCCAGCCGCAGCAGAGCGCGCGGGAATCGGCCGTGCGCGTCAAGCTGAACGCCCTCCGGGGCGCGGTGGACGGCAAACGCGTGATCCTGATCGACGACTCGATCGTCCGCGGCACGACCTCGGACCGGATCGTCCGCATGCTGCGGGAGGCCGGGGCGAAAGAAGTACACATGCGGGTGAGCTCGCCGCCGTTCCTCTATCCGTGCTACTTCGGGACGGACATCCCGGAGAGCAGCCAGCTGATCGCCCACGGGCGCAGCACGGAGGAGATCCGGCAGATCATCGGCGCCGACAGCCTCGCGTACCTGAGGCTCGAGCGGCTGCCGGAGCTCGCGCGGGGGCTGCACATCTGCGACGCCTGCTTCAGCAACCATTATCCGATCGCGCCGCCGACGGAGGACATCCGCGGAGAATATGACCGGTGAACGGTTATCCGGGCCGGGCCGGCGCTGTCCGTGAGGGAAGCGGTCCCGGAAAATGTATCGGGCAGAAGGCACAGAAACAGAACAGAAACAGAACAGAAACAGGGACAGACATAGCCCGGAAACAGGAGGACATGCCGTGGAATACGATCGCTACATCAGTCCGCTCTCGCAGCGCTACGCCAGCCGGGAGATGCAGTACATTTTTTCGCAGGAGAAGAAGTTCCGCACCTGGCGGCGGCTGTGGATCGCCCTCGCGGAGACGGAGCAGGAGCTGGGGCTCGACATCACCGACGAGCAGCTTGAGGAGCTGCGCGAACACTGCGACGACATCAACTACGCGGACGCCGAGGCGCGCGAGAAGGTCGTGCGCCACGACGTGATGAGTCATGTCCACGCCTACGGCCTGCAGTGTCCGAAGGCGCGCGGCATCATCCATCTGGGCGCCACGAGCTGCTACGTGGGGGACAACACCGACATCATCCTTATGGCGGAAGGCCTCAGGCTCCTGCGCGGCAAGCTGGTCAGCGTCATCGGGACGCTGTCGAAGTTCGCGCGGGAGTATGAGGATCTGCCGACACTCGCCTTCACGCATTTCCAGCCGGCGCAGCCGACCACGGTGGGCAAGCGGGCGACGCTGTGGATGAATGAGTTCGTGATGGACCTCGAGGACCTCGAATACGTCCTCTCGTCGCTGCGGCTGCTCGGCTGCAAGGGCACGACCGGGACGCAGGCGTCCTTCCTCGAGCTCTTCGACGGGGACCGGGAGAAGATCGACCGCATCGACCCGCTGATCGCTTCGAAAATGGGTTTTGCCGGCTGCGTCCCGGTATCGGGCCAGACCTACTCGAGGAAAACCGATACCCGGGTGCTGAACGTGCTCGCGGGGATCGCGGCGAGCGCACACAAGATGAGCAATGACATCCGCCTGCTCCAGCACATGAAGGAGGTGGAGGAGCCGTTCGAGAAGACGCAGATCGGCTCCTCGGCGATGGCTTACAAGCGCAATCCGATGCGCAGCGAGCGCATCGCCTCGCTCGCGCGCTTCGTCATGACGGACGCGCTGAACCCGGCGGTGACGAGCTCGGTGCAGTGGTTCGAGCGGACGCTGGATGACTCGGCGAACAAGCGCCTGAGCGTGGCGGAAGGGTTCCTCGCGACGGACGGGATCCTCGACCTGTGCCTGAATGTGACGGACGGGCTGAAGGTGTATCCGAAGGTCATCCGGGCCCATCTGATGGCGGAGCTGCCATTTATGGCGACGGAAAATATCCTGATGGACGCGGTCAAGGCGGGCGGCGACCGGCAGGAGCTGCATGAGCGGATCCGCACGCATTCGATGGAGGCGGGGCGCCGGGTCAAGGAGGAAGGACTCGACAACGACCTGCTCGAGAGGATCGCGGCGGACGACGCCTTCCCGGTGACGCGCGGGGAACTGGAGAAGACGATGGATCCGGCGCGCTACACCGGCCTGAGTGCGTATCAGGTGGAGCGGTATCTTGACGAGGTGATCGCGCCGCTGCTGGAGAAGTACGCGGACGAGGCCGGGGCGACGGCGGATATTAACGTGTGAGACGCGCCGCGGCGCGGGCAGTGAGAGGTTTACGGGCGCGGCGGCCGGCATGGCGCGGGGCCGCGGGCTGAGCAAGGAGGATATTATGGTACAGGCGGTAGTGGGCGCCAACTGGGGCGACGAGGGTAAAGGAAAGATCACGGATACACTGGCGGACCGGGCGGACATCGTGGTCCGCTTCCAGGGCGGCGCCAATGCGGGCCATACGATCGTGAACAAGTACGGGAAGTTTGCGCTGCACACGCTCCCGTCCGGCGTCTGCCATCCGGAGGTCACGAACGTGATCGGCAACGGCGTGGCGGTCAACATCCCGAAGATCGTCGAGGAAATTCACTCGCTCGTGGAGCGGGGCGTGCCGGAGCCGAAGGTCCTGGTCTCGGACCGGGCGCAGATCGTGATGAGCTATCACATGCAGCTGGACGCGTACGAGGAGGAGCGCCTCGCGGGCCATTCCTACGGCTCGACCCGCTCGGGCATCGCGCCGTTCTATTCGGACAAGTACGCGAAGATCGGCTTCCAGATCAGCGAGCTCTTCGACGATGAGATCCTGCGGGAGAAGGTCGACAATGTCTGCACCCTGAAGAATGTCCTGCTGGAGCATCTCTATCACAGGGAGCCGCTCCGCCCGGACGATCTGATGGATGAGCTGCACCGGTACCGCGACATGATCGCGCCGTACGTGGCGGACACCGCGACATTTCTGGAGACGGCGGTGAAGGAGGGGAAGAATATCCTCCTCGAGGGCCAGCTCGGGACGATGAAGGATCCCGACCACGGCATCTACCCGATGGTGACGTCCTCCTCGACGCTGGCGGCCTACGGGGCCATCGGCGCGGGGATCGCGCCCTATGAGATCCGCCGGATCATCACGGTCTCCAAGGCGTATTCGAGCGCCGTGGGCGCCGGGGAGTTTGTCTCGGAGATCTTCGGCGAGGAGGCGGAGACGCTGCGGCAGCGCGGCGGCGACGGCGGCGAGTACGGCGCCACGACGGGACGCCCGCGCCGCGTCGGCTGGTATGACTGTGTGGCCTCGCGCTACGGCTGCCGGCTGCAGGGGACCACGGACGTGGCCTTCACGGTGCTCGATGTGCTCGGGTATCTGCCGGAGATCCCGGTCTGCGTGGCCTATGAGATCGACGGCAAAGAGACCCGCGACTTCCCGACCACGCCGTCCCTGAAGAGGGCCAGACCGGTCTGGACGACGCTGCCGGGCTGGAACTGCTCCATCCGCGGGATCCGGCGCTATGAGGACCTGCCGGAGAACTGCCGCGGCTACATCGAATTCATCGAGCAGCAGATCGGCTACCCGATCACCATGATCTCCAACGGACCGGGGCGTGAGGACATTATCTACCGCGAGCCGGCTGCGGTATGAGGACCGCGGTCCTCTGCGCGGCTCTCTTCGCCGTGCTGTGGGGGCTCTTCCTCTGCACGGGGGCGGCCGCTGCGAAATGGCGGCATCTCCGCCCGCAGAGCCTGATCATCACGGCGCTCGCGGGGTACTTTCTGTGGTTTGCCGCCTTTGAGCTCGCCGGCCTGGTCTGCGAGCTGACGCATCTGCCGCTGCGCGCTCTCTCGGGCGTGTCGGCCGCGCTGGCGCTGTTTTTTGTGCTCGCGGGGGCCCGGACGCTGGGAGGGCTTATGCGGGAGACTTGGCGCGGCCGGCGGCGGCTTCTTGCGGAGCACGGGCTGTATCTCGTGCCGGCTGCCGCAGTGGTCATCTTCCAGTGTGTGTATGCGTGCCTGTATACGGACGGCTCGGCGGACGCGGCCTACTATGTGGCGCAGGCGTCCACGGCGGTCTGGACGGACACGATCGGGCGCTATGACCCGACGACGGGGGCGGCGCTGTCGGTGCTGCCGGCGCGCTATGCCTTCGCGCTCTATCCGTATTTCAGCGCGGTGCTGAGCCAGGTGAGCGGCCTGCCGGCGATCGTCGCGATGCGGACGGTGATGAGCACCGTGAACATCCTGATGATGAACCTCGCGTACTGGCTGCTGGGCTACACGCTCTTTGCCGGTTCGGCGCGGCGCGCGCTGCGGGAGAGCCTGCAGAGCGCGGACCTGTTCGTCGCGGCGGTGTTTGTGCTGAACCTGTTCTCGGCGACGATCTACCAGCCGGGGGCGTTTTTGCTGATGCGCTCCTACGAGGGCAAGGCGCTGATCGTGAATCTCGCGATCCCCGCGGCGCTCACGTGCTGCGCGCGGCTCTGGCTCTACGAGGAGACCTCCGCCGAATCGGAGAAATGGATTTTCCGTTACGTATCCTGCATCTGCCTCGCCGGCGTCTGCTTTGCCGCCAGCGCGATGTTTCTGGCGGCGGCGGTCTGCGCGGCGCTCCTGCCGCTGGTTTTCCGGAAGGGCCTGAAGGTGATCGGCGGGATGATCGTGGCCGTGGCGCCGGTGCTGCTGTGGGCGGCGGTGTATACGCTGGCGGCACACCGGTGGATCGTGCTTGCGGCGTGAGGCCGGTGTGTGTGCCGGCGGCCGGAGACGGGAGAAAACGGACGGATCGTATCAGATACAGACAGAATTGATGAGGCCGGAGGCAGGCGGATCCGGACAGATACCCGGACCGCAGCGCCGCGCCGGCGGCCGGCAGGCGGAGAAAGGAGGGCGGCGATGGAAGGTCTCAGTGTGGCGCGCTACGGCTATGCGTTCGTGGCGGAAGCCCTGAAACGGTACTGGGGCGGCGCGTGGCCGGTCCCGGTCTTCTTTGTGCTGGCGATGCTCTTCTCGGTGCTCGTGACCACGGTGAGCCTCAGGGGCGGCCGGGCGGGCAGCACGGCGCTGTCGATCCGGCGCGGGCACCTGAAAAATGTGCGGCTCTGCACCCGGATGTTCGGCGCCATGACGGTGTTTCTGCTGCTGACGCTGCTCAATCCGGTCGCGGCGGCCTGGTTCGTGCCGAAGTTCAGCATGACCCAGATGTATTACCGCTCGTTCTGGGCGCTGCCGGTGCTGGCCGGCGCGGCGTATTATCTGGTCCGCGTGTTCCAGGCGGCGGGGCGGGGGCTTCGGAGAGGCGTACTGAAGCGGGCGGCTGTGATCGTGTGCACGGGACTTGTGTGTGCGCTCATTCCGCTCAGCCCGGGATTCGTGCGCGGGCTGAAACTGCCGGATAACATTTACAAGGTGCCCGGGGCGGTGCCGGTGATCTGCGAGGGGATCCATGAGGATTTCGATGCGCGGAGCGAGACGGAGATGCCGAAGTGCATCTTCTCGTACCAGCTTGAATTCTATGTGCGCCAGTATGACGCGTCGATCCGGCTGACGATGACGCGCAACGAGCGCCTGTATTATGAGGGGAACCGGTCGACGGGGCTTGACTTCTCCGACTCGGAGCGCTATAAGCGGCGCGCGGTGATCCTGAACGGCATGTACGGGCGCGACGACAGCATCAGCGCGGAGGAGTTTGCCGCCTGCATGGAGAAGACGAACACGGATTACCTGATCGTCGAGGAGGAGGCCGCCGCCGCGCAGTTTCTCGAGCGCGCGGGGTGCACGGTGGCATTTACCGAGGCGGGGTATGCGGTCTACCGGTTTGAAGGGACGGAGGAGTGAGCCGGACGGGATGAGGCTTTGTCCGTGTTCGTGCACCCGGGCGCGCTTTTCAATTGCCTTCTGTGTCTTCTTCGTCTGCAGCGTTCTTCTCTGCGCCGACTTCGCGCTCGGCCTGCTCGATGCCTTCCTTCATCCCGCGGCCGGAGAGGATGCGGGCGGTGAGGAACATCGCGTAGAGCAGGACCGGGACGAGCACGGTCAGCACGACGCAGGCCATGAAGAGCTTCTGCGTGTCGGCATTGCCGAAGACGCCCAGGATAAATGTCACAAGATACAGCCCCAGCAGCAGCACCACGCCCGCCATCGCGGCGATGCGCTGCAGTTTTTTCAGCCGCGGGGAGAGCTGCCCGCTCTTGCGGCGGCCGGCCCGGCCGGCGGTGTCAGCGGCGGCATGGCCGGCAGTATTTCCGGTGGTTTTTTTCCGGCTTTCGCGCCGGTTATTCTGATCAGACATAACGGTTCCTTCCTTCCTTTCTTTCTTTCTGCTCGGTGATCAGGTACAGCATAGCAGACGGAGCGCGCTTTGGAAAGCGGTTGTGAACAGGTGGTTGTGAACAGGCGGTTGTGAACAGTTCGTGAAATGCTTGAAAATGGCGCATGAATGGGCTATACTCTCAAAGACCCGCTCCGGCAGACAGACACGCCGGCAGACAGACACGCCGGCAGACAGACACGCCGGCAGACAGACACTCCGGCAGACAGGTACTGCGGCAGGCAGTTGCACTGGCCGACAGGGGCGGAAAAACAAGACAGATCACGGATGGCCGGGTGGGACCGGAATGCCGTACGAATCGAAGAGAAAGAGGGATGAGCGATATGTCATTGCTGGAAGAATGGAGAGGCGTGGCCTACTCCCAGGAGACGGACAAGAAGCAGCTGCAGAAGTTCTGGTCGGATTATTTTCTCAAGGAGAAGGACATCTACGCGCAGCTGTTGAAGAACCCGGACGAGGTGGTCACGGGCACGGTGAAGGAGCTGGCGGAGAAGTACGGGATCTCCGTGCAGACGATGACCGGTTTCCTGGACGGCATCAACGACAGCCTGAAGGAGAAGAACCCGATCGAGGAGATGACGGAGGACACGGTCGTCAACCTCGGCTTCGACAAGGAGATGCTCTACAAGAACATGGTCGACGCCAAGGCGGACTGGCTCTACAACCTGCCGGAATGGGACGCGATCTACGATGAGGAGACGCGCCGGAAGCTGTATCTGGAAGCGAAGAAGATGAACACGATCGTCAAGCCGAAGAAGATCGGCCGGAACGATCCGTGCCCGTGCGGCAGCGGGAAGAAGTACAAATTCTGCTGCGGCCGGAACTGAGCGCGGCGGGAGGATATCCTGACAACTTCCTGTAATGACAAGGCACGGCGCAAGGACCGGCAGTGCCGGCAGGCGCCGGGGGATGCAGAGGAGGTACGCGGATGACAAGGATCGAGCGCAGGGCCGCGATGGCGGTGGCCGCGGCGGCGGCGGGCGTGATCGTGGCCGGGGTGAAGCTGGCGAAGCGGCACGCAGATTACTGGGCGAAGAAGGCGGCTATGACATTTCCGGAGACGGAAGAGGAGAGCGGCGGGGAAGAGGCGTCGTGAGGGGCGGGCGGCTGGCTTGTGAATGCCTGCGGCCGCCGGCGTCCGGCGCGCGGTTCGGCCGGGATTCCGGTGCTCCGGACCGGCTTCGAACCGTTAAACTTCCGGCTTCGAACCGTCAAACTTCCGGCTTCGAACCGTCAAACTTCCGGTTGACAGATGCACGGCCGGGTGCTAATATACCTATGTTTTGATGACAGGAAAGCAGAGTATCCACTCTCACCCGGGCACAGCGGTGACCCGTGGTTCATATGATACGGATTCCGGAGCGGCGCGCCTGCAGCCATGCGGCGGCCGGACGGGAGCTGTTGAAGGGACTTGAGGCGGATAACTTTGTTATCCGCTTGTTTTATGTGTGCGCCGGGTATGTGCAGCTTACGGGCACATCGGCGGGGACGGACGAGCAGCGTGCGGCCCGCGGCGCCGGCAGGAACATTCACGATCGATCAGCGAGAAAACGGAGGTGCAAAACAATTAGCGATTTAATGATTAACGAACAGATCCGCGACCGCGAAGTTCGTCTGGTGGGAGAGAATGGAGAACAGCTCGGCATCATGTCTTCACGTGATGCGCTCAGAATGGCGAGGGAAGCCGATCTGGACCTGGTCAAGATCGCACCGCGCGCCAAACCGCCCGTCTGCAAGATCATCGACTACGGCAAGTACCGCTACGAGCTGGCCCGCAAGGAAAAAGAGGCCAGAAAGAAGCAGAAGATCGTAGAGATCAAGGAAGTGCGGCTTTCTCCGAACATCGATGTGAATGACCTGAACACGAAGACGTCCAATGCCCGCAAGTTCCTGGAGAAGGGAAACAAGGTCAAGGTGACGCTCCGCTTCCGGGGGCGCGAGATGGCCCATATGCAGGCCAGCCGACATGTTCTGGAGGATTTCGCCCAGGCCTGCGGCGATCTGGCTGTCATTGACAAGCCGATCAAGCAGGAGGGAAGAACCCTCACGATGATATTGTCCAGAAAAAACTGATTTGACAGGAGGATTCACGCTATGCCTAAGATGAAGACAAGCAGAGCAGCTGCAAAACGTTTCAAGAAGACCGGTACGGGTCTCCTGAAGAGAAACAAGGCCTATAAGAGCCATATCCTGACCAAGAAGTCCACGAAGAGAAAGAGAAATCTGCGCAAGGCGACCGTTACGGATCCGACGAACGCACAGAACATGAAGAAGATCCTGCCGTATCTGTAAAGACAGCGGCCGGATACGAGGGCGGCGCGAAAAAAGTGCCTGCCCGTTGTGTGACGATCCGGAAAGAGGACGGTCGGATGGGCCGGCGCGAAAAAAGTGCCTGCCCGTTGTGTGAAATCCGGCACGACGACGGCCGGATGAGGGCCGGTGCCGTATGAGACGGCAGGTGGCTGTCAGGGGGACAGCGCTCAGGAACGGTCCGGGGACGGAAGAAACAGGAGAGAGTACCGCGATCGCGGTTCCGTAATCAGGAGGATAGAGAGATATGGCTAGAATCAAAGGCGGCCTGAACGCCAAAAAGAAGCATAACAGAGTTCTGAAGCTCGCGAAGGGCTACAGAGGAGCAAGATCGAAGCAGTACAGAGTTGCGAAGCAGTCCGTGATGCGCGCACTGGCGTCGGCGTATGCCGGCCGCAAGGAGCGCAAGCGTCAGTTCCGCCAGCTGTGGATCGCGCGTATCAACGCGGCGGCCCGTATGAACGGCCTGTCCTACAGCCGCTTCATGTTCGGCCTGAAGAAGGCGGACGTGCAGCTCAACCGCAAGATCCTGGCCGATATGGCCGTCAATGACCCGAAGGGGTTCGCGGATCTTGCCGAGATCGCGAAGGCCAACCTGGATTGAATGATCCGAGGCGGCGCCTGAATGCATGAATATTTTGCCGGGGCACAGTGCCCCGGCTTTTTGTATGCTGTCCGGCCCACAAACTTGTCATGGTCCGGCACCCTTATTGCACAGTGCCCCGGCTTTTTGTATGCTGTCCGGCCCGGCAGCTGGCGGCAGGCCCCGTCGGCTGCTTCGCAGCGTTGGCAGCGGGAAAAGCGGCCGCCCGGCGGATTCGGCTGTCGGCGGCAGACGTTCGCGCCGTCCGGCTTTCGGTCGGGAATCGTTTGCCTGCGCGAGCCTTGCGGCGGCGGTCACGAAACGCCTGTCCCGGCGCGCGAAAGGGACGCGAAAGCGTGCGGCGGCGATTGACCCGCCGCGCCGTGGCGTGATATTATAAAAAAAGTATGGCGCTGCCGGACATGGCACAGCGGAAACATCCGCAGAGCACGGTCAGCGGCCGGAACGGGAGCCGGTGTTTGCCGGACGGGTCACTACAGAGGATACGGAGGATGGAGAGATGGCAGTAAAGACTTTGGGAAATCTGGCTGTCAGCGTTTTCTGCAGGAATGTCAGCATGCTTCTGGCGGCGGGCGTCGATGCGGAGGAGGCGGTCGGCCTGCTGAGCGAGGATTCCGCCCAGAATGATTTCTATGACGCCGCGAAGGCTGTCCAGAAGGAGATGCTCGAGGGCACGCCGCAGCTGTCGAAGGCGATGGAGAAGACGGAGTATTTTCCGGTGCATGCCTGCCGCATGCTCGAAGCCGGCGAGAAGACCGGCCGGAGCGAGGCGGTGCTCGGGAGCCTGGCCGATTACTATGAGAGCCGGGACCGTCTGGCACGCAAGCTGCGCAGCGCGGTGACCTATCCGCTGGTCCTGCTGGTGCTGACCGCGGCGATCCTGGTGCTGCTGCTGGCGCGGGTCCTGCCGGTATTTACGAATGTGTACAAGTCGCTCTACGGCGGCATGACGGCTTCCTCGTATCTGTATCTGCGGGCGGCCTACATCATCGGCGCCGTGGCGCTGGTGATCGCGATCCTGCTCGGCATCTTCCTGCTGATCTGCCTGCTGGCCAGCCGCAGCTCGGTCGGCCGTGAAAAGCTGATCAGCATGATCTCGGGCTTTGCGCCGGCCGGCGCGGCGGTGAAGAAGCTGTCCCTGGCGCATTTCACCCAGGTGCTGTCGCTCTTTGTCGCGAGCGGCGCCGATGCGGACACGTCGATCGCGGCGGCCGAGGAGCTTGTCACGGACGCGGCGACGAAGAAGAAGGTCGCGGAGACACGTCAGTATATGAAAGATGAGAACGTGGGACTCTCCCGTGCCATTTACGATAAGAAACTGTTTGAACCGCTCTATGCGCGCCTGTTCCTGTCGGCGGTCAAGAGCGGTACCACGGAGCAGATGCTCTCCAAGCTGGCGAAGGACTTCGGCGAGGAGGCGGATACGGCCGTGGACGGACTGATCGATTCCATCGAGCCGATCATCTCCGGGTTCCTGACGGTGGCGGTGGCCATCGTGCTGCTGGCGACCATGCTCCCGCTGATCGGCGTGCTGGGCGCGATCTGAGGAAGGAGGCGGATGGCATGGTCTATCATGATAAGCCGCGTCTGAGCGCGGCGGACCGGAACAAACGGATCGCTGCCGTGCTGATCCCGGTCCTGCTCGCGATCGTGCTGTGCGCGTGGCTGTTTCTGCGGGTGCACAGCGATGTGCGCGCCCAGGCGGCGGAGAGCCTGAAGCAGGAGGTCGTGGAGGCCGCCGTGCAGTGCTACGCCGTGGAGGGCGTCTATCCTTCGGATATCACGTATCTGGTGCAGAATTACGGGGTGCGGTACAACGCCGCGCGCTTCAGCGTCGTGATCTCGACGCCGGATTCGAATCTGCTGCCGGAAGTGACGGTGACGCAGCTGTCGTAAGGCGGTTTCGGATAAATTTCGGAAAGGAGAAAGAGCCATGGAGCGAGAAGCGGCACAGAAGAAAAGCTTCCTGCCGGAAAGTTCGGCGGGCTTCGTCATGGCGCTCTTTGCCCTGATGCTGCTGGTGATCCTGGGCGTGTCGGCCCTCTCCGGCCGCATGTATGAGCGGATCACGGAGAGCCGCGCGGCCAACATGCAGGCCCGGTCGACGCTGGCCTATGTCAGCACGCGCATCGCGCTCTCGGACGAGGAGGGCACGCTCAGCGTGGAGGAGGGCGAACACGGCGACGTCCTGGTGATCAATGAGCCCTATGTCAACAACGGCTATGAGACGCGCCTGTATCTGTCGGACGGATACCTCGTCGAGGAGTACACGCCGGATGACGTGGAGGACGCGCAGACCGTGCTGCAGAAGGTGGCACCGTGTACTTCATTTTCGGTGACGATCGACGGGCGGCTGGCGACCGTGACATGCGATGAGGGCACGCGGCAGATCTATGTGCATACGGGGGAGATGGTGGGATGAAAGCGAGAAAGACAAGGGCGTTTCTGATCGAGACGCTGGTGCTGGTGTTCCTCTTCCTGCTGACCCTGACGGTGCTGGTGCAGCTGTACGGCGCGGCGGCGCGGGAGAGCCAGAGTGCGGAGAGACGTACGCAGGCGACACTGATCGCGCAGAACGCGGCGACGGCATTTTCCCTGGGGGACGGGGCGCTCGGCGAGGCGATCGCGGCGCTGGAGCCCGGACAGACGCAGGAGGTGGACCTTACGTATGCGGACACCGGCCTGATGGATGAGGCGGGCGATTACCGGGTCCGTGTGCGGCTGGGCTGCGAGGAGCGGCTCGGCGGCGAGTTTGTGACGGCGGATATCTTCGTCGCGTACGGCGAGGAGGAGGAGGCGTCGGCCACGCTCGACACGGGGCGGTATTTCCCGGATTATGAGATGCAGATCCTCACGCTGCGTGAGGGCGAGGAGAGCACCGGCCTGGATCTGTCGGATGCGCTCGGCGAGGCGGGTACGGAGGAGGAATTCATGCTCGACGCCGGCGATGAGGTGACGGTCGAGGACGGCAGCGACGAAGAAGAGGAAGGCATGCTCGGGCCGGACGCGGCGGATGACGAGGAGGAAGGCATGCTCGGGCCGGACGCCGGGGATGACGCGGCGGATGAGGGTGTGCTCGATGCGGATGACGATGCGGAGGGCGGCGTGCTTGACGGCGACGCGGACGAGGGTGTGCCCGATGCGGATGACGACGCGGACGGCGGCGTGCTTGACGCGGACGCCGATGAAGGCGTGCTGAACGATGACGACGAAGCCGGGGAGGTGGGATGATGAAAAAACAGAGACAGCCCATGCGCTCCGGCACCCTGACCCTGCTCATCACCTGCGTGCTGATGCTGCTGGCGGTCCTGGGACTGCTGTCCCTGACGAGCGCCCACGCGGATCTGAAGCTGGCGGACCGGCAGATGGTCTACGCCCAGCGCAACGCCTACGCGGAGCGCCTCGGGCAGGAATGGCTGGCAGACCTGGATGATTACCTGCGGGGCGGCGGGGACCTGCCGGAGGATACGACCGTGGATGAGAACATCTTCGCAGCCACGATCTATCTCTCCGAAAATGAGAGTCTCAATGTCTCTGCCATGCTCGACGAGGACGGACGTCTCACCCTGACCGGCTGGCAGCTGCTGCTCGACTGGGTCAGCAGCGAGGATATGACCGAAGCGCTGACGGAGGCGGAGATGATCGGCGCGGTGGATCTGGAGGAGCTGGGCCTCGTGGAGGGCAGCGGCCTCGGAGACGACGCGGCGAGCGCGCTCGATGAGACGGAAGCGGACACGGAAGCGTGACGCGCACAGCAGAAAGGAAACGGACCGACAGATTATGGAACTCATGGAGATCCTTCAGGAGGCGGTAAAACGCGAGGCATCGGATGTCTTTATCGTGCCCGGACTGCCGCTGACATTCAAGGTGCTCGGCAAACAGCACCGCGCGGGCGACATGCTGCTGCCTGCGGATACCGAGAAGATCGTGAAAAGCATCTACGCGCAGAGCGGTCGGCACAGCCGGGTGCTCGAAGAGGAGAACATGGACGATGACTTCTCCTTCTCGATCGCGTCCCTCGGGCGCTTCCGCGCCAATGTGTTCCACCAGCGCTCCACGCTGGCGGTGGTGCTCCGCGTGATCCGCTTCGGCCTGCCGAACCCGGATTCGCTCGGGATCCCGAAGGCGGTCATGGACGCCGCCTCGCTGCGCAGCGGCCTGGTCCTGGTGACCGGCGCGACCGGCAGCGGCAAATCGACGACGCTCGCCTGCATGATCGACCGGATCAACCAGACGCGGGAGGGCCACATCATCACGATGGAGGACCCGATCGAGTTTGTGCACCGGCACGGCAAATGCATCGTCACCCAGCGTGAGATCGGCAACGATGTGACGAACTATGTGCACGCGCTCCGCAGCGCGCTGCGCGAGAGCCCGGACGTGATCCTGCTCGGCGAGATGCGCGACCACGAGACGATCGAGGTGGCGATGACGGCGGCGGAGACGGGCGTGCTCCTGTTCTCCACACTGCACACGCAGGGCGCGGCCAACGCGGTCGACCGTATCATCGATATCTACCCGGCCGGGCAGCAGGGACAGATCCGCCTGCAGCTGGCCATGATGCTGCGGACGGTGATCAGCCAGCAGCTGGTCCCGACCGTGGACGGCGGCGTGACCGCGGTCTTCGAGGTCATGAATGCTAACACGGCGATCCGCAGTCTGATCCGCGAGGCCAAGACGCACCAGATCGACGCGGCGATCCGCAGCAACACGGCGGACGGCATGGTCTCGATGGACGACAGTCTCTACCGGCTCTTCCGCAGCGGGAAGATCACGAAGGAGACGGCCCTGATGCACTGCATCAATCCGGAGGGCATGGAACGCCGCCTCGGCGCGGCGTCCGCCGGGTTCTGACATTTCGCGGTCGGTTTGCTGCATGACGCAGCAAACCGGCTGCTTTTTTTCGGTGTACAGCTAAAGCTTCGGAAAAAGTCGCCGGAGCTGCCGAAAAATTTCCGAGGAAATGGCAGTTTATTTCCAAAAGTTGTTGCATTTGGGACGAGATTTGCTTATACTGAATGAGTATTTGGCTTCGGGCTGTTCGCAGTCCGGAGGGAGCACGAAAACAAGGAGAGACAGGAGGAAGATTGTATGAAAAAGATGCTTATTGCTTTACTGTCGGCGATCATGATGCTTACGATGGCATCCGTGGTCCTGGCCGATGAGGGCGGATACAAGATCGCCATCATGACCGGCACGACTTCCCAGGGTGAGGAAGAGTATTACGCGGCGACGTCCCTGCTCGAGCAGTATCCGGACATCGTCATCCACGATACCTATCCGGACAACTTCTCGTCTGAGGTTGAGACGACGATCTCCAAGCTGATCGCCTTCGCCGAGGATCCGGACGTCAAGGCCATCATCTTCGTCCAGGCGGTGCAGGGCGCGACGGCGGCGTACACGCAGATCCTGAATGATATGGGACGCGATGACATCCTCCTGATCGCCGGTGTGCCGGCGGAGGATCCGGCGGACATCTCTGCGGCGGCGGACATTGTCCTGGCCAACGATGAGATCGGCTGCGGCTATCAGGTGGCTGACCTGGCCAACGAGTGGGGCTGCGAGGTGCTCGTACACTATTCCTTCGCTCGTCACCTCTCCTATGAGACGATCGTTGCGAAGCGCGACGCCATGAAGGCGACGGCGGAAGGCTACGGCATCGAGTTTGTCGAGCGTGACTGCCCGGATCCGACCGGTGATGCCGGCATGAGCGGTGCACAGGCGGCTGTCCTCGAGGATATCCCGAAGGTTATGGAAGAGTACGCCGGCAAGAAGGTCTGCTTCTACTGCACGAACTGCGGTCTGCAGGTTGCCCTTCAGCAGGCGATCGTCAACGAGCCGGATGCCTACTATGCGCTTCCGTGCTGCCCGTCCCCGTATCATGGGTTCCAGGAGGCCTTCGGCCTGACCGCTACCTACGGCGATATCGAGGGCGCGATCAAGAACCTGGCTGAGTACCTGAGCGAGCATGACGCGGTGAACCGCTTCTCGACCTGGGCCCTGCCGGTTAACATGTCCATGATCAATGCCAGCTATGCCTACGCGGTCGAGTACGCGGAGGGCAGAACCGACGGCAAGGTCGATATGGAAGTCCTGAACAAGTGCTACTCCGAGGCCGCCGGCGGCGACATCGAGCTCGGCACCTATGTCGATGCGGACAACGTGGAGTATGAGAACTATCTGCTCATCGCTCTGGAGCCGATCGATTTCAATGATTACCTCTGATCCTGAGGTTTCAGCGGATGGCTCTGCGGCCGGAAAATTTTTCCGGCGGGGGCGGTTGATCTTAAAAATGAATAAATAAATGCAGCGGCCGCAACGGACCCCATTTCCGTGGATATCGGGG
>Ga0065709_1029433_pt1 | contig 22440 bp, 14 predicted proteins | sample Hoacrofraction14_2_FD_59096 | JGI IMG/M metagenome (GOLD analysis project Ga0065709, IMG submission 59096) | Hoatzin crop microbial communities from Cojedes, Venezuela, sample from fiber fraction 14 v1 | ecosystem: Host-associated > Birds > Digestive system > Esophagus > Crop | place: Venezuela...
CGGGCGCGCCCCCTCTTCCCCGATGCGGCCTTTGCGCCGCCGGACGGGCCATCGCCCGCCGCAAACCGCCCATCGGGGAAGGTCGCCCGCCGCAAACCCCGCATCGGGGAAGATCGCCCGCCGCAAACCGCCCATCGGGGAAGATCGGCCGATGTAAACCCGGCGTTGGGGACGAGAAGAACGGACGGCCCTGGGTGTGTCCCAAGGCCGTCCGTTCTTCCCGCCGGCGCCCGCCTTCGCGCCTGCGACACCTGCCCGCCGGCGCCTGCCTTCGCGTCCGCGAGCGCCTTCACGCACGCGTCACTCGGTGAAGTACGCCACGCCGCCCTCGATGAGGGGCTGGTAGAGGTTGCCGGGCACGTTCTGGTACAGGCCGTAGCCGCTGCGCTCGGTGTGGCCCATCTTGCCCAGCACGCGGCCGTCGGGGCTGGTGATGCCCTCGATGGCCAGGACGCTGCCGTTGGGGTTGACGTCGAGGTCCATACTCGGCACGCCCTTCTCGTCAACGTACTGCGTTGCCACCTGCGCGTTTGCGATTAGCTGCTGCAGCACGTCATCGCTGGCCACGAAGCGGCCCTCGCCGTGGCTGATCGCGATGGTGTGCACCTCGTTGACCTCGCACTTGCTGAGCCACGGCGACAGCGTGGATGCCACGCGTGTGCGCACGAGGCGGCTCTGGTGGCGGCCGATGGTGTTGAACGTCAGGGTGGGGGAGCCCTCGGCGGGCTCGACGATGTCGCCGTACGGGACGAGGCCCAGCTTGACCAGCGCTTGGAAGCCGTTGCAGATGCCCAGCATCAGGCCGTCGCGGTCCTGCAGGAGCCGGCGCACGGCCTCGGTGACGGCGGGCGCGCGGAAGAAGGCCGTGATGAACTTGGCCGAGCCGTCGGGCTCGTCTCCGCCGCTGAAGCCGCCGGGAATCATGACGATCTGGCTGCTGTCGATGGCGCGTGCCAGGGCGTCGGTGCTCTGGGCCACGGCCTCGGGCGACAGGTTGTTGATCACGAGCGTGGTGGCCTCGGCACCGGCGCGCTCGAAGGCACGGGCGGTGTCGTACTCGCAGTTGGTGCCCGGGAAGACCGGGATGATCACGCGCGGCCTGGCCACGTGGACGGCGGCCGTGCGGCGACCGGGCGCCACGAAGCCAGGGGCCTCGACCTCGGCCCCGGCGCCGCGGTACGGGAAGACGGGCTCCAGGCGCGCCTCCCACTTCTCCTGCAGGCTGGCCAGGTCGATGTCCTCGCCGCCTAGGTGCAGGCGGTAGTCGGCAGTGGTGGTGCCGATGACGTCGATCTGCACCGAACCCTCGGCGTACGGCGAGACGTCAAACGTGTCGTCGAGCTCCAGCACAAAGCAGCCGTAGGTGGGCGAGAAGAACTCCTCGATGTCCACGGCGTCGTTGACCACGAGGCCCAGCTGGTTGCCCACGCACATCTTGAACAGCGACTCGGCCAGGCAGCCGTAGCCCGGCGTGGAGACCGCGCGCACACGGCCGGTGCCGATGAGGTACTCCACGAGCGAGAGTTCCTCGAGCAGCGCCGCGTGGTCGGGGAGAAGACCGTCCGCCTCGTAGTACGGCGTGACGAGCGCCACGCGCGAGCCGGCCTGCTTGAACTCGGGCGACGTGATGCGGTCGACGCTGCCGCAGGCCGTGGCAAAGCTCACAAGCGTGGGCGGCACGTCGAGGTCCTCGAAGCTGCCGCTCATGGAGTCCTTGCCGCCGATGGCCGCGATGCCCAAGTCGAGCTGCGCCATGAGCGCGCCCAACACGGCGCCGGCGGGCTTGCCCCAGCGCTCGGGGACGTCGCGCAGGCGCTCGAAGTACTCCTGGAACGTGAGGTAGGCGCGCTTGTGCTCGAAGCCGGCGGCCACGAGCTTGCAGACGCTCTCCACCACGCTGAGGTACGCGCCGCGGTAGGGGTCCTTCTCCATGAGGTAGGGGTTGAAGCCCCAGGACATGCCGCTCACCGTGCGCGTCTCGCCGTCGACGGGGAGCTTGGCCGCCATGGCCATGGTGGGGGTGAGCTGCGTCTTGCCGCCAAAGGGCATGAGGGCCGTGGCGGCGCCGATGGTGGAGTCAAAGCGCTCGGCGAGACCCTTGTTGGAGGCCACGTTGAGGTCGGTGACGATGGACTCCATGCGCTCGGCCACGGTGGTGCCGGCCCAGGCGGGGTGGTAGGGCTCGCCAGCCTCGATGTGCACGTCCATGTGCTTGGGCGCGCCGTTGGAGGCAAGGAACTCGCGGCTCACGTCCACGATGGTCGCGCCGCCCCAGTGCATGCGCAGACGCGGCTCGGCAGTGACCTCGGCCACGACGGTGGCCTCGAGGTTCTCCTCGCGGGCGTAGCGGCAGAACTCGTCCACGTCCTCGGGCGCCAGCGCCACGGCCATGCGCTCCTGCGACTCGCTGATGGCCAGCTCGGTGCCGTCGAGGCCCTCGTACTTCTTGGGGACCTTGTCCAGGTCGATGTAGAGGCCGTCTGCCAGCTCGCCGATGGCCACGCTCACGCCGCCGGCGCCAAAGTCGTTGCAGCGCTTGATAAGGCGGCAGGCGTCCTCGCGGCGGAAGAGGCGCTGGAGCTTGCGCTCCACGGGGGCATTGCCCTTCTGGACCTCGGCGCCGCAGGTCTCGAGGCTCTCGACCTTGTGTGCCTTGGAGGACCCGGTGGCGCCGCCGATGCCGTCACGCCCGGTGCGGCCGCCCAAAAGGACGATCTTGTCGCCCGGCGCCGGCGTCTCGCGGCGCACGTGGCTCGCGGGCGTGGCGCCCACCACGGCACCGATCTCCATGCGCTTGGCGGCGTAGCCCGGGTGGTAGATCTCGCTCACCTGGCCGGTTGCCAGGCCAATCTGGTTGCCGTAGCTGCTGTAGCCCTCGGCCGCCGTGGTCACGAGCTTGCGCTGCGGCAGCTTGCCCGTCATGGTCTGGCTCATGGGCACCAGGGGGTCCGCCGCGCCGGTGACGCGCATGGCCTGGTACACGTAGCTGCGGCCGCTCAGTGGGTCGCGGATGGCGCCGCCGATGCAGGTGGCCGCTCCACCAAACGGCTCGATCTCGGTGGGGTGGTTGTGCGTCTCGTTCTTGAAGAGGAAGAGCCAGTCCTGGTCCTCGCCGTCCACGTCCACGGTGACCTTGACCGTGCAGGCGTTGATCTCCTCCGACTCGTCGAGGTTGGTGAGAAGCCCCGTGTGCTTGAGGTACTTTGCGCCGATGGTGCCCATGTCCATGAGGCAGACGGGCTTGCTGGCGCGGCCAAGCTCTTCTCGGATGCTCATATAGCGCTGGAAGGCGGCCTGCACCACGGCGTCGTCGATGAGGACGCTCGTGAGCACGGTGCCAAACGTGGTGTGGCGGCAGTGGTCCGACCAGTACGTGTCGATCATCCTGATCTCGGTGATCGTGGGCTCGCGGCCCTCCTCGGCAAAGTACTGCTGGCAGAAGGTGATGTCGGCGAGGTCCATGGCCAGGCCACGGTCGGCGACAAACGCGGCGAGGCCGTTCTGGTCAAGCTCGAGGAAGCCGCGCAGGATCTCGATGGGCGCGGGCTCGGCGAGGTCCATGGCCAGGGTCTCCTTGGGGGCGAGCGACGCCTCGCGCGCCTCCACGGGGTTGATGACGTAGTGCTTGATGGCGGCCACGTCCTCGGGCGAAAGCGCACCCTCCAGCACGTAGACGGTGGCGCTGGCCACGGTGGGGCGCTCGCCCTGGCTGATGAGCTGGATGCACTCGGAGGCGGAGTCCGCGCGCTGGTCAAACTGGCCGGGCAGGTACTCCACGGCAAAGACCACGGCGTCGCCCACGTCTGGCAGCTCGTCGGTTGCGACGTCTACCTGGGGCTCGCTGAAGACCGTAGGGACGCAGGACCTGAAGAGCCCCTCGTCGATGCCCTCCACATCGTAGCGGTTGATGAGCCTGACGCCCGTGAGGCCGGCGATGCCTAGGACGTCGCGGAGCTCGCGAGCCAGCTGCTGGGCCTTTCCGTCAAAACCGGGGCGCTTCTCTACGTAGGTGCGCAGGACCATGGGACCCTACCTTTCGTGTTGGCGTCGTAAGCCCTACCATCATACGTCTTTGGTCCCCCGCAGGCACACCCGTCGCACCCGGTGCGCCAGATGCACATGGGGAGGTCCTCGTGGCGGGGTGTCGCGCATTGCGGACGGCTCTTCTCCGCAGGCACTTCGGGGGATGCGTCACTGAATCTGCCGCGCTGTCATCACGTTTGCCCAGTTGGCCGAGAAGAACCGTCGCGGATTCAGTGGATTGGTGCCCGGGTGGTCACTGAATCTGCCGCGCTGTCATCACGTTTGCCCAGTTGGCCGAGAAGAACCGCCGCGGATTCAGTGGATTGGTGCCCGGGTGGTCACTGAATCTGCCCCGTTGTCGTCACGTTTGCCCAGTTGATCCTCCGGAATCGCCGCAGATTCAGTGGATTGGTGCCCGGGCGGCCACTGAATCTGCCCCGTTGTCGTCACATTTCCGCAGTTGAGCCTCCGGAATCGCCGCAGATTCAGTGGCCGGGCGGTGGTGGTGGCGCGCGCTTTGGAGCGGCTCCGGGTGACGACGGGCCACCAGAGCCAGAACCCCTACGGCAGCATGGCGGTGGCGTCGGCGCCACCCAGGGCGAGAAGGGCCACCAGCAGCGCGACCGTCACAAGCATGGCCACGATGTCCTGCCAGCCCATTCGCAGCTCGTGGAAGTGCGTGCGCCCCTCGCCACCCTCGTAGCAGCGTGCGTCGAGCGCCCGCGAGAGTCCGTTGGCATGGCGCATGGAGCTGGCGAGAAGGGCCACCACCACGGGGATGACCGACCTCACGCGCTGGCGCACGGTGCCCTCGCCCAGCGCCCCGCCACGGACGGTCTGGGCGTCGATGATGGTGGAGGCCTCGTCGGCCAGCGTGGGGATGAACCGCAGGATGAGCGAGAGCACCATGGCGATCTCGTGGCCGGGCAGGCCCACCTTGTTGAGGGGGCCCAGCATGGCGTCGAAGGCGTCGGTGAGCTCGGTGGGCGTCGTGGTCAGCAGGATGAGCGACCCCACGAGGATGGCCAGCACAAAGCGCATGGTATAGAGCACGGCCGCCCAGAGGCTCGCGGTGGTGATGGTGAAGGGACCGGCGCTCACCAGCACGTCTCCGCCCGTCACCCAGAAGAGGTTGAAGAGCGAGAGCACAACCAGCAGCACGACGACCGGCTTGATGGAGGCAAGCGACTTGCTCACGGGCACGTGCGAGAGGGCGAGAAGCGCCACCACGGCCGCGACGCCCAGCGCCAGCTGCAGCGGCGTGGTGATGAAGAAGGCGCCGATCATGAGGGCCAGCGCGCAGCAGAACTTAACGCGCGGGTCCAGTCGGTGGATGGGGGAGTCGGTGCGGTAGTACTGGCCGATCTCGAGCTTAAACGCCATGGCGCACCTCCCCCGCAACGTGTGCGATGGCCTGCGCAAGGTCGGTGTTGGTGATGGGGTCGCCCAGCCGGGGCACGCCGGCGGCCTCGAGGTCGCGCGCCCAGCGCAGCGGCAGCGGCAGGCCCAGGCCGCAGCCAAAGAGCGTGCGCGCGTTGCCGCGGGCAAAGACGGAGCCGGGCGTCCCCTGCATGAGGACCTTTGACTGGTTGAGCACCACGACCCAGTCGGAGTGCGCCGCGTCCTCCATGGAGTGCGTCACCTGCACCACGGTCACGCCGCGCTCGCGCAGGCGGTTGAGGATGGCGCGCACCTCCAGCTGGCCGCGGGGGTCCAGGCCGGCGGTGGGCTCGTCCAAGAGGATCGTTTGCGGCTCCATGGCAAGGATGCCCGCGATGGCACAGAGGCGTTGCTGGCCGCCCGAGAGCTCGAAGGGCGACGCGGCGCGCTTATGGGTGAGCCCTACGAGCTTGAGCGCGGCCTCCACGCGGTCGGCGACCTCCTGCTCGGAAAGCCCCAGGTTGGTGGGCCCGTAGGCCACGTCCTCGGCCACGGTCTCGGCAAAGAGCTGGCGCTCGGGATGCTGCATCACGTAGCCCACGCGCCCCCGAAGGCTGCGCCGGCCGCGCTTGGTGGTGGTGTCGGTGCCGTCCACGAGCACGGTGCCCGAGTCGGGCTGCTCGAGCCCACAGACGATGCGCATGAGCGTGGACTTGCCCGAGCCCGTCTGACCCACGAGCGAGACGCGCGAGCCGCGGGGGACGTCAAAGCTCACGTGGTCGAGGGCAAACCGCGGCCGGGATCCGTCAGAGCCCCGTCCCTCGGGAACATACGAGAAGCACAGGTCGCGCACGGCGATGGCCACGTCCTGACCAGGGACGGCATCGGCCTTGACGGCACCCTGGGCGTCCCCGGGCACCAGCACGGCGCCCACGTGCGAGGCGGCGTCGCTCGCCGCATCGTCGCTCCCGGCGTCCGCGGCCGCCTCGTCCTTCTCGCCCTTCTCGCCACCCACGGCGCGCAGGATGGCCTCGCGCAGCTCCAACTCGTCGCAGGTCCAGGGGACGTCGATGCCCAGCGCGCGGAGCTTCTCGGCCAGGCGCACGGGCGCCGGCTTTTGCAGGCCCAGCTCGACCAAGCGCTCGCCCGCCGAGAACACCTCGTGCGGCGTGCCCTCCAGCGCGATGTGCCCCTCGCTCAGCACGATGACGCGGTCGGCCGCCAGCGCCTCCTCCATGAAGTGCGTTACATGGATGACGGTGGTGCCGGCGGTCTTGAGCTTGGCCATGACCTTCATGATGGACGTGCGTCCGCGCACGTCGAGAAGGGCGCCCGGCTCGTCGAGCACCAGCACCTGCGGCTCCATGGCAAGCGCACCGGCAATGGCCACGCGCTGCTTCTGCCCGCCCGACAGGCGCGCCGGGTCGGCCTTGGCGTAGTCCTGCATGGCCACGCGGCGGAGCTCGCGCTCCACGCGCTCAACAATCTGCTCGCGCGGGACGCCCAGGTTCTCGGGGCCAAATGCCACGTCGTCCTCGACGATGCTCGTGACCATCTGGTCATCGGGGCTCTGGAACACCAGGCCCAGGCTCCGGCGCGCCACGCGGTACGCGTCCAGGTCAACCTGGCCGTCGTGGTAGCAGCGCTGGCCCACCAGCTCCACCTCGCCGCCGTCGGGGGCAAGCAGGCCACAGACCACGGAGGCCAGCGTCGACTTGCCAGAGCCGTTGGCGCCCAGCACGCACAGGTGCTCGCCCGCCGTCACGTCGAGCGTGATGCCGCAGAGGGCGGCCAGCTCGCCGTAGACGAGGCTCACGTCACGCAGGCGCACGAGCGGCGTGGCACCCGCAGGCGTCGCGCCGTCGGTGGTTGTGGCTACGGCCGTCATGGCTCTTCTCGCCAGCGCCTTAGGCGCCGAGGGCCTTGGAGACGGGCTTGTACACCAGCACCGTCACGATGCTGTTGATGGCGACCTTGATCAGGTTGAACGGCAGGAGGATCGGCACGATCATGGCGATGACGTCGGAGGCCGAGACCGCGGTGTAGAGCGGCGTGATCACGATGTTGGCCGCGCAGCATGCGACCACGGCAAGGACGCTGCCCGCCACGAGGCCCACAATGGCGCCGCGCATGGTGGTGTTTGCCTTGTAGATGAGCGCCGCGGGCACCACGTAGCAGAGCATGGCGACGATGGCCATGAGCGTGCCGTAGATGTCGCCGGTGAAGACGAAGTGGATGCACCACGAGAGCACCGACACCAGGACGCCCATGCCCGGGCCAAAGGTCAGGCCGGCGATGGCGCAGATGACGCCCGACGGGTCGTACTTGAGCCAGGCCGCCGGCGGGAAGATGGGGATCTCCACAAACGAGAGAATCACCGTTGCCGCGCAGAAGAGCGCCGTGACGGCAATGCGCTTGGTGGTCCACGCGCCGTTGGCGGTGGTCGAGTGGGTGTCGTGCCTGTTTTGCATGGTGGAAGCAGCCATGATGGCCTCCGTTTCTCCCATCCGGACTGTAACCGTTGGTCCTGGACTCTCACCAGGTCGGCCGCTCTTGCGGTTCGCGGACTTGGGGGCGCGCACGCCCAGATACCGCCAGTGGGGAATTTCGCCCCGCCCTGAAACTGATGTGTCGAGCATAGCACGGCCCAACGGAAGCGCAAGTTCCATGTGGGTATAAGCACAATTGTCACGCGCCCCGCGGCGCGGCTACACTTGCGGTGGGCGAGAAGAGCCAACCGCCCCGCCTTGCACGACCCTGCGCCCGGCCACGTGCCATCGGCGCGTCCGCACAAAGAAAGCGAGCAGCACATGCACGATGCCGATGCCCTCGAGTCCCTTGCCTGGCGCCTGCGCCAGATCGTGGGGGAGGAGAACGTCCTGCTGGACGAGCCCATGAGCGAGCACACCACCTTTGAGGTGGGCGGCCCCGCGGCGATCTTTGCCATGCCCGAGTCCGTGGAGCAGGTCCGCGACGTCATCGCCGCCTGCGACGAGGCCGGCGTCGAGCGCTTTGTCCTGGGCATGGGCAGCGACCTGCTCGTGGCCGACGAGGGCTTTGACGGCGTCATCGTCAGCCTGAGCGAGGGTCTGCAGAACGTGAGCGTGGAGGGTGACGTCATGGGCTGCCAGGCGGGCGTCTCGCTCAAGGAGGCTGCGCAGATGGCCTGCGAGCTGGGCCTGAGCGGCCTGGAGTTTGCCTGCGGCATCCCGGGCTCGGTGGGCGGCGCCGTCTTCATGAACGCGGGCGCCTACGACGGCTGCATGGCCGACGTCCTGCGCGAGGTGCGCGTGCTGGGCCCCGACGGCTCCATCGCGACGCTGGGCGTGGACGAGCTCGAGCTTGGCTACCGCACGTCTCGCGTGCGCACCGAGGGCCTGGTGGTGCTCGACGCCAGCTTTGACCTGCGCCCGGCCGACCCCGAGGGCATCCGCGAGGTCATGGACGACCTCACGCGCCGCCGCGAGGAGAAGCAGCCGCTTGAGCTGCCCAGCGCCGGCAGCACCTTCAAGCGTCCCGAGGGCTACTTTGCCGGCAAGCTCATCACCGACGCCGGCCTCAAGGGCTACCAGGTGGGCGGCGCGGCCGTGAGCACCAAGCACGCGGGCTTCGTCGTGAACGTGGGCGGCGCCACCGCGGCCGACGTCCATGCCGTGATCGAGCACGTGCAGGACGAGGTACGCAGGCAGTTTGGCGTGGAGCTCGAGCCCGAGGTGCGCTTCCTCGGCTAGCCGGACGGTTCTTCTCGCCAGCCGGTCCGCCGCTTGCGATGCCGCCTTGCGACGCTTATACCGTTTTCGTCACTTTGGGCCCTCCGGAGGCCGCAAAAGTGTCCGATTGGGTATAAGGGTCGCCGCTGCCGACCGCTCCCGCTGCCGCCGGCAATCGATTCATAGACGAGAAGGGACATCATGGCTGCCCAGATGCCATCCACCGCGCGCCGCACGCTTCACTACTACTGGCAGGTCACCAAGCGCCACCTGGGGCTCTTTGTGGCACTGATCCTGTCGACCATCGGCTTCAGCGCGCTGCTCACCTACGGCAACACCTACGTCATGGGCCTCATCGTGGACCGCGTGAGCGCCTCGCCCGTGGCATCAAGCGAGGTCTTCCACGTGTTTGGCCCCTACATCGTGGCGCTCGTGCTCATCAACCTGCTGGGCCAGACGTGCAGCAAGCTGCAGGACTACACCACCTTCAAGCTCGAGATCGCCGTGAGCTACGACCTGGCCACCATGTGCTTTGACGCGCTGTCCAACCAGTCGCTGAGCTTCCACTCCAGCCGCTTTGGCGGCACGCTCGTGAGCCAGACCACCAAGTTCATGAACGCCTACACGCTGCTTCTGGAGTGCATCACCTTCCCGCTGCTGCCGCTTCTGTGCTCCATCACGTTCACGTGCATCGCCCTCGTGCCGCGCGTGCCCGTCTACGTGGCGATCCTGCTGGTTCTTCTCACCGTGTACGCCACGGTCTCATACGTCATGTACAAGCGCATCCTGGGCCTCAACCAGCAGGCCGCCGACGCGCAGAACAGCCTTTCGGGCGAGCTTTCGGACGCCGTCACCAACATCCTGGCCGTCAAGACCTACGGCCGCGAGGACTACGAGCGCGGCCTCTTTGACGAGGCCAACCGTTACGTGGTCAACCGCGACACCAAGCGCATGTGGGCGAGCCTCACGCGCGGCATCATCACGGCCTGCATCGCGCTGGTCATCATGACCGTGGCGGCCGTCTTTGTGGCGGGCGGCAACGCGTGGTTTGGCATCACGCCGGGCACGCTGGTGGTGATGTTCACGTACACGTACTCGGCCACCAACCTGTTCAACTTCATCAACAGCGGCCTGCAGCGCATGAACCGCGCGTTTGGCGACGCCTCGGGCATGACCAAGGTGCTCGACGAGCCGCGTCTGGTGGCAGACGTTCCCGACGCCCAGCCGCTCGTGGTGACCAAGGGCGACATCGACTTTGAGGACATCGGCTTCAGCTACACCGACGGCGATGCGGTGACCACGGTCTTCGATGGGTTTGACCTGCACATCCCCGCAGGCCAGCGCGTAGGCCTGGTGGGCATGAGCGGCGCCGGCAAGACGACCCTCACCAAGCTGCTGCTGCGCCTGTCCGACATCCAGGAGGGCCGCATCCTCGTGGACGGCCAGGACGTGTCCAAGATCACGCAACAGTCCCTGCGTCGGCAGATCGCATACGTGCCGCAGGAGGCGCTGCTGTTCCACCGCACGGTGGGCGAGAACATCGCTTACGGGCGTCCGGGCGCCACCGAGGACGAGATTCGCGAGGCCGCGCGCCAGGCCAATGCGCTGGAGTTCATCGAGCGCCTGCCGCAGGGCTTCGACACGCTGGTGGGCGAGCGTGGCGTCAAGCTGAGCGGCGGCCAGCGCCAGCGAGTGGCCATCGCCCGCGCCATGCTGGCCGACTGCCCGATCCTGGTGCTTGACGAGGCCACGAGCGCGCTTGACTCCGAGAGCGAGCGCCTGGTGCAGGATGCCCTCGAGCGCCTGATGAGCGGGCGCACGTCCATCGTGGTGGCGCACCGCCTGTCAACGGTGGCGAGCCTCGACCGCATCGTGGTGCTCGACGGCGGTCGCGTGGCCGAGGACGGCCCGCATGCCCAGCTCATCGAGGCCGACGGCGAGTACGCGCACCTCTGGAAGCGTCAGACGGGCGCCTTCCTCGAGTAGGGGTGCGGTGGGCGCGCCAGGCGAGAAGGGCTATCCGGCCAGCTCGGCGGCGACGGCGTCGATAGCCACGACGACCTCGGCCAGCTCGTCGAGGGTGCCGGGACCGTTGGACATGATTGCCAACAGGTAGGGATGGTCGTCGGCCAGAATGACGCCTGACTCGCAGGTTGAGGGGGATGCGTCATCCATGACTTCGTAGTACCAGCCGGCCTTGCCCCAGCTGGCGTACCTGTCGCCGACGGCCGTCTTGAAGGGCGACGTCTCGCGCTGCTCGAAGTAGCTCGCAAGCGTCTGCGACGCCTCGGTGTCCGACTCCAGGTACGCGTAGACGGCCTTCCAGAGGGTTGCGAACTGGTTTGCCGTGGAGTGGGGATAGTTGTGGTAGCCCCACTCGTCCAGGCTGCCGTCGGGCGGCGCGGTCAGGCCCTTCTCAAGGCACCATGCGTAGAAGCCGTCGTAGCCAAAGCGGTCACGCAGGGTGCGGTAGGCATCGTTGTCCGAGAGGACGATGGTGTCTTCCACGAGCGAGTCGATGCTCGCCTCGTCGACCTCGCCCGTCTCGACGAGCTCCTCAAAGAGCCAGGTTACGTACAGGCCCTTGATGCTGCTGGCCGGGTAGAACGCCTCGTCGGCGTTGTACGCTACCTGCGAGCCGGAGCCCAGGTCGATGAGCACGAAGCCGACGTCGTACCCAAGGGCCTCGTAGGCGCTGACGGCGTCGGTCATCTGGGCGAAGGCGTCGGCGCCACTGAGACCGGCGGGGCCGGTGACGTCGTATCCGTCTATGCTTTCGGTGACGATGGGCGCCGTCTCGGCATCGTCGGTGACTTCCTCGGCAGGTTCGCCCTCCGTGGCAACGCCGTCGCTGCCGACCCCGAGGGTTTCGTCGCCGGGCGCGTCAAAGACGGGAGCATCCAACAAGGACGCCTCGCTGCCGGCGCTCGAGCCGTCTGAGCCGCCAGCCTCCATGGTCGAGGCGGCGCAGGCACAGGTGCCGACGGCCATGCTGGTCGCCAGCAAAACTGCGACGACAGTTGCAGAAACACGAGGTACATCGGTCGCGCCGCTCCAGTGTGGGGAGGTTGCGCGACCGAGGCGTGCCACGTCAGTTCTTCAGCGAGTTAAGGGGCGCCGGGAAGCGCCCTCCGCGGCGGGCAAAGACGTCGCCGGCATGGGGGTTCACGTGCATGACGGGGGCGCTGCCAAACAGGCCACCAAACTCCAGCATGTCTCCCTCGGCGTGGCCGATGGCGGGGATGATGCGTACTGCCGTGGTCTTGTTGTTGATGACGCCGATGGCCATCTCGTCGGCGATGATGCCGGCGATGGCCTCGACGGGAGTGTCCCCGGGGATGGCGATCATGTCCAGGCCCACCGAGCACACGCAGGTCATGGCCTCGAGCTTCTCGAGCGAAAGCGCCCCGTCCACGGTCGCGCGGATCATGCCGGCGTCCTCGCTCACGGGGATGAAGGCGCCGCTCAGGCCGCCCACGCTGGAGCTGGCCATGACGCCGCCCTTCTTGACGGCGTCGTTGAGAAGGGCCAGCGCGCACGTGGTGCCCGGGCCGCCGCACTCGCCCACGCCGATGACCTCGAGGATGCGGGCCACGGAGTCTCCCACCGCGGGGGTGGGGGCGAGGGACAGGTCGACGATGCCCTTCTCGACGCCCAGGCGCCTGGATGCCTCGCGGCTCATGAGCTCGCCCGCACGCGTGATCTTGAAGGCCGTCTGCTTGATGCGCTCGGCCACGTCCATGAGCGAGGCCTCGGCGGGCAGCTCCTCCAGCGCGGTCGCCATGACGCCCGGGCCGCTCACGCCCACGTTGATGACGGCGTCGGCCTCGCCGGTGCCGTGGATGGCGCCCGCCATGAAGGGCGAGTCCTCCACCATGTTGCTGAAGACCACGAGCTTGGCGGCGCCATAGCAGTCGATGTCCTGCGTGCGGCGCGCGGCCTCGAGGATGGTCTCGGCCATGAGCAGCACGGCGTCCATGTTGATGCCCGCGCGCAGGCTGGCCACGTTGACCGATGAGCACACGCGCGTGGTGGTGGCCAGGGCCTCGGGGATGGACGCGATGAGGCGGCGGTCGGCGTCGCCCGTGCCCTTGTGCACCAGCGCGCTGAAGCCGCCCATGAAGTCGATGCCCAGCGTGGCTGCGGCGCGGTCCATGGCGTGCGCGATGGGCGAGAGGTCCTCGTCGGGGCAGGCGGACGCGATCTGCGCCACCGGCGTCACCGAGACGCGCTTGTTGACGATGGGGATGCCGTACTCGCGCTCGAGGTCCTCCGCCACGGGGACGAGGTCCTGCGCGACGTGGCAGATGCGGTCGTAGACCCGGGTGCAGATGCGGTCCATCGACGCGGACGAGCATCCGCTGATGTTGATGCCCATGGTGATGGTGCGAACGTCGAGGTGCTGCTCGGACACCATGTTGAGTGTCTCAGCGACCTCCTCCGGCGTAATGGCCACGGTACCTCCTGCCCGGTTGACTGACCGAACGATTATACGCCGCGGGTGATTTCGGGCGTGATTCGGCGGCACATTCGCATGGTTTTTCTTGATGCGGGTCGCGTGCGCGTGAGTTCTTCTCGCCACGCGGTCTCGCGCACGCGCGTTTGGAGGGCGAGAAGGGCCCACAAACGCGCAACCAGGAGACCACGCGGAAGGGGCGCCACTGAATCTGCGGCACCGCCGGAGCGCCAACTGCGGAAACGCCGCGGCGACGGGGCAGATTCAGTGGACGGGCCTGCGGGCGGTCTCGCGCACGCGCGTTTTGCGTGCGAGAAGGGCCCACAAACGCGCAACCAGGAGACCACGTGGGAATAGGTATACAAGCACGCATATCGAGCAAGCCAATTACTAGACAATAACTAAAAATTTAAAGGGAACGTTTAGTTAACAGAAATTTGATTAACTGGGAAAACGTACTAAACATCATAAAATCTCAACCGTTCACCGCGGAATTTGCTACCGCTCAGGGGGATTCGAAGCAAAAACGTTTGTGAGACCAGTTACAAAAAGATTACGCAAAGCAGGCGGGACACACCGAAGGGGCCCCGCACGCACAAACGGTGGAAGGAGAACCAAGAATGAAGAACATGTCTCGTCGTCAGTTCCTCGCCACGGCAGGCACCGGCATGGGCGCCATGGCCCTCGCTGGCTGCGGTGGCTCCGGCTCCGGCTCCGACTCCGGCAGCAGCGCTGGCACCACCTCTGGTGACGGCATCAAGATCGGCGTCTCGATCTGGTCGTCCACCGACGCCCTTGGCAAGCTGTCCGTCGACATCGTCAAGCGCGCCGCCGACGTTCTGGGCGTCGAGATTCAGACCGTCGACCAGGGCCACGTCTCCGAGCAGGTCACGGCCTCCATCGAGACCCTCTGCGCCGCCGGCTGCCAGGGCATCATCGTCTGCAACTCCGCCGACTCCGAGATGACCTCCGCCATCAACACCTGCAACGAGAACGGCGTCTACCTGGCGCAGTTCTACCGCATGATCAGCGAGGAGGCGTCCCCGGACGTCTACGCTCTGGCCGAGGCCTCCCAGTACTACGTGGGCGCCGTCCACGAGGACGAGGTCGGCAACGGCGAGAAGCTCATCGAGCTCCTCTCGCAGGACCGCGACGACGTCCCCGAGGGCATCCAGAAGGGCGCCCGCAACATCAAGCTTGAGGCCTGGACCGTGGGCGACGCCACCTTCCAGCTCCGTTGGCAGGGCTACCAGAACGGCGTCGAGGCCTGGAACGCCGAGCACGCTGATGACCCCATGACGCTCTCCGAGCCCAGCTACGCCAACACCTCCTCCACCGAGGGCGCCTCGGTGACCGAGCAGTTCTACAACGCCGACAACACCATGGACGCCCTGATCGTCGCCGGCGGCGGCGGCGACCCGCTGGTTGGTTCCGTGGGCCAGCTCGACAACATGGGCCTCTCGGGCAAGATTCGCGTCGTCTCGACCGACTTCCTCGACGACCTCAAGGAGCGCCTGGAGAACGGCAGCATGTACGCTGAGTCCGGCGGCCACTTCTGCGACCCGCTCTACGCCTTCATGCTCGTCTACAACGCGGTCAAGGGCAACTACGCCGTGAGCGCCGGCGAGTTTGGCAAGGAGATCCTCTTCCCGTACGTCTTCGTGTCCTCCGTGGACGAGTACGAGGCCTACGAGGAGTACTTCGTCAACGCCGACCCGTACAACGACGAGGAGCTCGCCGCCCTCGCCGAGATGGACTTCGACACCCTCAACGAGTGGGCGACGAAGCTCTCCATCGAGGACGTCATGGAGCGCCACGGCTAAGGGGCACCGCCTCCCTCAGCTCTTTCGTGGGCACGTTCATTCAGGGGATGCCCGCCTCCCGGGCATCCCCCTTTTTTCTAGAAACCAGGCGAGAAGGAAGGTCCACTCGATGCAGTCATTCTTGAAGAAGGCGAGGCAGAGCCAGTACTACGGCGTCATCCTGCTGGCGGCGATTGCACTCGTCATCTGGGGCATCTTCAAGGTTCTTACCCCAGGCAACTTTGGAGACCTCGAGAAGATCGTCTCGTACCTGCAGACCGCACTGATCTACTCCGTCGGCGGCTGCGGCCTCTACTTCATCTGCGTCATGGGTCTCTTCGACTTCTCGATTGGCTCCATGATGGTCCTCTCCGAGCTGCTGGCCATCGGCTTCGTGCCGCAGCTTGGCTACATCTCGGTCATCGTGGTGCCCATCCTCGTGGGCCTGGCCCTCGGCATGTGCAACGGCCTCGCCTACATCAAGATGCACATCCCCTCGATCATCGTCACCACCGGCCTGTCGCTGCTCTATGAGGCCTTCTCGGTCTACGCGGCAGACCTCAACGGCACGACCCTCAACTCCGCATACAAGGCCTTCGGTTCGTACCCCTGGAACCTCATCGTGGCGCTTCTCGCCTACTTCCTGTGCGGTTTCATCCTCAAGTACACCAAGGTTGGCACGTATACCAACGCCATCGGCGCCGACGAGCTCACGGCCAAGAACATGGGCGTGAACGTCGAGAAGTACAAGTTCATTGCCTTCAGCCTCTGCGGCCTCTTCGTGGGCATCATGTCGATTCTGTACCTGGGCTACGGCTCCGCGCAGACGCCCATGACGTCGATGGCCTCTCAGTCGCTCAACTTCAAGCCGCTCATGGGCACCTTCTTTGCCCTGGCGTTCAAGAAGTACGGGCATCCCATCGTCTCGATCCTCATCGGCGAGTTCATCGTCTCGATGCTCTTTGCCGGCTTCGTGGCCCTGGGCGCTCCCACGACCGTCACCAACATCATCACGGGCCTCACGCTCCTTGCGATCGTGACGCTCACCACCAAGCGCGTCAACGGCGCCGTCGTCAAGTAGGGGAGGGAATCAAATGTCAGCAGAGATCATGCTCCACTCGGTGGACATCGACAAGTCGTTTGGCCCCACCCACGCCGTCGACCACGTCTCCATCGACTTCAAGAAGGGCTCCATCCACGCCCTCATCGGCGAGAACGGCTCGGGCAAGTCGACCTTCACCAACATGCTCACCGGCATCATCACCATGGACGGTGGCACCTTCGAGCTGGACGGGCAGCAGATCCAGCCCAAGAACCAGGTCGACGCCAACCACCTGGGCGCCGCCGTCATCGTGCAGGAGCAGGGCACGCTCAACGGCCTCACCGTGGCCGAGAACATGTTCCTGGGCGACGAGGACCAGTTCATGAACCACGGCCTCAAGGACACCAGCGCCATGTACAAGAAGGCGCAGGAGCTCCTGGACAGCTACGACCTGAGCTACATCAAGTCCACCGACGTCGTGGACAAGTACAACTTCGAGGACCGCAAGCTCGTCGAGATCGTCAAGTCCACCTGGTTCAAGCCCAAGGTGCTCGTCGTGGACGAGACCACCACGGCACTCTCGCAGGAGGGCCGCGACAAGCTCTTTGAGGTCATGCGCGACGTGCGTGACGACAACCGCACCGTAATCTTCATCTGCCACGACATGGCAGAGGTCATGATGATGAGCGACACCATCAGCATCCTGCGCGACGGCGAGTTCGTGGCCACCGTCGACACGGCCGACATGACCGAGGACAAGCTCAAGACCCTGATGGTCGGCCGCGAGATGTCGGCGCACTACTACCGCGAGGACTACGGCGAGAGCCTGGCCGGTGACGTCGCCATCAGCATGGAGAACGTGAGCGTCCCCGGACAGCTCGAGGACGTCTCACTCGAGCTCCACAAGGGCGAGATCCTGGGCATCGGCGGCCTCTCGGAGTGCGGCATGCACGAGGTGGGCAAGGCCCTCTTTGGCGCCTCTTACGAGCGCACTGGCAAGGTCACCCTGGCCGACGGCACCGAGATCAAGGACATCAACACCGCCATCGACCACTCGATCGCCTACGCGTCCAAGGACCGCGACAACGAGTCGCTGCTCATCAACGACACCATCCTCGACAACATCACGCTGCCGTCGCTGCGTCGCATGGGCCTGCCCCTGCGCAAGGCCAAGCTGCGCGAGTTCGGTAACAAGTATGCCGACGCCATGAGCACCAAGATGGTCAACGTCGACCAGTTTGTCTCGGCGCTCTCGGGCGGCAACAAGCAGAAGGTCGTCCTGGCCCGCTGGCTGGGCGCCGAGTCCGACATCCTGCTGCTTGACTCGCCCACGCGCGGCATCGACATCAAGGTCAAGGCCGACATCTACACGCTGCTCGACGAGATGCGCAAGGACGGCAAGGCAGTCCTCATCATCTCGGAGGAGATCGTCGAGCTCGTGGGCATGTGCGACCGCATCATCGTTATGAAGGACCACAAGATCAACGGCGAGCTCCCGCGCGATCCCAACATGACCGAGCAGGACCTCATCGCTCTGATGGTGTAAGGAGGGAGAAGAAATGACCGACACCACTAACTCCGCAGCCACAGTCGACGAGAAGGTCGATACCAGGTCCTTCTTCGAGAAGTACCACATCCGCTCGATCCTGCCGCTGCTTGGATTCGTCCTCATCTTCGCGTTCTTTGCCGTTGCCACCAACGGCAGGCTCATCCAGCCCAACAACATCACGCTGGTGCTCAACTCCACCTACGTGCTCATGATCGCCTCCATCGGCGTCTTCATGATCATGACGATGGGCTCGCTCGACTTCTCGCAGGGCTCCATGATCGGCCTTGCCTGCATCGTCGTGTGCTACCTGTCGAAGGTGAACCTCGTCCTGGCCATCCTGGGCGGCATCGCCACGGGCGCGGTCGTGGGCGCCATCAATGCCTACTTCCACGTGCGTCGCCAGATCCCGTCGTTCATCGTCACGATCTGCGTCATGTACCTCATCCGCGGCGTCGTTGCCTACCTCACCACCAACTCGCCGGCCATGGGCGACATCAGCCTGCAGCTCAACTACAACAACCCGCAGTTCCTGATGCCCATCACCATCGCCTGCCTCGTGATCTTCTACCTGGTCTTCACCTTCACGCCGCTCGCGGCAAAGCTGCGCGCCATCGGCGCCGGCCAGACGGCCGCCCGCTTCGCCGGCGTCAAGGTCGCCAAGGTCAAGACGCTCGTCTACATCGCTGCAGGTGCCATCACGGGCTTCGCCGCCTTCATCCTGGCCATCCGCAACGGCTCGGTCACGGCGACCGGTGGCAACATGATGGAGACCCAGATCATGCTCGCGCTCGTACTGGGCGGCCTGCCGATCTCGGGTGGCGCCAAGGTGCGCTTCTCGAACATCCCCATCGGCGTGCTCACCTACTGCGTGCTCGACCGCGGCCTCACGATGATGGGCTTCGAGACCGCGCCCAAGCAGCTCATCACCGGCATCGTGTTCCTGATCTTCCTCGCGCTCTTCTCGGATCGTGAGTCTAACCAGGTCATCAAGTAGTCATTGCCCGCTTTGGAAGGAGGAGCGTCAATGCTCGAGATCAAGAAGTACAAGTTCTGGTTCTGCCCCTGCACGCAGGACCTGTATGGCGACGAGGTGCTGGAGCACGTACACGAGCACGCCGTTGAGGTCGCCGCCGCGCTCAACGACTGCGAGGACATCCCCTACGAGATCGTGGTCAAGCCCAACCTGCTCAACGACGACACCATCACCGCGCTCTTCAACGAGGCCAACGTCACCGACGACTGCGCCGGCATCATCACCTGGGCCCACACCTTCAGCCCGGCCAAGAACTACATCCATGGCCTGCTGGACCTCAAGAAGCCGCTGTGCCAGTTTGCGACGCAGTACAACGAGGAGATCCCCTACGACCTCATCGACATGGACTTCATGAACGAGAACCAGGCCGCGCACGGCGAGCGCGAGTTTGCGCACATCTTTGCCCGCATGCGCAAGAACCACAAGATCATCTTTGGCTTTTGGAAGGACCCCGAGGCCGTGGCCGAGCTGGGCGCCTGGATGCGCACGGCCGTGGGCTGCGTGGAGTCGAGCAACATCCGCGTGGCGCGCTTTGCCGACACCATGCGCAACGTGTCGGTGACCGACGGCGACAAGGTCGAGGCCCACGTCAAGTTTGGCTGGACCGTGGACGCCTGGCCCGTCAACGACCTCACCCCCTACATCGACGCCGTCACCGACGCCGAGGTCAAGGCCCTCACCGACGAGTACTACGAGACGTACGACCTCGTCCTCGACGGCCGTGACCCCGAGGAGTTCCGCCGTCACGTGGAGGTCCAGGCCGCCCAGGAGATCGGCATCGAGCGCTTCCTCGAGGAGCACAACTACAACGCCTTCAGCGACCACTTTGGCGACCTCGGCGCCATGAAGCAGCTGCCGAGCCTGGCCATCCAGCGCCTCATGCAGAAGGGCTACGGCTTTGGCCCCGAGGGCGACTGGAAGACGCCCGCCATGGTGCGCCTGCTCAAGATCATGAGCGCCGGCATGAAGGACGCCAAGGGCTCCGCCCTCATGGAGGACTACACCTACAACCTGGTCCCCGGCAAGGACGGCATCCTCGAGAGCCACATGAGCGAGGTCGACCCCAGCGTGGCCGAGGGCAAGGTCTCCATCCGCTGCACGCCGCTCTCGATGGGCGACCGCGAGGATCCCGCGCGCCTGATCTTCACCAGCAAGACCGGCCCGGCCATCGCCACGTCCCTCGTTGACCTTGGCAACCGCTTCCGCCTGATCATCAACGAGGTGGACTGCAAGAAGGTCGAGAAGCCCATGCCGCTGCTCCCCACCGGCACCGTGTTCTGGACGCCGCGCCCCAACCTCAAGGTCGGCTCCACTGCGTGGATGTACGCCGGCGGCGCGCACCACACCGCGATGTCCTACGACATCTCCACCCAGCAGATGGTCGACTGGGCCGACCAGATGGGCATCGAGGCCGTCGTCATCGACGCCGACACCACCATCCGCGGCTTCAAGCAGGACCTCGCCCTGGGCGAGGTGGTCTACCGCTAGGCCCGCGGCTTTAGAGTTGCCCCTTCCACCCTTCGGCCGCGCCTCCTCGGGGGTGCGGCCGTCTTTCGTTAAGGAGAAGACCATGGCACAGAGCACGGAAGAGATCGTCCAGACGCTTGAGGCCGGGAAGGCCTGCCTGGGCATCGAGTTTGGCTCCACGCGCATCAAGGCGGTGCTCGTGGGCACCGACGACGCCCCCATCGCGGTGGGCACCTACGACTGGGAGAACTCGCTGGTCGACGGCTACTGGACGTATAGCGAGGACGAGATCTTCGCCGGCCTGGCGGGCTGCTATGCCTCGCTCAAGGCCGATGTGGCCGCCAAGTACGGCGTGACGCTCACCAAGCTGGCGGGCCTCGGCATCAGCGCCATGATGCACGGCTACCTGCCCTTCGACACCGACGGCAACCTGCTGGTGCCCTTCCGCACGTGGCGCAACACCAACACCACGCGCGCGGCGGCGGCCCTCACCGAGGCCTTCTCGTTCCACATCCCCGAGCGCTGGAGCATCTCCCATCTGTACCAAGCCATCCTCGACGCCGAACCGCACGTGGGCAAGGTCGCGCACTTCAACACGCTGGCCGGCTTCGTGCACTGGCGTCTCTGCGGCCAGAAGGTGCTGAGCGTGGGCGACGCCTCGGGCATGTTCCCCATCGACCCGGCCACGCGCGCCTACGATGCCGCTATGCTCGCCACCTTCGACGCCCTGCCCGAGGTCGCGGCGCTGGGCATCAAGGTGGAGGACCTGCTGCCGGGCGTCCTTCTCGCCGGAGACGAGGCAGGCACGCTCACGGTCGAGGGCGCCAAGCTCCTCGACGCCGAGGGCGACCTCGAGCCGGGCTGCCCGCTCTGCCCGCCCGAGGGCGACGCCGGCACCGGCATGATCGCAACCAACTCGGTGGCCCCGCGCACGGGCAACGTGAGCGCGGGCACCTCGGTCTTTTCGATGGTCGTACTCGAGCACGCGCTCAAGGACCAGACCGTGCCCGAGATCGACATCGTCACGACCCCGGTGGGCGACGCGGTGGCCATGGTGCACTGCAACAACTGCACGTCCGACATCAACGCCTGGGTCGACCTTCTGGCCAGCTACGACGAACTCATGGGCCGCGAGGTCAACAAGGGCGAGCTGTACACGCGCCTGTTCAACGCGGCGCTTGAGGGCGAGAAGGACGCGGGCGGCCTCGTGAGCCTGCCGTTTGTCTCGGGCGAGACGGTCATGGGCATCCAGACCGGCTACCCCATGACGCTGCGCACCCAGAACGCCACGCTGGACATCGCCAACTTCATGCGCCTGCACATCATGGGCGCCTTTGGCGCGCTGGCCGTGGGCAACGAGGCGCTGCGCCGCGAGAACGTGGCCATCGACCGTCTGTACGGCCACGGCGGCATCTTCAAGACGCCCAAGGTGGCCCAGAGCCTGCTGGCCGCCGCGCTCGACGCGCCCGTCACCGTGATGACCACGGCGAGCGAGGGTGGCGCCTGGGGCCAGGCCGTCGCCGCCAGCTACATGGTCAACCGTGCCGAGGGCCAGTCGCTCGCGGACTACCTCAACGACAAGGTCTTCGCTAGCATGGAGGGCGTGACGCTCGAGCCCGACGCCGACGACGTGGCGGGCTACCGCGCGTTTCTCGACCGCTTTGTCAAGGCCAACGAGGCCCAGAAGGCTGCCGAGAAGGCCTTTGCGTAGGAGCTGTTTGGAAGGGAGCGATTGGCATGATGCTCAAGGAGCTGCGAGACGAGGTCTACGAGGCCAACATGGACCTGCCAAAGCATGGTCTGGTGGTCTTTACCTGGGGCAACGCATCTGGCGTTGACCGGGAGCGCGGGGTGTTCGTGATCAAGCCGTCGGGCGTGAGCTACGACGACCTGACGCCCGAGGACCTCGTGGTCTGCGACTTTGACGGCAATGTCGTGGAGGGCGACCTCAACCCGTCGTCCGACACGGCCACGCACG
>Ga0065709_1029434_pt1 | contig 22406 bp, 14 predicted proteins | sample Hoacrofraction14_2_FD_59096 | JGI IMG/M metagenome (GOLD analysis project Ga0065709, IMG submission 59096) | Hoatzin crop microbial communities from Cojedes, Venezuela, sample from fiber fraction 14 v1 | ecosystem: Host-associated > Birds > Digestive system > Esophagus > Crop | place: Venezuela...
ACAAAGTGGAGTGATGTGGAGTACAAACAAGCAACGATTGTTCCGGGAGCAGATTTGGAAATTACCATCCCTGCAACCATCGATGTGGACGGCACGTCCTATGCTGTAACCGCTATCGGCGAAGAAGCCTTCACGAGAAAGGTTACTAGTATAACTTACAACTCATTGAAACAGATTACGAAAGTGGATTTTTCTCAAGCCACAAACCTAAAGACCATTGGCAAGAACGCATTCCGCTATCTCACTGAAGTAAGCGGCGCGGTGAACCTGCCCTACGGCGTAACAAGCATTGGCGAAACTGCTTTCTACAACAGCGACTTCACAAGCGTTGACATCCCCGAAACCGTTATGACGATTGGTTCCGACGCGTTCAAGAAAATGGACTATCTGGAGAACGTTACGCTCCACTGGTACGTGATTCCCTCGGGCGTGAATGGCAACTTCCTGGAGGACTGCGCATATCTGGATGAGTGTAGCATCAACTACCCCGTGTATGTTCCCCTGATTAGCCAGGAGTGGTACACCAAGTTCTTCACGAACTATGACAAGAAGCTTGTTGGCAGCAAAAGCTACGCCGTTGTGGCTTACTACGATGCCAAGTTCGTGAAGAAGAACGTTACTTCTTGCACGCTGGGTGATGGCAACTGGAGCACGGTTTGCTTCGACCGCCCCATGAAGGTGCCCGCAGGCGTAACGGTATATGCCATCACGGAGGTTGACACGGCTGCTTACTCTGGCCAAGAGGAAGGCGGCGACCAGGAGGGCACTGGTACGCTTGAACTGGTGGCCAGCGAAGGCGATGCCCTTTATGCCGGCGCTTACCTGCTGAACTGCAGTGACGTGAAGAGCGTTGCCAAGTGCGGCGCCGAGACTGCAAGCGCTGCCCGCTTCTACGAGGTGAGCGATGGCAAGAAGCAGGCCTCTGGCAACTGGCTGAGCGGCAACATCATGCAGATTCCCGCTGACACCACTACCACTCGCACTCCTGAGGGCGTGACCTCGAGCAACATCGGCTACTTTGGCTATGCTTTCTACACCAACGGCGCCAAGAAGGCCTATTGCGACCTCAAAGGCGAACTGCAGGTGAGCGATACAGACGGCGAAATGCCTTCTCGCTACTACTGCCTGACCACCTACTCGAGCAAGGATGGCGAGTCGAAGATTTATGGCCTTGCTTACCAGAGCCCGAAGGTTGCGAAGAACCTCATCCCCAGCCTCATCCGCGATGGGTATGAAGATGGCGAAGGCGTGATTGCCGCCAACCCCATGGCATTCCTTGGCGCTGACTCCACGCTGGTTTACAGCACAGAGGAAGGCTCCATCAAGACTTTCAACTTCGTAGTGAAGGACGAGACGACGACCGCCATCACCGAGGTGAACGCCGAGAAGACGGTGGTGAAGGAAGGCATCTACGACCTGGCTGGCCGCCGCCTGCAGTCCATCCCTGAGAAGGGCGTGTTCATCGTGAACGGCAAGAAGTACATCAAGTAATCCCATTCCGGACCGCGTGATGCAATAAATGAAAAGAAGTTTAACATTCAAAAAAAGACATTGATTATGAAAAAGATGTATATTGCTCCCGAGATGGAAGAAAACCTGATGATTGGCGCAGAGCTTCCTATGTTGGCGAGTGGTGGTCACAACGTAGGCCACGAAGACGACCCGTTCAACAGCAAGCGCCGCGGCGGCGACTATGGCGAAGAGCCTGAGATGCCCGCAGAGAGCGCCTGGGGCAACTAATGAAGGAATTCAGAAGGAATTTTATTATAAATAGTTCGCACAAGTAAATTAAGTGATTGGCAGGTCCTGGCCGTGAGGTTGGGGCCTGTTTTTTTGCTTTTGGGGCGTTTTGCAATGAAAATGTTTTGGCAAAACTATTGACAAGAGCGAAAAAATCTTGTATCTTTGCAGACAAAACCTTGAAAGACTATGGCAAAAGCAAAAAAGAAATCGATGACGAAGAAAGAGGTGCGGGGCATGGTGGAGAATTTCCTGCAACTGCATCCGGGCAATTACTATTCGCTGAAGCAGCTGTTCAGGAACCTGAAGCTGACGACGCATCCGCTGAAGATGCTGTGCGTTGACGTGCTGAACGAGATGCTTGAGACGGAGGAACTGGTGCAGAACGAGGAGCGGGAGGTGTCGCTCAATGCGCATCCGCACATCTGCGAGGGCGTGTTTGCCCGCACTTCGGGCGGACGGAACTTCGTGGACCTGCCCGACGGGGTGGGCGTGAGCGTCTATGACGAGGACACGCTCCACGCGCTGCCGGGCGACAAGGTGAAGGTGAGCCTGCTGGCGAAGAAGCGCGGCAGCGACAAGCTGAAGGGCCAGGTGGTGGAGATTGTGGAGCGGAGCCAGAAGGTGTACATCGGCACGCTGCAGGTGAGCAAGACTGCGGCCTACCTCATTACTTATTCGTCGTCGCTGCCCCGCGACATTCAGATTCCGCTCGACAAGCTGAAGGGCGCGAAGAACGGCGAGAAGGTGGCGGTGAAGGTGACGGACTGGCCGGAGCAGAGCCGCAACCCGCTGGGGCGCGTGACCGAGGTGCTGGGCCAGAGCGGCGAGAACGAGACGGAGATGCACGCCATCCTCGCGGAGTTTGGCCTGCCCTACAGCTATCCGGAGGCGGTGGTGAAGGCCGCCGAGGGACTTACGCCAGGCATCACCGACGCGGTGGTGGCGCAAAGGGAGGATTTCCGCCAGGTGACCACGTTCACCATCGACCCGCGCGACGCGAAGGACTTCGACGACGCGCTGAGCATCCGTCAAATCAAGAACGGCGTGTGGGAAGTGGGCGTGCATATTGCCGACGTTTCCCACTACGTGGAGGAGGGCAGCGTCATCGACAAGGAGGCGCAGCAAAGGGCCACGAGCATCTATCTGGTGGACCGCACCATCCCGATGCTTCCGGAGCGCCTGTGCAACTACATCTGCTCGCTTCGCCCCTATGAGGACAAGCTGGCGTTTTCCGTCATCTTCGAAATGAACGAGGACGCGGAGGTGCTGCGCAGCCACATTGCCCACACCGTGATTCGCAGCGACAGGCGCTTTGCCTACGAGGAGGTGCAATACATGCTGGAGCAAATTGGCGAGGCATCGCCGGAGGACCTGCAGACGCCTACGCAGAAGCCCGTGCCGGTGAAGGTGGAGCCCGCCGCCGAGAGCGGCAGCGAGAACCATCAGGCCATGCCCGAGCCTTTGCCCACGGAACACTATAAGAAGGAACTGGTGACCTTGAACCGCATGGCGAAAATCCTTCGCGCCAAGCGCCTGAAGCACGGCGCCATCGCGTTCGACCGCGAGGAGGTGCGCTTCGAAATAGACGAGCAGGGCAAGCCGCTGAGCGTTTACTTCAAGCGCGGCAAGGACGCCAACAAACTGGTGGAGGAGTTCATGCTGCTGGCCAACCGGACCGTGGCCGAGAGCGTGGGCAAGGTGCCGAAGGGCGTGAAGGCGAAGACGCTGCCCTACCGCGTGCACGACCTGCCCGACGCCAACAAACTGGAGAACCTGGGCAAGTTCGTGAGCCGCTGGGGCCTGCGGCTGACCACCGACGGCAGCCGCGTGGAGGTGGCCAAGAGTATCAACAAACTGCTGAAGGACGTGGCCGACAAGCCCATCAAGGAACTGGTGGAGAACGTGTCGCTCCGGGCGATGATGAAGGCGCGCTACAGCACCAACAACATCGGCCACTACGGCTTGGCGTTCGACTACTACACCCACTTCACGTCGCCCATCCGCCGCTATCCCGACCTGATGGTTCACCGCCTGCTCACGCGCTACGCCGCTGGCGGCAAGAGCGCCAACAAGGAGAAGTATGAACGCCTGTGCGAGCACTCGAGCGAGATGGAGCAACTGGCCACGAACGCTGAGCGCGCCAGCATCAAGTATAAGCAGGTGGAGTTCCTGAGCGACAAAATAGGGCAGGAATTTGCCGCCACCGTTTCGGGCGTGACCGACTTCGGCATCTATGCGGAAATCGACGAGAACAAGTGCGAGGGCCTCATCGCCGTGCGCTACCTGGGCGACGAACCGTTCGACTTTGACGAGCGCAACTACTGCCTGGTGGGCCGCAGCACGCACACGAAATATGCCATCGGCGACCACATCCGCATCCGCGTGGCGCAGGCGAACCTGGAGCGCAAGCAACTGGACTTCGACCTGGTGAAACCCACGAAGGCAGCGGCAGAGAAGCGGCAGAAGAACTTCTTCTCGCTGGAGGAGAAGAAACAGCGGGGAAAGAAGAAGGGAAATTAACAATTAACAATTGGGAAGGTAGAGAAGTTAAAGAAGTTATAGAAGTTAGAGCCGATAGAAAAGTGCGGCGGCAAAGGTTGGCGAATACTTTTGGTATCGGCTTTAACTTCTAGGAACCGCAGGTTCCGATAACTTCTCTGACTTCTATAAATTCTTCAGAAAAATAGATGCTAACCAAAGAAGAATGTGAGCAGGTGAATGCTCAGATGCGCGGGACGATGGTGGAGGCGATGCAGATACGCTGCCTGCCCACCGACGACGATGTGGCGCTGTGCGAAATGCCCATCACGGACGCCGTGAGGCAGTATTTCGGCATCCTGCACGGCGGGGCCTACCTGGCGCTGGCGGAAACCATCGCCGGGGTGGGGAGCCTGCACCTCACGGGCTTCGACCCGAAGGGAAAAGTGTGCGGCACGCATGTGGAGGGCATCCACCTGGCGATGTCGCCCACGGAAGGAAAGGTGTATGGCCGCGCCACGCTGCTCCACGCCGGCCGCAGCACGCACGTGTGGAACGTGGACGTGGTGGACGAAACGGGCAAGGTGCTCAGCACGGAGCGCGTGACGAACCGAGTGCTGTGGGAAAGGAATTAACAATTAACAATTGGGAATATAGGAGATAGGAGTTTCGCTCGCTCCGCTCGCTGGGAGTCAGCCGATAGAAAAGTGCGGTGGCATGGGATGGCGAATACTTTTGGTATCGGCTTTAACTTCTAGGAACCTTAGGTTCCGATAACTTCTCTGACTGCTTTAACTTCTAAGGCAAGAGACACCTATAATATAATATGGACGAAAACGGAAAATTTGGATTGAAGAACGACGAGCTGCGGCCGGTGGACCCGCCTGCGGCTGAGGCGCCAGTTGCCGCTGCAAACGACAGTGAGGACTACGTGGAAACGGCTGAAGAGCGGGCGGCACGCATTGCCGAGGAGAAGAAATTGCCGAAGATGCAGTTGTGGGAGCGCAAGTTGCTCGACTTCTCGCTGCGCAACAACCTGCTCAACCTCCGCGTGAAGGGCAAGGTGGTTGGAATTGTTTCGGCCGCCATCGCCAAGGTGGAGGACGCGCTGCAGGCCAAGAAGGAATTTGCCGTCGTGGCGTGGGAGGGCAAGAAAGTGGAGCCCGCCGACGAGACTGGCATGCGCGCTTCGGAAACCATTGGCGAGGACGGCCAAAAGACCGTGACGGAGGCGCTGGAGAAGGGCAAACTCTTTGCCTATCAGTCGGCCGCCGAACTGGTTACGGCGATGAAAGGCCTCTACCGCGCCGCGCGAACCGCCCTGGAAGAGAACGGCGCCAACACTCTCTACCTGACCCTCGGCGCCCTGAAATGGTTTGAGGACGCAAAGAGCCAGAAACCGCGCTACGCCCCGATTTTGCTGCTGCCCGTGGAGATTGTGAAGAAGAGCGGCAACAACTATGTGGTGCGCATGCGCGACGAAGATATCATTATGAACACGACGCTGGTGGAACTCATGCGGCAGCAGTATGAGGTGGACCTAAGCGCGCTCGACGCCCTGCCGATGGACGACAGCGGCGTTGACGTTGCGGCGGTGATGCAGACCGTGGGCCAGGCCATTTCGGCGCAGCCGCGCTGGCAGGTGGTGGAGGAGAGCGTGCTGGGACTGTTCAGCTTCAGCAAGTTCGTGATGTGGAACGACATCCACACCAACGGGCAGAAGATGCGCGAGAACCCCATCATCGAAAGCCTCATCAGCAACCAGATGAAGCTGGACGTGAGGAGCGAGGGCGTGGACGCCGCGCAGGCCGACTGGCAGCACGAGCCCAAGGACTTCGCCACGCCGGTGGATGCCGACAGCAGCCAGTTGGAAGCCGTGATTGAGAGCGGCGAAGGCAAGAGTTTCATCCTGCACGGCCCTCCCGGAACGGGCAAGAGCCAAACCATCACCAACATGATTGCCAACGCGCTGTGGCAAGGCAAGCGCGTGCTGTTCGTGGCCGAGAAGATGGCCGCCCTGAGCGTGGTGCAGAAGCGCCTGAAGAAGATTGGCATCGACACTTTCTGCCTGGAGATGCACAGCAACAAGGCGACGAAGCAGCACTTCCTGGCCCAGATGGAGGCCGCGCTCGAGGTGCAGCACGGCGGCAATGCCGAGGAGTTTGAGCGCAAGAGCGCCGAACTCTTTCAGCAGCGCAAACGCCTGCTGGAATACATGCAAGCGCTGCACCAGCGCAACAACAGTGGCTATTCGCCCTACGAAATGATGGAGCAGTTCCTCAGCGTTGACGGCGACGAGATGACGCCTTCCGACGCCCTTTGGCAAAACATGACGAAGGAGCGCATGGCGCAGATAGAGAGCGAGTTGCAAGACGTGGACGGCGTGCTCCGCAGCACGGGACACCCGTCGCAGCATCCCTTGCTCGGCCTGTGCGTGGCCGACAGCAGCATCACCGCTGGCGAGCGTCTCCGCACCGCCCTGCAGCAGGTGCAACAACCCCTGGCGCGCCTGGTGCTTCAGCAGCCCAACGCCACGCTGGAGCAGTTGGTGCAATACGAAACCCTGCAGCGCGAAGTGGACGGCAAATGGTTCCTGCCGAAGATTTTCGCGAAGCGCAAGATGAAGAAAACGCTGCAGGAAAGCGGCAACCACGTGGCCTGGAACGACGATGCCGCCGCCGTGGCTGCCTTTGCCAAGCAGTATGGCGTGAGCGGCCTGTCGCTGGCCGACCTGAGCGGCAAACTCGACACTTGGACAGCCAACACCGACAAGGCCCACGACTGGAGCCTGTGGTGCCTGAAGCAGCAGGCGCTGGAGCAGGACGGGCTGGGCGAGGCCGTGAACTTCCTCATCACTTCTGGCAAGAACGGCGCGCAGACCGCCGGTGCCCTCCGCAAGGGCGTGATGCGCAAAATGGCCATGCGCAGCATCGACGCCAACCCCCTGCTCAGCCAGTTCAACGGGCAGGTGATTGAGGAGAAAATAGAGACCTACCGGCAGTTGGCCAAGGACTTTCAGAGCGTGACGAAGCAAGCGCTCTACGCCCGGCTGGCGAGCCGCACGCCCAACGTGACCATGGAGGCGTCGAACAACAGCGAGATGAGCATCCTGAAGCGCGCCATCAAGAGCAAGGGGCGCGGCAAAACCATCCGCCAACTCTTCGACTCCATCCCCACGCTGCTGCCCCGCCTCTGCCCCTGCATGCTGATGAGTCCGCTGAGCGTGGCACAATACATCGACCTGAACAACGAGAAATTCGACCTCGTAATGTTTGACGAGGCATCGCAAATGCCTACGAGCGAGGCCGTTGGCGCCATTGCCCGCGGCAAAGCCCTCATCGTGGTGGGCGACCCCATGCAGATGCCGCCAACCAGTTTCTTCCAGACCACCAACGTGGGCGAGGAGGACATGGAAATCGACGACATGGAGAGCATCCTCGACGACTGCCTGGCGCTGTCCGTGCCGAGCCGCTACCTGGCCTGGCACTACCGCTCCAAGCACGAGAGCCTCATCGCCTTCAGCAACGCCAACTACTACGGCGGCCGCCTCTACACCTTCCCCAGCGTTGACGACCGCGCGTCGAAAGTGACGTTCGTGCCAGTCGATGGCGTGTACGACATGGGCAAGACCCGCTGCAACCGCGTGGAGGCCGAGGCCATTGTCAAGGAAGTCATCCGCCGCCTGTCCGACCCCGAACTGTCGAAGCGCAGCATCGGCATCGTCTCCTTCAGCAAAGTGCAGCAAGACCTCATCGAAGACCTGCTGGTGAAGGAACTGGCGGAGCATCCCGAACTGGAGAAGCTGGCCTACGACGGCGAAGAGCCCATCTTCGTGAAAAACCTAGAGAACGTGCAGGGCGACGAGCGCGACGTCATCCTTTTCAGCGTGGGCTACGGCCCCGACAAGGACGGCAAGGTGTCGATGAACTTCGGACCGCTCAACACCACGGGCGGCGAGCGGCGCCTCAATGTGGCGGTGTCGCGCTCCTGCTACGAAATGATGATTTTCTCATCGCTCCGCCCCGAGCAAATCGACCTGAAGCGCACCAACGCCGAGGGCGTGAAGGGGCTCAAGGCATTCTTGGAGTTCGCCAAGAGCGGCCGCAACGCCACCATCGAGCAGCAGGCTTCGGCAAGCACCGACGACACTGCCGCCACCGTGGACGCCATTGCCGCCGAACTGCGCGCCAAGGGCTTTGAAGTGGACACCCACGTGGGCCGCTCCAACTTCAAAATCGACCTCGCCGTCATCAATCCTGAGGACAACCAGCAGTACCTGCTCGCCATCCTTTGCGACGGCAAAAACTACTTCGAGACCAAGACCGAGCGCGACCGCGAAATCGGTCAGCCGGGCGTGCTGAAGATGCTCGGCTGGAACATCATGCGCGTTTGGACCGTCGATTGGTTCATCAACCGCGAGCAAGTGATGCAGCGCATTCTGCAGAACATTGACTACATTCAGCACCCTGAGCACAAGCCCAAGACCAATCCCACCACCGCCGCGCCCACTGCGCCAGTGAACCCCGTGCCAAAGCCCATGGCGGAGGAAAAGCCCGCAACCACCACCGTTGCCGCGCCGAAAACCACCAAGAAACCCGTGGTGAGCGAAGGCACGCTGCAACGGCCCTACCAGGTGGCGGCGCTGCGGAAGACGCAGAAGAAGTACAGCATCGACGACGTGCGCAACAACATCGACAGCCTGGCCAAGCGCGTGGCGGCGGTCATTGAGGCCGAACAGCCCATCACGCTCAACCTCCTGGCCAAGCGCGTGGCCGAAAGCCTGCAGATGCGCTCCACCGATGCGCTCAAGGCGCTCATCCTCGACAACTACGCGCCGGCAGTCATCGACAAGAGCCAGCCCGACGCGAGCAATCCCTTCTTCTGGACCGACGCCGAGGAGAAGAACAACTACCACACCTTCCGCACCGAGTCGGGACGCAGCATTGAGGACATCCCCATCGTGGAAGTGGAGAACGCCGTGCTCTACGCCGTGGAGCAGCAGGTGGCCATTCCCGTGGCCGACCTCACCCACCTCACGCAGCAACTGCTGGGACTCTCGCGCACCAATGAGGCCATCGAGAAAACCATCCGCGACAAAGTCATCGCACGCCTCTGGCGCGGGCAAAACCCCAAGCTCGACATCGACCCCAAGACGCAAGTCGTGAAACTCAAAAACGCGTAGCGACAAGGCAACCGAACAGACAAAAGGGAGATAGGACTCGCCTCCTACCTCCCTTTTCTATTTCCGCAGCACGCCTTGCTATCGGCTCTAACTTCTAGTGGAGCGAAGCGGAACGATAACTTCTTTAATGCTTTATTCTCACAAACAAATCATGCTCCTCCTCGTTCGCCACGGCCAGACGGAAGAAAACCTGCAGCACGTGCTGCAAGGGCACATGCCTGGCACCCTCACGCCGCTCGGTCAGCAGCAGGCCATTGACCTCGCCGCGCGCCTTGCCAGCCAACCCATCGACATCATCCTCTCGTCCGACCTCAAACGCGCCACCGACACCGCCGAACTCATCCGCCAGCACCTGCCGCAGCCCAATCCGCCCCGCGTTCACACCACCACGCTGCTGCGCGAACGCGACTGGGGCACGGCCACCGGACTCGTGGTCGATGCCACGCACCGCATAGACATTCCGCCCACCGCCGAGCCCGTGCCAACCATGCTGCTGCGCGCCCAGCACTTCCTGCGCTTGGTGCAGCGCCACTGGTCCGACCGCACCGTCCTCGCCGTTTCCCACGGCCTCTTCTGCCGTGCCATCCAGGCCGTGCACCAAGGCAAAACCATCGCCGAAATCCCCCGCATGGACAATGCCGAAGTCCGCACCATCGACTTTGCAAATTGAGCAATACGGATTTTTGCAATCGCTTGTAGTATAATACTTTAATCAAAAACAACCCCGCCACGTTTGGGCGAAAGTTGCAAAAAAAACACAACTTTCGCCCAAACGTGGCGTTCTTTTGTGCCTCAAAAGACCAGCAAATTTCCCGCAAAGCCCACTATTATATAATAGGTTTAGTCGAAGCTACAGGCGGATATATAATAGGTGTAGTCGAAACTACAGGCGGAAGCCGTAGAAGACGCGGAGGCGCCATTTGGTGCGAATCATTTCCAGGCGGTCGGAATCGCCGGCCACGGAGGCGTTGAAGACCATGGACAGGCCGGCAAAGTGGCGCGGCCAGTTATAGACAGCGGCGTAGCGGCCCGTGATGATGACGCTCGGCAGGTGGTATTTCATGCGCCTTTGCTCGTCGTCCGACTTCACTTTGTCGTGGGTGTAGAAGATGACGGTGGGCAGGGCGCTCAGGTGGAAAAGCCAGCGCTTGCGCACCACGAGGTTGTAGCCATAGCCGCCGCCCACGGCAAATTCGCGCGTGTGGATAATGGTCTTGGGCAGACCGATGTCGTCGTCGCCGGGGCTGCGGATGTTCATGCCCTCAAACGAGGCGGCGAGCATCCAGCTGCCCGCGCTGCGCCGCTGAATGTAGCTCTGGCTGAAGGCGGCGGGGTAGGAGAAGCGGCGGTAGTTGAACACGTAGTAGCCGTTGATGTTGAGCGCGTGCTGCGTGAGCAGGTCGGCCGGCACGTCGATGCGCTTGTCGCCCATCGTGGCCCAGCCGCTCCAGGTCGTCGCCATTTGGTAGATGACGTCGAAGCCGTAGCGGTTGCTGTAACTGTTCAGGTTGAACTCGTAGTCCTGGTTTTTGCCCTTGAATTTCGCGGGATTGATGGCAATGCCGGCGCCGATGCCGCGGTAGAGCGCCGAAATGGAGAGCGTGCCGCGGTACTGCGACTTCACTTCCGAGTCGAAATCCTCGCCGCTGAGCGTGCCGCGCACCTCCATGGAACTGCCCGAAAAGTTGCCGCGCAGTTTCACGGTGAGGCGCTCCGGCGGGCGGATGATGTAGGCCGTGTCGATGTTTTTCTTGAAATAATTGGCGGCCATGAGGCTGTCGAATCGGCTCAGCGCGGCATCGCCCTGCTCCATGCGCTCGCGCCGATGCTGCCGCTTGAGCGAGTCTTCGCCCTCCTTGCCAAACCGCTCCGTGGCCACGCGCTCCAGGTGCTGCAGCAGCGTCCCGCGGTCGGCGGCGCTGTCCAGCCGCTGAATCACCTCGTTTTGCGCGTGCAGCGAAAGCGCCGCAACGAGCGCTGCGGCGAGCGAAAGCATGTATCTGATAGGGAAATGGGGCATAGGGAAAGGGCTTTGGTGGTCAATTTCGCCGCAAAGTTAGCAAAAAAGTAGCAAAATGGCAACATTGCCGCCCATTCTGTTGCACCGCTGCTGCGCAAATCCACGCCATTTCCCGATATCAAGAAACTTAAATAATGTTAAAACCTTTGCAACTCAAGCACTTTTTCGTGCAACTCAAGCACCAGGCGCTGTTAAAATGCGTTTTTGTTGGGCATTCAGGGGCGGAAAAATCGGATTTTTGCTTAACTTTGTGCGGAATCAAATCGGCACAGGCGCCGAAAACTTTTTGCAGAAGAGAGCCATGAAGACACGCATCACACCCTTTTTCCCGTGCATTTTCTTTGCCGTGTGCCTCGCCCTGACCCTGCTTTGCGGCTGTGGCGGAGGCGAGCGCCAGCGCTTTGAGCAGCGATTTCAGGCGCTCAACGACAGCGTTTTGGCGCAGGCCCCTGGCGTGCAAGAGATGCTGCGGGCCGAAATGGCGAAGTGCACCGACAGCACCGACTACTGCTGCTGGCTCTATCAACTGCTGCGCTGCTACACCTACGCCGCCAATTTCGACTCCATCGAGGCGCTGAGCAACGAAATCATCGCCCGAGCCGCCCACGTGGAGCACACGCCGCGCCTCTGCCGCGCCCTCTGCGAGGCCTACAACGGCAAGGTCAACACGCTGATGGTCAGCGGCAACCACGACAGCCTGGCCCACTACCTGCGGCTCGCCTGCGAAACCGTGCTGCAGAGCGACATGCGCAACTACGCCCCGCAGAGCTATGCACGCGGCGCCGCACTCATGCTCGAGCACGGCAAAATTGCCGAGGCCGCCCTCTGGCTCAACCGCGCGCTCTTCCTCGCCGACTCCCTGCAGGTGAGCCCCAAGGAGAAAAACGGCGTCCACATCCTGGCGGCGCCCGTCTATGCCACCATCGACGACAGCGTCGTGGCGCAGAAATACTTCAACTTGGGCTACCAAATGCTCGATTCGCAGGCCGTGGACCGCCAGTTGCTCCACAACCTCAACTACGCCGCCTTCCTCGTGAAATACCACCAGTACGCCCCGGCGCTGCAGCCCCTCCGCGCAGCAGATTCCATCCTGAAAGCCAGGCAGATAGAGAATGTTTACCGCAACGTGGCCGATGCCACCTACATTGAGGCCTACCTCCACCTCGACAGCCTAGAGCAGGCCAAGCGCCTCATGCCCGCCACCGAGGAAGCGTTCCGCAGCATGGGCGCCGCACCCAACATCTACCAGTGCAAAACCAACCGCCTGCTGCTGGCCGTGAAGGAAAACCGCCTCGCCGATGCCACCAAAATCCTCGCAGAGCCCGACGAAGAGGTCAGCCCCATCGCCACCGAATGGGCGTCGCGCCAAGAGGCCGTGCTGGCCTACAACCAAGCGCGGGGCGACTACCGCGCCGCATTCGCCACCCTGCAGGACATGCGCGCCAACGAGCAGGCCAAGCAGCGCACCACCGCCATGGCGCAAGACGAGATGGTGATGCAGAAATTCCACGCCGACTCACTCGCCTTCCACCGCCACCAGGCCGAAGAGCAGCACGCCAAGGAGATGAACCGCGCCCGAATCATCGGCATCGCCGTCAGCGCGCTCGCCATCATCCTCGCCCTCCTCCTCGCCCTCCAGGCACTCTTGCACCGCAAAAAGCGCCTGCAAAACGAACTCGAGAAACTCAAACTCCGCCTCGCAAACAACCGCAACCGCATTTCGCCCCACTTCATCTTCAACGTCCTCAACAACGAAATGGCCAAGGCCGACCCGCAGGAGAAGGAGCAGATGATGCGCGTGGTGAAACTCATTCGCGCCAACCTCGACAACACGCAGCGCACAACCATCAGCCTGCGCGAAGAACTCGCATTCGTCGACAACTATGTGGACGTGGAGCGCCCCCTGCTCGGTCCCGATTTCTCCTACGAAAAGGACATCCCCGACACCCAACTGCTCGACACCGTGCAAGTGCCCAGCATGTTCATACAAATACTCGTGGAAAACGCCATCAAGCACGGCCTGCGCGCCAAAGACGGCGACAAGCGCCTGCGCATCGCACTCATCGACCTGGGCGACCAAGTGGAAGTGAAAGTCATGGACAACGGCAGCGGATTCAACGCCAAAGCCGCTGCGGCAACGCCTAACGGCAAAGTCGGACTCGGCATCATCCGCAACTCCATCAGCATCTTCAACGAGCAAGCGCCCGAAGACCAGCACCTCCACCTCAACATACAAAACCAGCACGACAGCGACAACCGCACCTGCGGCTGCACCGCCACACTCACACTGCCCAAAAAACTGCAAACACCCGACATCCTGCAATGATAAAAGCCATCATCATCGACGACGACCGCGCCGCGCGCACCGAACTCAAGCAGCTCCTCCGCGCGCACTACGCCGACCACATCTACATGGCGGGCGAAGCCGACACCGCCGGCGAAGGCCTCGCGCTCCTGATGCGCCTCCACCCCCAGCTCGTCTTCCTCGACGTGGAACTGCCCGACACCACCGGCATCGACCTCCTCAACAACGTCATCCAGCCCAGCAACGAAACCAACGCCAAAGTCGTCATCTACACCGCACACCAGCGCTACATCATCGACGCACTGCGCGCTTCCGCATTCGACTTCCTGCAGAAACCCATCGACCCCGCCGAACTCCACACCGTGGTCAAGCGCGCCATCATGCCCGCTGGCATACGCCCCATCGCCACCAACACGCCCAACATGCCCCTCGACAACCTCCTCCTGCCCGAAAACCGCTACGTCAGCCTCCGCCTCCCCGACATCTGCTGCTTCGAATACAACGCACGCCAGCGCAACTGGACCGCACTGGCCGACACATTTCCCGACCCCGTCCGCCTGCGCAAAGGCGTCAATGCCGACGACCTCCTCGCCCTTGCCCCCCAGTTCGTGCAAGTGAGCCGCAGCGCCATCGTCAACCTCCACTACCTGCAAGAACTCGACAACGCCCGCTGCCGCTTCTTCCCGCCCTTCGACCGCATCACCCACATCACCGTCAGCCGCACCTACCGCGACCAAGTGCAGCAAGCACTGCAGCAGTAGGGGCCAGCCAAAAGCACCCCAAAGGGGAGGGGAGGAAAAGAAGCCTCTCCCCCAGCCCCTCCCCAAAAAGGGAGGGGAGCACTGCCAGACGCGGCACTAACTCACGACCCTGAAAGGGTAAGGCACGTGGCAAGCGTGTGGTGACTCTGACCCTGAAAGGGCACTAACTCACGACCCTGGAAGGGTCGCATGCCGCGAAGCGGCTACTTAACCCCCAGTCATGCGAGCAAGCGCAGCTTGCGAGTCGACTGGGGGATAGTCGTCTGTGGCAAGTCTTGGGCTATAATGCTCCGGAACATGTGTAGGAGCTCGGCCGTCAGGCCGATGGACACCGCGCAATTTAACTTAAAAAATTAAACAATGTTAAAAGCCGCGGCGGCGCAAAATCACCCCCGCAGGGAGTTTTTCCAAAACGAAGCCCTTCGTTTTCGAAAAAGATGCCCTTCTTTTTGCAAAACGAAGGTCTTCCTTTTATGACATCGCCAATATCGGCGGAAAATGGTTCCGTGGCCCGCTGAGAAGTTATGCGCAAAATCGCAAGTATAATTTTCTGCCCTTTTGCGCCCTTTTCCCCGTCCCAAAACATCCAAATTGAGAATTTTGGCGGCTACTTTTGAGAATTTTGGAAAGGAGAATTGAGAATTTTGAAAGGTAGAATTGAGAATTTTGCGGAGCGTCTGCCTTCCCTTTTATTTTAATCGTATGGGGCGGGGGTGGGTTTTTCGGCGCGTGGATGGCACAAAAGGGCGGGAAATGTGCGGTGTTTTGGAAATGATTTGCTATCTTTGCAGCGGAAATGTGTTTGTTTCTTCAAAGGAAAGTTGCAATCAATCAAAAGAATAAAACGTAATAAAAAGAGTCTATGGCATTTACGAAACTGACTGCGGCTGAGGCTGCCGCACTGATTAAGCATGGCGACAATATCGCCTTGAGTGGTTTTACTCCGGCTGGCACGGCTAAGGCGGTGACGGCGGAAATTGCGAAAGTGGCTGAGGCTGAGCATGCTGCGGGCCGCCCGTATCAGATTGGCATCTTCACGGGCGCGAGCACTGGGCAGAGCTGCGACGGTGTGCTGAGCGACGCGCAGGCCATCCGCTACCGCGCGCCTTACACGACGAACGCTACGTTTCGCAAGCATGTGAACGCGGGCGAGATTGCCTACAATGACATTCACTTGAGCCAGATGGCGCAGGAGCTGCGCTATGGTTTCCTGGGCGAGGTGGACTGGGCCATTCTTGAGGTTTGCGCCTACGATGAGGACGGCAAGATTTACCTGACGGCGGCTGGTGGCATTGCGCCTACGGCTGCGCGGCTGGCGAAGAAGGGTGTGATTCTGGAGCTGAATGCGTTCCACAGCCCGAAGTCGATTGGCCTGCACGATGTGTATGAGCCGCTTGACCCGCCGCAGCGCCAGGCGATTCCGATTATTCATCCGAACGACCGCATCGGCACGCCATACGTGCAGGTGGACCCGAAGAAGATTGTGGGCGTTGTGGAGTGCAATTTGCCGGATGAGGCGCGGTCTTTCAAGGACAGTGACCCTGTGACGGACAAGATTGGCTGGAATGTGGCTGAGTTTTTGCTGAATGACATGCGCCGCGGTGTGATTCCGAAGACGTTCTTGCCGTTCCAGAGCGGCGTGGGCAGCACGGCGAATGCCATTCTTGGCGCGCTGGGCAATGATGAGGAGGTTCCGCCGTTCACGGTCTATACGGAGGTGACTCAGGACGCTGTGGTTGACTTGATGCGCCGGGGCCGCGTGACGAGCGCTTCTACTTGCTCGCTGACGGTGACGAACGAGGTGCTGCAGGGCATTTACGACGACATGGATTTCTTCAAGGACAAGCTGGTGCTGCGCCCGTCGGAGATTTCGAACAATCCGGAGGTGATTCGCCGCTTGGGCGTGATTGCCATCAACACGGCGATTGAGGTGGACATTTACGGGCACGCGAATTCTACGCAGTTCTACGGCGGCAAGATGATGAACGGAATTGGCGGCAGCGGCGACTTTGAGCGCAATGCCTATATCTCGATTTTCACTTGCTCGAGCGTGGCGAAGGGCGGCCTCATCAGCGCCATCGTGCCGTTCTGCTCGCATGTGGACCACACGGAGCACGACGTGAACGTGATTGTGACGGAGCAGGGCGTGGCCGACCTGCGCGGCAAGAGCCCGATGGAGCGCGCGAAGCTCATCATTGAGAATTGCGCTCACCCGGACTATAAGCAGCTGCTGTGGGACTATCTGAAGATTGCCGACAAGGGCCACACGTGCCACAAGCTGAGCGCTGCGTTCGCCATGCACGACACGTTCCTGCGCAAGGGCGACATGCGCCTGACGGACCTTTCGGAATACGTGAAATAATAACGAATGCGCGGCGGCCTGCTGCTGGGAAATCCAGCCGTGGCCGCCGCTTTTTTGCCGCTTTTGCGGCGCAAAAACGAAGGACTTATGAAGAAGTTTCTGTTTCTGCTCATCGTGGCAGCGGCGCTGGTTGGCGCCTACATGACCTGCCCGGAGAAGGACAAGCACGAGGACGCCATCAAGAGTGCGGTGCGCGGCGCCGTTGACGAGTATTCCGACCAGAAGGATGTGCCGGACAATGCGCTGACCGACATCGTGAAGAGCGTGACGGCGTGGGGCGCCTCGACGGTGCTCAACACGCAGCTGGACTATCAGAGCTACAAGCTTTTCAGCGTGTGCCGAATGAAGGTGGACGGCGAGAAGCGGATTGTTTCGCTCGGGCTGTTCGACCACATCTTCACGATGGACAAGGACGACATCCTCGAGGCCCTTGAACTGAAGGACAAATGAAGTTCATTTCTTGGAACGTGAACGGGCTGCGGGCCTGCTGCGGCAAGGGTTTTGAGCAGGCTTTCCTGGACCTTGACGCCGATTTCTTCTGCCTGCAGGAAACGAAGATGCAGGCGGGGCAGCTGGACTTGCAGTTCCCCGGCTACCAGTCGTTCTGGAACTATGCCGAGAAGAAGGGCTACAGCGGCACTGCTATCTACACCAAGCGCCAGCCGCTGGGCGTGACCTACGGCATGGGCGCTGAGGAGCACGACCGCGAGGGCCGCGTGATTACGCTTGAGATGCCGGAGTTTTTCCTCGTCTGCGTCTATACGCCCAACAGCCAGGACGGCCTGCGCAGGCTGGACTACCGCATGACGTGGGACGACGCGTTCCGCGAGCATCTGCTGCGGCTCGACCAGCAGAAGCCGGTCATTGCCTGCGGCGACATGAACGTGGCGCACGAGGAAATCGACATCAAGAACCCGAAGACGAACCGCCGCAACGCGGGTTTCACCGACGAAGAGCGCGGCAAGTTCACCGACCTGCTGCAGAGCGGCTTCACCGACACTTTCCGCCACTTCCATCCCGACCTCGCCGGCGCCTACTCCTGGTGGAGCTACCGCTTCCATGCCCGCGAAAACAATGCGGGATGGCGCATCGACTATTTCCTGACGTCCAATCGCCTGACGCCGCAGTTGGACAGCGCTGCCATACACAGCGAGATTTTTGGCAGCGACCACTGCCCCGTGGAGCTGCAACTCCGCCCCTGAGGCATCATTTTTCCAAAGAAAACACACCATAATTATATATATGAAACGTACAGAACGTCTGCAACAATTGTTCACGCTCTTGGCCTGCGTGTTGGTTTTGCTCGCCGCCGCCATTCAGCGCGACGGCAAAGTGCTGGGCCATCAGCTGCGCCCCGTTGCGCCAGCGGCGAAGGCCGAAAGCGGCATCGACACACTCACCACGCTGCCTGATGGCTCCGTGCAACTCAACACCGCGGCGCTGGGCAAGGGCCGCGAGGGATACGGCGGGCAAGTGCCCCTCGTCATCACCATGAAAGACGGCAAAATCACCGCCATTGCCTCGCCCCGCAACGCCGAGACGCCGTCGTTCTTTGAGCGTGCCGCAGTGCTTTTCGACCGCTGGGTGGGCAAAACGCCGGCCGAAGCGCTTGCCGAGCCCGTGGATGCCGTGAGCGGCGCCACTTTCACCAGCAATGCCATCATCGACAACCTGCAGCGCGGCATGGCTTTCGTGCAGTCGCAGAGCCCCGATGCCCAGCGGAAACTGCCGTTCAGCTGGAAACTGCTGGCCAGTCTGGTGGTGGTTTTGCTTGCCGCCGTCGTGCCGCTCATCACGAAAAGCAAACCGCTGCGCACCATTCAGCTGCTGCTCAACGTGGGCGTGCTGGGACTTTGGGCCGGCACGTTCCTCGACTACACCCTTTTCATGCGCTATGCCGCCAACGGCTTCACCGACTGGTCGGCGCTCGTGCCCATCCTCATGCTCGTCGTGGCCTTCATCTTCCCCCTTTTCGGCAAGAAAAGCCACTACTGCCTGCACGTCTGCCCGCTCGGCTCGGCGCAGGAACTCATGGGCCGCTGCTCCAAGCAGAAACTGAAGATGGGGCAAACCACAGTGAAAGTCCTCACCTATTTCCGCCAACTGCTCTGGGCCGCGCTCATGTTGCTCATGCTCGCCGGCGTGTGGTTTGAGTGGATGGACTACGAACTCTTCACCGCCTTCATCTTCCAGAGCGCCAGCGTGGTAGTCATTGCCCTGGCGCTGCTCATGCTGGTGCTGGCCATCTTCATCCCCCGTCCCTACTGCCGCTTCGTCTGCCCCACCGGCACCCTCTTCAAAGTGGCGCAAAACAGCAAATGAGTACACCTCAAAAACTTAAAAACTTATTAACTCATAAACTAAAAAAAATATGAAACCCACAACCCTTCTCATCATCGTTCTGGCCGCAGCGCTCCTGCTGCTTTGCGGCAAAATGGCGCTCTCCGGCGGCAAAAGCGTGAGCGCCGAAGCACTCCAAGACTCCATCGTCAGCAGCATCATGACCCGAACCAGCATCCGCCAGTATGCCGACCAACCCGTGGAAAACGACAAGATTGAAACCCTGCTCCGCGCCGGAATGGCCGCGCCGACCGCTGTGAACAAGCAGCCGTGGCACTTCGTCGTGGTCAACGACAAGGCCACCCTCCAGGCCATCGGCGGACAGACCGCCAGCGCGCCCCTCGCCATCATCGTCTGCGGCGACACCACCAAGGCCCTGCCCGGTCTTGCCCAGGCCTTCTGGGTGCAAGACGCCAGCGCCGCTGCCGAGAACATCCTCCTCGCAGCCCACGCCATCGGCCTCGGTGCCGTGTGGACCGGCGTCTATCCCGACCCCGACCGTTGCCAAAAGCTCATCGACGTGCTCCATTTGCCCGACAACATCATCCCCATGGCCAACCTGCTCGTGGGCTATCCCGCCGAAAACCCCGCGCCCAAGGACAAGTGGAACCCCGCAAACGTCTCCTACAACGCCTTCGGCGGAACCCTCGGCGATGCCCCGCTGCAGCCTGCCGTTGAGCAACCCAAGGACTTCGCCGAGTTCGACGTGCAGCGCGAATTCCGCCAAAACCCCTTCCAGTTCTTCAAGGGCGACGGCCTGCTCCTTGCTGCCGCAGACCCCGACAACAAGGCCGACTTCAACGAAATGACCATCGGCTGGGGCGCCCTCGGCAACATCTGGCGCCAAGACGCCGTCGTCACAGTCTATGTGGCTGAAGGCCGCCACACCTTTAATTATATGGAGAAGGCCACGCACTTCACCGTCATGGCCTTCGACAAAGACCACAAGGACATCCTGCAATACATGGGCTCGCACAGCGGCCGCGATGAGAACAAGGCGGAAAAGTTCGGCCTCCACACCCGCTACACCGACAACGGCGCCCCCTACTTCGACGAGGCGACCATGGTCCTCGAGTGCGAAATCATGTACCGCGCCCCCTTCCAAACCGAAGGCATGGGCCAAGTGCCCAGCGAACTCTACGCCGACTTCCCCGCAGGCGTCCACCACATGTACATGGGCAAAGTGGTGAAGGCACTCAAAAAGTAAACCTAACACATTGTAAATCATGAGCAAGAAAGTCGCTGCCATCCTCCTCCTTCTCCTTCTCGCCCTGCCCGCCAGCGCGAAGAAAAAAGAGAAGGCGCCGCAAAACGACCGCGCCGTGTGGTGCAGCATGCTCTGGCAAATGGCCGAGCCCGTGCTGCGCAACATGAGCCAAGGCAAGCTGCAGGCCGAGATGCAGCTCGAGCTCAGTCCCACATGGGATGGGCGCGACCGCCGCGTCAGCTACATGGAATGCTTCGGCCGACTCATGGCCGGTCTCGCCCCCTGGCTCTCGCTCCCCGACGACGCCACCGCCGAAAGCAAGCAGCGCAGCCAGCTCCGAGAGTGGGCGCTGCAGGCCTACGCCCAGGCCGTTGACCCCAACAGCCCCGACCGGCTCCTTTGGGAAGAAAACTTCCAGACACTCGTCGATGCCGCCTACGTCGCCGAAAGCTTCCTCCGCGCCTACGACACCCTCTGGACACCCCTCGACAGCCTCACCAAGCAGCGCTACATCGACAACTTCACCGCCCTGCGACGCATCAATCCGCTCTATACCAACTGGCTCCTCTTCACTGCAACCATCGAGACTTTCCTCGAAAAAGCCAACCACTCCGGCGACCACTACCGCATCAGCAGCGCCCTCCGCAAAATCAACGAATGGTACGTCGGCGACGGCTGGTACAGCGATGGCATCGACTTCTGCTTCGACTACTACAACTCCTTCGTCATACAACCCATGTACGTGGAGTGCGTGAGCGAACTCACCGATGGCGGCAAGCGGCCCGACTATGCCGGATGCGGCTACCAGACCGCCTGGACGCGCATGAAACGCTTCGGCGTCATCCTCGAGCGACTCATTTCGCCCGAAGGCACATTCCCCGTCTTCGGCCGCTCCATCACCTACCGCACCGCCACCATGCAACCCCTCGCCATGCTCGCCTGGCACGACCAACTGCCACAGGAACTCAGCCGCGGACAAGTGCGCGCCGCCCTCACAGCAGTCCTCCAGCGCATGTTTGGCGACAACCGCAACTACAACGAGAAAGGCTACCTCACCCTCGGCTTCAACAGCCACCAGCCCGACCTCGCCAACGTTTACACCGACAACGGCAGCCTATACATGGCATCCCTTGCATTCCTGCCCCTCGGCCTGCCCGCCGACCACCCCTTCTGGACCGACCCGCAGGAGAGCTGGACCTCGAAAAAAGCCTGGGACGGCGACCTCTTCCCCAAGGACCACTCCTACCACGAGAAAGCCGGCGCCCTCCACTACCAATAGCGCACGCCCCTTCAGGCACCACCCACATTCCTGCCTGAAAAATCCTGCTCCATTTCAGGAAATACCCTTCGTTTCACCCTGAAACGCCCCCTCATCCGGCGCAGCTCACCCCCCCCGAGCCGCGCCGCTTTTTTTGCAACACTCCCCGCACCTGCAAAAAAGGATGCCCTTCGTTTTGAGAAACGACGCCCTTCCTTTCCGAAAACGAAGGGCATCGTTTTGCAATTAACAATTAACAATGAACAATTGGCACGGGCGGATTTGCTTGGCGATTTCCGCCGATTTTCAGGTTGGAGCGGGCGGCGTGCAAGTTGGAGAATGGCTCCGCCAACTTGGAGCGCAGGCCGTTCAAGTTGGGGAGAAAGTCGTTCAACCTAAAACGAAAATTTTTTGCAGCGGGAATTTGGAAGCGGCACTCCTTATATATTATCTTTGCACCGCGAAAGCAAAATTGTGAGTTATGAACCGACAAAGTTTGCCCAGGCGGCAAGCAATTGTTAATTGTTAACTGTTAATTGTTAATTTGAAAATGAGCAAGGGTATTATTAATGCGGTTGTCCGCGAGAAGTACATCGGGGTGACGGGGCAGACGCTGTTTGTGGCGCGGCCAGTGACTTATTCAAGGATTGATACGGAGACGATTTTGGCGCGGGCGGCGGAGAATAGCGGCATCGACCAGGGCGTTTTGGCGTATGCGTTCTTCGCCATCATGAAGACGTTTCAGAATTT